>CEVF01065205.1_pt1 | contig 73927 bp, 77 predicted proteins | sample 356441 | NCBI WGS metagenome assembly CEVF01 (sample SAMEA2622765, study PRJEB7988) | marine metagenome | biome: marine biome (ENVO:00000447); feature: surface water layer (ENVO:00002042); material: "saline water (ENVO:00002010), including plankton (ENVO:xxxxxxxx)" | depth 5 m | reverse complement strand
GCTGACCCGACCAACGAGATACAGAACCTGAACGAGGTACTGGCCGATGGCAACGACGGTGGCGGACAGGCCATCACGAACATTGCCGACCCGACCAACCCGCAGGACGCTGCCACGAAGGCATACGTAGACGCGATAGCAGACGACGATGTAAGCGTGACCAACACAGTTGCAGGAAACCGAATAGCAACCATTTCAGAACCTGGCACGGCAGCGGTGGATATCAATGAGACTGTAACCTCACTGTCTCAAAATACCACGACCGGTGTTATCAGCTATACTGATGAAGATGGTGGAGCGCCGCAAACGGCCAATGTTGTGGGAAGTGAAGCTGATAACATGATAACAGTAGGCTCAAATGGTGGTGCCTATCTAGCGGCCATGCCAACCATTTACGCAACTGGAAAAGTTAATGGTAACGGAACCGCTGCAGCGATATATCAAGCAACGGTGTCTAGGCTTAACGAAGGTGATTACCAAATTACCTTCTCTACGGCCCTACCAAATGCAAACTATATCATTCAGCTTTCAACCATTGATTGTGGGGGGGATTGTCCCGGTAACACATCTGCCAATTATGATGACCCTGGCATCACATATTATAATCAAACCACTACAGGTTTCAGGGTCAATATTGGAGACAGTGATAATGGTACTACCCAAAAGGATGATATCGACTTAGAATTCATGTTTACAGTAATAACCATACCAAACTAAGTCTAAAGAAATAATCGGAAAGATGAAAAGACCAATTTTTTTACTGACCATTGTTGTATTGACGTCATTTTCGATGTCAGTGAATGCTCAGATAGATGCAGGTTCTGTAATGGGAATGCCCACGGGAACTACAGCAGAAATAAACGCCATTACAACGGCAAATATTGGTTCAACCGCCTTTAATACCGATGATGAATCAATTTATTGGTATACATCGTCAGGATGGGTAAAGGCTACGGATGATCAATTCGATGACGAGGTACAACTGAGGACGGCAATCGATGTAGATGAGGGCGGGGAATCCAGTCCAACCTCCGAAACTACGGTGAAAGAGGTGATTGATGCCATCGCTCCCATTACCTCAAAGGCAGCACGGGTATTTTATCCACCTTCCATAGCGATAGATGCCTCAACAAATGGAACGGGTAGAACGGTAAATCTTTATACCGAATATGTTAACCAATTTGCCTCTGTCAATACAGTGGCCAGTACCGGGGCGCCAGCTGCGGTACCTACCTACGCGGCCAACGAGCTTTATTATTATGTTACATATTACGATCCAACGGTTTTTGACAATATTTCTATAGATGCCAATGGGGTCATGACCTACGACATCATAGGTCAACCAGCCGACTACAATTCACTGATCAACGTAGTGTTCGTGGTCAAGTAAATGTTAAAAACAACAACCAAATCTTTGAAAAAAGGACATCCAAATAAAATTTTCAGACTCCTACTGTTCATATTCACGGTAAGTGTTTCAACACTTCAAGGGCAATTTCTTTTGCAAGCGCCCAATAGTGGTGATGAGGGCAATTATAGGTGGTACGAGGCCTCAGATACGTCAACGGTTCTGGGTACAGACTCCTTTTATGAAGCGACCCAACCGGGGGTGTATTTTGCCACCTACGATGGTACGCTATGTGGTTCAAATGCCACAGGATACTTCATCCTCACAAATTGTAATGCACCGGATAATGAAGTGACTTTGGACATTTCTGCCAGTATCCCTTCTGGAGCTACCGTAAGTTGGAGTCCCGTATTGTCAGGAGACCAAACCAGACCAATGGTAACCGCGACCCAAACGGTTGAAAGATATGTGGCGACCATAACAAAGGCGGGAAACAGTAGTGCGCTTCCCCGTTTTACGGTTGTTTGCCTAGAGCAAGCAGCTACCCTTGTTGATGATTTTATTACGGTCAATGAAGATGAATCCATAGTGGTTCCCATCTTTGGCAACGACTCCGATTTGCCTACTACAGGTAATTTGACCACTTCAGACCCACCCAATGGTTCAGTGAATATAAATGACAACGGTACCCCGAATGATCCCACTGACGATATCGTGACCTATATTCCCGATCCCGATTTCAATGGCACAGATTCTTTTACATACACCGTATGCAATTCTTCGGGCGATTGTAGTACTGCGACCGTTACCGTGGATGTTTTGCCAATTGTCGATGCTTTTGACGATTCTGTTTCCACAGAGCAAGACACCCCGGTTGATATAGACATCTTAGCCAACGACAATGATTTGCCGACTGTAGGAACGTTAACTATCACCGTACCTTCCAACGGAACAGTCACCATCAACGATAATGGCACACCGAACGATCCGTCTGATGATACCGTGACCTATACGCCCAATGCAGGGTTTACAGGCACTGATACGTTTGATTATACGATTTGTGACAATTTAGGAAATTGCAGCACCGCAACTGTGACCGTTGTGGTGACCCCACCTGCCGTTTCTGATATTGATAGTGATGATGACGGTATTGTTGACAGTTTTGAAGATTTGAATGTTGATGGAGACAACGACCCATCGACCAATCCTACAGATACCGATGGTGATGGTATTCCAGATTATTTAGACATCGATAGTGATGATGATGGAGTTCCAGATAATGTGGAAGCCCAGACAACTGCCGGTTATATTCCGCCGAGCGGTAATGACCTTGATGGAAATGGTTTGGATGATGCCTATGAAAATGGAGGTAATCTTGGCCTGATACCGGTTGACACAGACGGTGATGGAATACCTGATTATGTTGATGAGGATAGTGACGACGATGGGGTGCCTGACAATATCGAGGCCCATGACTTTGACCATGATGGTGTGCCAGATGTGGTGTTTATGGGATCTGATAAGGACAATGATGGTCTAGATGATGGCTATGAAGGGGACACCCAGATTGATAGTGATGTAAATGATGAAATCGACGACCCTGCCAATGATTTGCCAAATACCGATAACACCGATGATGTGGATTATCGTGATATCGACGACGACGACGACGGTATTGAGACCAGGGACGAAGACTTAGATCAAGACGGCAACTTTGCCAACGATGATTCTGATGGGGACGGTACACCAAATTACTTGGATCCTGACCTGGGTATGACAGAAGACGATGAAATAGAGGTCTTTAATGTGGTGACCCCTAATGGTGATGGGGTACATGACGTACTGACCATAAGAAATATTGAAAATTATCCAAACAACACTGTAAAGATCTATAACCGATGGGGCGTACTGGTATTTACGACCAGGGCCTATAACTCCTCAGGAAATGTCTTTGATGGTACCTCTGAAGGTAGGGTGACCGTTGATCAAGACAATAAGTTGCCGGTTGGTACGTACTTCTATATTATAGATTACGAAGACCTGAACGGTAACATGAAGCAACTTTCTGGTTACATATACATAAACAGGTAAATGTAGATAATGGTTTTGGATAAGAGTTATAAAAACAAAATGCTTGCGCCCATTGCGGCGGTATTGATGTTGATGGCGGGGATGGCTTATGCCCAGCAAGATGCACAGTACACGCAATATATGTACAACACGGTAAGTGTAAACCCTGGGTATGCAGGATCGAGGGGTCATATGAGTATTGCGGGCCTGTATAGGGCACAATGGGTTGGCCTCGAAGGTGCGCCCGTTACACAAACGCTTAACATACATACACCTTTAGGGTATCGTGGAGTCGGCCTGGGCCTTTCATTTGTCAATGATGAGATAGGGCCAACCTCCGAAACTTACTTTGATGTTGATTTCTCGTATACCATCCAGACCAGCCTTGAAGGGCGTTTAAGTTTCGGTTTAAAGGCCAGTGCCCATCTTTTGAACGTTGACTTCTCCAAATTGAACCAAGATTTTGGCCAGGGCAACGACCCCATTCTGCAGAATAATATTGACAATCAATTTTCACCTAACATCGGAGCTGGGATCTATTACCATACGCAACGGTTTTACGCTGGATTGTCGGTTCCAAGGTTTTTGGAGACCGAACACTTTCAAGAAGGTACAAACCCAACCACGGCAAAAGAGCAGATGAACTTCTATTTTATCACCGGCTATGTATTGGATTTGAATCCGTTTTTGAAGTTCAAGCCGGCCCTTTTGACCAAGGTGGTACAAGGAGCGCCCCTTCAGGTCGATGTTTCGGCCAACTTTCTGTTTGATGAAAAGTTTATTTTAGGGGCTGCCTATCGTTGGGATGCCGCATTCAGTGGAATGGTCGGCTTTCGATTGTCAGATGAATTCTTGATCGGTCTGGCCTATGACCGTGAAACCACTGATTTAGGGGCGGCCTCATTCAATGATGGTTCGTTCGAGATTATTCTTCGGTATGACTTCATACGATCCTTGAGCAACCTCAAGTCTCCCCGTTTTTTCTAACTTTTCCTTATCGTACCATAGGTTTTTATTAGGATAAAGTCTGCCATTGTGGGCTAAAGATTTATATTTTTAGACCATGAAAGAAGAAAATGTAATATTGGTTGATCAGAATGATCGCCCCATCGGTCTTATGCCTAAAATGGAAGCCCATGAAAAAGCCTTGTTGCATAGGGCATTTTCGGTTTTTGTAATGAATGATCAAGGGCAGACAATGCTTCAACAAAGGGCAGCTGATAAATACCACTCCCCTTTGTTATGGACAAATACTTGCTGCAGCCACCAGCGCGAGGGCGAAACGAATATCGAAGCTGGAAAAAGACGATTAAGGGAAGAAATGGGGTTTGAGACCGAACTTGAAGAGTTGTTCTCCTTCATTTATAAGGCACCATTTGACAATGGCCTGACAGAGCATGAACTCGACCATGTAATGATGGGCTGTTTTAACGGAACACCAAACATTAACCCCGATGAGGTGGCCGATTGGAAATGGATGTACCCTGAGGAAATCAAAAAGGATATTGAAAAGTCACCAGAAAAGTACACCGCTTGGTTCAAGATAATCTTCGACAGGTTTTATGACCACCTCACCAAAACCGCCCCAAAATGAAGGTAAAAGTCAGTAGAAGGGCCCACTTCAATGCGGCCCACAGGCTATATCGACCTGATTGGACCTTTGAAAAAAACCAAGAGGTTTTCGGCAAATGCAATAACCCGAAATACCATGGCCATAATTATGAATTGGTGGTTAGCGTAACAGGTGAAATCAATCAAGAGACCGGATATGTGATGGACATGAAGAAGCTGAAAGACCTTATAAAGGCACATGTTGAGGACGCCTTTGACCATAAGAATCTTAATGAGGATGTCCCAGAGTTCAAAAACTTAAACCCAACAGCAGAAAACATTGCCGTTGTGATTTTCGATAAATTACGACCACATATTGATAATAGTAAAGAATTAGAAATTGTTTTGTGCGAAACTTCTCGTAATTTTGTCACTTATAACGGATGAAAATTAAAGTTTTAAAACTGTCACTTATAATTACTGGTCATGGTTTTGCAACCTAACACCCAATAGATAATGTATCCTTTACAATTTGAGCCAATTTTAAAAGAACGTTTGTGGGGTGGTACAAAGCTTCGAGACGTTTTAGGGAAAAATATAAAAAGTGAAACTACTGGAGAGAGTTGGGAAGTTTCGGCCGTAAAGGGCGATATTTCAATCGTTTCCAACGGTTCTGAAAAGGGTAGGTCGTTACAAGACTTGATAAATGAGAATCCAGAAGCCCTCATGGGAAAACAGGTCCACGAGCGTTTTGGATACGAGTTTCCAATACTTATAAAATTTATTGATGCCAAACTGGACCTGTCAATTCAATTGCACCCAAATGATGAATTGGCCAAGGCACGCCATAATTCCTTCGGAAAAACTGAAATGTGGTATGTTATGGATGCCGACCCGGGCGCCCAATTGATTGTAGGATTCAATAGAGATGTTGGGAGGGAGGAATATATTAAAAGCCTTGAAGACAACACCCTTTTAGAGCTACTGAACTACGAACCCGTGTCTGAGGGCAATACCTTTTTTATCAACACGGGTAAAATTCATGCCATTGGTGCAGGGGTGCTGCTTGCCGAGATTCAGCAGACTTCAGATGTAACATACCGCGTCTATGATTTCAACCGACGGGATAAAAACGGTCAATTACGGGAGTTGCATACCGATTTGGCGATAGATGCCATTGACTACCGTATAAAAGATGATTTCAAGGTCTCCTATCTCACAAATAAAAATGAGGTCAATCAAATGGTTGATTGCCCCTATTTTAAGACCAATTTCTTGAATTTAGACCAAGAACTGCATCAAGATTTATCGGAACGGGATACATTTACCATCTATATGTGTGTCTCTGGCAAGGCCACTGTTTCAAACGGGCATGGTACGGCCTCTCTCGAAAAAGGCCAAACGGTTCTATTGCCCGCGGCAAGCCGGTCTGTACATATTGATACGACGGGGGCCAAACTTTTGGAAGTGACAATTTAATTTTACCTTTGCCAAAAATATAGATATGGCAAGTGTACGTGAATTAAAGAAGGATATCAATTTCGTTTTGGGCGACATCATCGAGGCTGTTTACATTTGGGAAGCCGAAACCGATAATAAAGACTCCAAAGAAGGTACCGCCATTATCGATAAGGCGATAGCCACATTCGATGACCTTATGCAAAAGGTCAATGAAAAAGGGGTTGAAAAGCCCAAAGAACACTTCAAAAAAGTTAGGGCAGAGCTTGAGAAAAAGGCTACCGAACTTGTCGAGCAGCTCAATAAGCTGTACAAATAAAAACTACTTTATAGATTGTACATAAGCGTTCAGGGCCCGACCATACTTTGATTGCGCCACTTCGGGCACCAATGCCCTGTTGATCGAATCAAGGTACTTTGGGTTGGCATCTGAAGCCTCATGCAGTGCTAGATACGGGGTCACGTATGAGTCTGGGTTGTTGAGGGCAAAGTTCAAGACGTAGCGGTATTTCGAAATGATGTTTCTATTGCTCAGCGCGATGATGGAGTCAAAAGCCATTGAATCGTTTTGAATTTCTTGGCTCAGACCGGCACGGCTCAACTCCAATTCCCTCTTGTTGAATTTTGACAACATCTCTAAGCACTTGCTGTAGGTTTCATGGCTTGCAGAACCAGAAATTTCTGGTAATGCATCAAAGGCGTTCCACTTGGTTTTGATAAAGATTTCGCCGGGTTCACCAAAAAAGGTGATTCGGTCGTTGATATCATTGTTGTCGGCCTTTTTTAAATAGAGATAGAAGAGCTCAGGACTTTCAACTTCATGGGAAAACGTAAAGGAGCCGTCTCCCCGTAGTTCGAGCGAATCAATGGTGGCCAATGAAGAATCTTTGATGTGTTGTAGATAGAGCGTTCCCTTTTTCAATCCATCAATCGTGCCTGAAACGGTCATGTTTTTTTCGGATTTCCCTCCACAAGAGATCAGAAATAGTATCAAGGCGAATGCTGTAAAGTATCTTCTCATATCCTGAAATTGTGGCGCAAATATCTGAAAGATTTTTGGTTTTCAAACATGGGAAGCCACTTCCATCAGAAGGGCACAGATATAGGCCCCTGCGGTACCCACCACATAACCGAAAACTGCCAACAATATGCCCACAGAGGTAAGCGAGGGATGAAACTCTGCTGCCACCACCGGCGCCGAAGCAGCCCCGCCAATGTTTGCCTGACTGCCAACGGCCAAGAAAAAATAGGGGGCCTTTATCAATTTTGCCACCAGGATCAACAATCCCGCGTGGATGGCTATCCAAATAAACCCGATGGCAAGCAAGCCGGGGTTTTCAAAAACCTTGCTAAGATCTATTTTCATGCCTATTGTGGCGACCAGCACATAGATGAACATACCACCGATTTTACTGGCACCGGCCCCTTCGTAATTCTTCGCCTTGGTAAATGAAAGGCCGATTCCAATGGCCGTGGCCGTGACCACCATCCAAAGGAATTTTGAACCCAGTGATGACAATGCCTTTTGTTTGTTTCTGATCACCTCAAAGTTATCTTGTAAAAATTGTGAAAAGTGTTCACCAACAAAATGTGCAATCCCCACGCCTGCAAAGGCAAAAAACAATAGCATGACCAAATCGTGCAGAGAGGTAACGCGTGCTATACGCGCGGTGTATTCTGAAACCTTTACCTTGAGGGCTTCTATGGATGAATTATCGGCCTTGAGCCAACGGTCAATTCTGTTTGAACGCCCGATGCCCAAAAGCAGGATGGCCATCCATACATTGGCCATAAAAACATCGACCAATACCATATTGCCAAATTTTTCAGGATTGTACTGAAAAATCTCAAGCATGGCAGCTTGGTTGGCACCACCCCCGATCCAACTGCCCGCAATGGTCGATAAGCCGCGCCAAACCGCATCAGGCCCAGCGCCACCGACAGTTTCCGGTGAAAAGATGGAAACGATCAATATCGCTATGGGGCCACCAATTATGATACCCAGGGTGCCGGTAAAAAACATGATGAGCGCCTTTGAACCCAAATTGATGATGGCCTTAAGATCAATGCTCAGGGTCATAAGAATCAATGCCGCAGGCAATAGGTATCGGCTGGCAACATAGTAAAGGTTTGATTCTTTTTCACTTACCAAACCTGTACTGGTAAGTACGGCGGGCAATAAGTAGCACATAAGCACAGCGGGCACAATGGCATAGAACTTTTTCCAAAAGCCTGTTTTTATGGAAGAGGTGTAAAAGACAAACCCGAGACAAAGGGCCAGCAGCCCAAAAATGACCGTATCATCGGTCAGTGGTAGTTGGTTCATTTTGGTGGGTGTTTTTCCAAATATAGAAAAAACCGGTGGCTAGATGTTCAACCAGTAAGTAAGCTTCAAGTTGATAGACCTGTTACGGGGCATGAAAGTGTTGACAAAGTAATTGTCGTTATACACAATGAACAAATCTGAAAGTGGCGCAAACCGCCATTGAAGCCTTGAATTGAAGCCCAGGTTGTCGCGCTGGTTGCTGTACTGAATCAACGTTGACCAAAAGACGGACTTGCTAAAGGTGATATCGATTCTGGGGCTGAGCAACCATATATCGGCGCTCGAATAGGGGCTTGGCAGCTCTAAGCGGTCATATTGTGCCTCAAGCCTGAGATTGAAACGCGGTTGCAATCGCAAATTGCCAGACAGCTCGAGTGAATAGCGGTTGCCATTGAAAAAGCCCCCGATCTCAGGTTCTATCGAATACGAGAACACTTTTCTCCGGTCAGAACGAAATTCTGCCCCGAACGAGGTAAAATGGTAACCTTGGTTGGCAGGCAAGGGAACTGCGTTATCCTTACCGGTGGGCTCAAATTCGTCGGTCAAGAAAATATATTGGTACGATAGGCCGGCTTCCATTTCTGAAAGGTTGTTGAATTCTGCTCCCCATCCGAAATTTATGCGGCGGTCGGTGTTTTGAAAATCAAGTCCGGGCCTCCAGACATAAACCGAAAAGAGCTCAAAACCATGGTTGTTTATTTTTTTTTGACTTGGCCAAAAGGTTCTGCTGAGGTTCAAAGCGCCCTTAACAATGTCTTTTCTTGGAATAAAGCCGAGGTCTGAGGTAAATTCTTCATCTACATACACCATATCTACGAACGCACCATACTTTCTCGAATTATACCCGGTAAAGGCCCCCAACGAATAATTGCCCTCGCTATCGTTCGGTTGAAACGATTTATGGCCATAAAACTTACCGATCCAAGTATTGTCTTTAGAGGCAAGATTGTAATCAATGCCCACTACACGGTTGTATTCCTCAGATTCATCGACAAAGTCGGGGGCATTGAAGGTTTGCCTATTGATGAAGAACATACCGATGTTCGAACGTGCGAAAACCCTTTGTTGCAAACTAAGCATCATGTTGTTGTTAGAGGCAATCTCGTTGGCCGCATCTTCTTCGGTCTGAATGTTCAAAAAACCCAATCTAAGGTTGTTGTTGATTTTTCCGCTTAAACGTAGCCCAGCAATTATGGGGTTTTCGATGGTATTTCCATCGACATCCTCTGCGATTCCGATACGCCTCGAAAAGAATGGGTTGGCATCACGGCCGCCACCGAAATTTCCGAAAAGGTCGTTGTTGTCGATAAAGAACTGTCGCCTTTCTGGCAGTCTTACCTCAAATCGTGTCAAATTGGTAAAGAAATTGTCAACTTCTACCTGTGAAAAATCAGGATTTACGGTAATGTCAAGGTTCATTGAATTGCCAATGGCCACCTTGGCATCGCCACCCACCTTGACCGTGTTGGTACTCTCATCGATTTCGAAATCCTTACCAGAAAAACCATTGATATAGGGGATAATGGTCAGTGGGGTACGCGATTTGCCCAACGGTTTTTCGAATACCATATCGCCCATGAACGCCAAATTGAATATGAGTTGGTTCTGCGGAATTCTGACCCAGGTACTTCTCTCGTTTGCCTGCATGTCAAAACGGTAGCTGTTGAACCTCCATTTTGTCTCTCCTTCACGAAACTTAAATGAGGTAAGGGGTATGGCGATCTCTGCGGTGTAGTAATTATCGTATATTTTCGATTCGCCTTTCCATTTTACATCCCACGAAGTGGTAAACCCACGCAAATCGGACCCACCACCGGTGATCAATGCCTCTCGCCGAACGCCAAGGGGGTTGATGCCAAAGAGAAAGGCATTTGTACCGTCGTTAAAAGTGTCAAACAGCAAACTGATGTTGTCGTTGCCGCCGGCCCTAAAGTCTCTTTGGAGAGAGGGTATGATATAATCTTTACCCTGTGTATCCATTCGAATGCCCAAATACAGATTTTTGTCATCGTACATCATTTTGATGTCGGTCTTTTGGGTGGCCGCAATGGAATCCGTTGGGAAATATTGATGAAAGTCATGGGCACTTTCGGCTTGTTGCCAGGCAGGTTCGTCCAAAATGCCATCAATTCGAACGGGTTCAGAAATGTACTTGACAACGAACGATTTTGTGGTTTCTTGGGCGGTAAGGTTTATAAAAAAAAATAGAAAGGGTAGGTAGGCGTATTTTCTTGCCATTTGGCAGTATTTGAATTAGTCGCCCAAATTTAAGGGTTAGTAACGTTAAAAAAATGTCAAAAAATCACTCTTTTTCAGTGCTATTTTTTTTCGGGGCCCTATTTGCTTCTTTAAGGCTTTTCATCAACATCCATTCAATTTGGCCATTGGTGCTACGAAACTCATCGGCGGCCCATTTTTCAATGGCCTTTAACATGTCTTCGTTCAACCGTAGCGCAAATGCTTTTTTCTTACCCATTGGAGAGGACGAATTTTGCGAGTGTTTCGACAAGTTTTGATGATAGGGGAAAACCGACCTCTTTGTAAGACCGTTGGTTTTCGCCCCAAGATTCCACTGATTTCAGCACATGGTTCATATTTGGGATGATGGCCAACTCGGCATCCGGCTTGGCCTTTTTCAGTTGTTGTGCATCATCTGCTGTAACCTGTAGGTCGGCATCGCCATTGATGATGAGCACGGGCATTGACAGTTTGGCGATTTCCTCTGCAGGGTCCAACAACATCCAGTCTTTCAAATATTTTTGGTTTTGTGGCGCAAAAAGGGCCATCAAAAATGGATTTACATCGAGAATAGTGTCAGTTTCCATTAGTTCTTCGATATATTTCTCGGCTATTTTACCGACATCTTTGTTTTGTGCCCCAAGTTGACGGATCAGGGCTTTGTCTACGGGAGTGCCAAGGCCCGCCAACGAAGTATAGCTTTTTATCTCTTCAGATGCCGCGAGCATGCCCACCAATGATCCCTGGCTGTGCCCTATTAGGTGCAGAGAGGCAAAACGTTCATCATCTTTAAAACGATTTATGGCCACCTTAAGGTCGGCGACCAGATTGCCGATACGAATGTTCTTTGATTTGGCAAGGTTGGCGGGGGTTGCATTGCGCTTATCGTAACGGTAAAAGGCAATGCCCCTAGCATTTAAGCTGTCTGCCAATTCTTGGATGTAGTTGGCCCTGACCATTTCACCTTGGTTTCCATTTCTATCAGGATTGCCCGAACCGTGTACAAAAATGGCCAAGGGCGGCTTTTTTGTCTGTATGGGATAGCTTAGCGTGCCCGGCAGATAGATGCTATCGTTGTACAGTTCAAGTTCTTCGACCGCTATCTCTTGGCCAAGACACGAAAAGGCCGATAGCCAAAATATGTAGAACAGTTTTTTCATCGGTTCTTATCTCTTTCAAAAACGATTCTTGCGCTGTGTTCGGCGATGTGCAATACCTGCCAGCCTTGTTTGGCATATTCGTTCAAGGTATCTTCTAAACGCCTGTTGTTGTTCGAGAGCCCCATTTTCCAGGTGATGACCTTATATTCCTTCATTGTTGAAATATCTATCTATTACTTGTTGTGCCTCTTTAGGTTTTTGGGTTCCCAGCAATAGCTTTTTTCCATTTTTCAATTCAAGCTGTATGCCTTGGTTTCCCTTTACGTTGTAGGCCTTGCCCTTTCCGAAGGAAATTCGGTATCCCCAGCCACCATATTCTTTGATCGGATTGTATTTTCTGGTGTAGCATTGCTTTAGCGCTTGCCATTCAATTTTTCTTTCGTTTCGGTGGAAAGGAAAAAAGCGATAATGGATGCCCCGTTCATCTATTCTGGTCTGTAGTTTGAGAAACGACAGAATCGAGATTGGAATCACGGTCAACACCACTACCAGTACCATGACAATTTCTTCATTGCAATCTGTGGCACCCATCAAATATTGGTGTTGGTACCAGTCGTAGGCCAGGTATAAAACACTGAATACCACAACCGCTTGAATGGCATAGAACCACCATTGGTCGAACCGCTGTTTTTCTTCGAAGACCCTCATTTCTCAACAAGAATTAGTGGTTCAAGGTACCGGCATTGACAATCGGGGCGGCATCTTTGTCTGAACAGAGTACCACCATTAGATTGCTGACCATGGCCGCTTTGCGCTCTTCGTCGAGCTCGACTATTTCTTTGTTGTTGAGTTCTTCCAAGGCCATTTCTACCATGCTTACGGCCCCCTCGACAATTTTGTGCCTTGCGGCCACAATGGCGGTAGCCTGCTGCCGCTTTAGCATGGCGTTGGCAATTTCTTGGGCATATGCCAAATAGCCAATTCGGGCTTCCAACACCTCAATGCCGGCCATTTCCAGCCGATCTTGTATTTCTTTCTCAAGGGCCTCGCTCACTTCGTTGACACTAGATCTCAACGTAATGTCTTCTTCAATGCCCTCATCGGCAAAATTGTCGTAAGGATACATACTGGCCAGTTTTCTTACGGCAGCATCTGTCTGTACCCGTACAAAGTTCTTATAATCGTCCACATCAAAGGCAGCCTTGTAGGTGTCGGTAACGCGCCAGACCAGAATGGTACTGATCATCACCGGGTTGCCCAGTTTATCGTTTACTTTTAGGCGCTCGCTGTCAAAATTACTGGCCCGTAAAGAGATCTTCTTTTTTGTGTACAAGGGATTGACCCAGAATAGACCGTTCTTCTTAATGGTGCCCACATATTTGCCAAAAAGCAACAAGACCCTTGAGCTGTTGGGATTCACAAGCACCAGCCCAAGAAACAACACAAACCCTGCAAACACAGAAAATCCATACCAGGGAGACCCAATTTTAATAATGGCTACAATACCCCCAAAAAACAAGAGTAAACCCAAAAACAGCATTACATACCCATTGATGGGTGTTATTGATTTTTCATTGGTCATAGTCGTAGTATTTAAAAAATGATATTAAAATGATATCATAAATATATCAATATAAATCCTAATAAACAAATGACTAGCCCTTGAACTTTCTTTTCTTCTTTTTGTTGGGGTTTGTGAACAATCGCTTCAAAAAGCCATCGCGTTTAACGGGTTCGCAATCAAGTCTCTTTAAAATCTCTTGTGATGGGGTCTTGAACCGTGCACGTGTAAGGGTATCGAACCGCTTGTCTTTGTTCATTTCTTGAAGTAACAGGGCAAACAGGGGAAGGGCTGCGTTGGCCCCTTGGCCTAAATGTGTACTCTTGAAACCTATTTCATGATCATCGAGCCCCACCCAGTTGACATGTACCAGTTTGGGCATTACCGCAACAAACCACGCATCTTTATTGTATTGCGTAGTGCCCGTTTTACCGGCAATGTCGTTTTTGAGTCTGTAAGTGGTTCTGATTCTTGCTGCAGTACCTTTATCAACGGTCGCCTTCATCATTTCGAGCATCAATTGGCGGGTATCATTGGAAAAGCCCTTTTCTGAACCAATTTCGGGCGAAAAAGTTGTTAAAATGGAGTCGTTGGCCGTGGCAATGGCCGTAATCAGCATGGGTTTTACTGGTTTTCCATTATTGAGGTAGCTGGCATATGCCCCCGCCAGCTCTGTTATTTTTATTTCTCCCGTACCAAGGGCCACAGATGGTTTTTTGGGCAGTTCTTCATGAATGCCCATTTTTCTGGCTTGTTCCAATACGTTTTCAATACCTGTTCTTTCCAACACCTTTACCGCTATGGTATTGACCGATTTGCTCAGGGCCTCTTCCATCGAATAGTTCAGGTAGGCCTCATCTTCAGCACCTGAGTTGCTGGGGCTCCATCCCTCCAAATTTTTGTATTCCACCTCCCGTGCAGAAATGTGGTCGCAGGGATCCAATCCTTTTTCAAGTGCTGCCGTGTACACAATTGGTTTGAAAGTAGACCCTACTTGGCGTTTGCTCTGCGAAACATGGTCGTATTTAAAATGCTGGTAATTGATGCCACCGATCCATGTTCTTACGGCACCTGTAAAGGGGTCAATGCCCAAAGAGCCAATGTTCAAGAATTTCATGTAATGCTGTAAGCTATCCAAGGTGCTTGCCTGCATTTCTTTGGGCCCGTCCCAAGTGGATAGTTTCATGTTCTTTTTGACCGAGAGCGAGTCCCAAATCTGCTTTTCTGACAACCCTAAAGCCTTCAATCGCTTATAGAAGGGCAAATTTTTGGCCTTCTTTCTGACCAAACTTTTGTTGACCAACCAAGGGGCGTTTTTACCATAGCTTTTTTCAAATGATTTTTGTAATGAATTCATATGTGCCTGCATGGCTTTCTCGGCCAATTTTTGCATTTCAAAGTTAAGGGTGGTGTAGATCTTGAGTCCGGAGGTGTAAATGTTGATGGGGGTTTCACTTTCTACGTTCTGGGCCCATTGCATCAATTCTTTTCTGACGGCCTCACGAAAATAGGGGGCTATGCCCTCATCATGGCTGTATTCACGATAATTGAGTTGCAACGGCAATTGGGCCAAGCTATCACGCTCTTCTTCTGGGATAAAACCATTGTTGGCCATGGCCGAGAACACCAAGTTGCGACGGGCCAGGCTTTTCTCAGGAAATATCCTCGGATTGTACGCGTAGGTGGCCTTTAACATTCCGACCAGAACAGCAGCCTCTTCGATTTTCAGCTCTTTGGTTGGCTTGTCGAAGAATTTTAGCGAGGCGCTTTCAATGCCAAAAGTATTTCCCCCAAAGGAGACCGTATTGAGGTAATGGGCAATGATCTGTTTTTTTGACAAGACATTTTCAAGTCTTCGCGCCATGATCATCTCCTTGACCTTGTTGACGGCAATATTTGCATTTTTTCTATCCTTTCGCGGATATAGGTTTTTTGCCAGTTGTTGGGTCAGGGTGCTGCCACCCCCCGCTGATTCGTCTTGTAATAGCAGTGATTTGAAAAACACCCGCATCAGACTTTTGGCATCGATGCCGTCATGGTCGTAGAACCGCTCATCTTCAATGGCGACCAAGGCCTCTACCAAATGATCTGGAAATTGACCGTATTCTATGGGCTGGCGGTCATACAGGTAGTACTTGCCAATAAGCACACTATCGGCAGAATACACTTCAGAGGCCCGCTGATATTGAAAATCTGCCAGTTCCTCTTGGGAGGGAACCTTGCCCCAAATGCCCATGTATACCGAGCCGATAAAAAGGCCTAACACTAGTAAGGGAAGAAGTAAAATCGCCCCCAATAGCTTCCACCTTTTGACTGGCTTCTTTCGTTTTGCGGGTTTTGATTTCTTCATCTATCCAACGATTTTAATGAATTGAATGTCTGGTTTGCTCTCTTTAGCTGTTGTGCCCTTTGTAAATAGGTTCTCTTGAGCGTGCAATATCCCACTTAAAAACCAAATTTGATATGGCCGTAACACTGGCCAAAGGTACAATGGCTATTTTTGTGTAAAAATTTTCTCTTATGCGAAAAGTACTTCTTATCATATTTCTTTTGGGTCCGTTGGTTTTTGCCAATGATCTCATCTGGTCAAAGACGGGCCATAGAGCGATTGGTGAAATTGCCCAACAACACTTGACCCGCAAGGCTGAACGGGCCATTGCAGAACTATTGGGCGGGCACGACCTGGCATTTGTCGCCAATTTTGCAGATGAAATCAAGGCCGATAGAAGTTTTTCAAAATTCAGTGCCTGGCATTATGTCAACTATCCTGCGGATAAGAAATATACCGAAGTTGAACCGAGCGAGTACGGCGATGTTGTGATGGGCATCGAAAAATGTATTGAAATCGTTCAAAATGAAAATAGCCCACGTGAAGACAGGGTATTTTACCTAAAAATGTTGATACACCTTGTGGGAGACTTGCACCAGCCCATGCATGTGGGCCGATTGGAAGATCGTGGTGGAAACGATCTACAGGTACGCTGGTTCGATGAGGGAACCAATCTACACCGGCTATGGGACAAAAACTTAATCGACTCTTACGGCATGTCGTATACCGAGTTGGCGCAGACCCTTCCGCAGCTTTCAAAAAAAGAGATCAAGCGATTGCAACAAGGTACTGTTTACGATTGGGTCGAAGAGTCGCAAGACCTTGCCAACGAATTGTACGATTCAGTAAAAGTGGGCGAAAAATTGGGGTACCAATATAGCTATAGATACAACAAGGTGCTTTTGCACCAATTGCATCTTGGGGGTCTTCGGCTGGCAAAGGTCTTGAATGACCTTTTTGACCGATCTATCTTTTAGAGATCTTATTGCCCGAAATATTTTTTTGGCGACTGGACTTGAACCGGGCCACTTGGCCATTTCTTAGCTTCGCATGTTTGGTTTTTCTGCCCTGCACCCTTTTTCGCCAAAGGTGAAAACTGCTTGGCTTCAGCTCTCGGCGCATGAGTTCTATGGTCTCTTGTTCAGATAGGCCAAATTGGGCAGCAATGGCCTCAAAGGGGGTTCGATCTTCCCAGGCCATTTCAATTATTCTGTCAAGTTCACGTTCGGTAATTTCTTTTTTCATAGCGAAAACAAAGGTACTTATTTGGTCTGGTATGCTAAATAACGTGCAACTCAACCAAGAAACGTGAAAATGGGCGACTGTACATATTCTGGCACACAATTTGGAGTTATATTAAAGTAAGAAGTTGGAAGCGAGGAGATTAATGCGGTGTCCCAACGTATTAAAGGCAGCGAAGACTTCAATAACCAGGGATTAAAAAAAATCGGTTCAGCAAACCGATTTTTTTTGCGCCGTCAGACAATGACCCGAAAGGTCAAATTGATCCGTGGCCCTATTCGTTTGGCTGTTTTGGGTATCTGATGCTGCCAATTATGCTGGGTTTCGCCTTGCATCAGCAATAGGCTTCCGTGTTGCAACAACAGCTTGCTTTTCAGTGATTTATTCTTTTTGTGCCTAAGGTGAAAATAACGTTCTTCACCTAAGCTCACAGAGGCGATCACCGGATTTCGGCCCAGTTCTTTCTCATCATCTGAATGCCACCCGTTGCTGTCTTTTCCATCTCGGTACAGGTTCAATAGGCAGGTGGTAAATTCAACCTTGGCGACCTTCTCGATTCTTTCTTTGATAGTGGTCAATGGCTCAATAAAAGAATGTGGCCACATAACGATGTTTGAATAGGAATACGGCTTGCCGTTATTGCCATAGAGCGCCGTCAACCTGGGCTGTTTGTAGGTTTTCCCGAAAACGGTGATGTCATCATACCGCCATTCTATATTTTGTAGAAGCCTGTCAAAGAAACAATCTGCTTCGCTTGCGGTCAAAAAATGTGGATAGTAACGAATATCGGCATCGACAAGGGCGAGTTTGGTATTTTCCGCAGACGGCCACCCCATTATTGCAGTACTGCTTTTAACTGATTTCGGTATTCAGATGGGTTTTGCCCGGTGAAGGCCTTGAACAACTTGTTAAAATGCGAAAAGTTGTTGAACCCGCTTTCGTAACAGACCTCTGTGATGCTCATGGGTTGCTCGGCCAACAATTTTGACGCATGCACCAACCGATATTCGTTTACAAACTGCGTAAAGGTCTTATTCGTGATTTTTTTGAAATACCTACAGAAAGAGGGCACCGTCATACTTACCATATCTGCCATTTCATCAAGCGATATCTCTTCTTTGAAATGTGACTTTACATGGTTGAACACCAAATTGATACGGTCGTTGTCTTTGACCTCTGCGGGCATTGAAAAACTTTCGGCATTCAGTATTTTATACTCGGTAGAACTACCAAGTTCGTTCAAAATATTGAGTATGGAAAGTAGCCGTTGAAAGTGGGTCTGGTACTCCATGATCTCCATTTTTTCACCAATTTTGCGCTTGGTCTTTCCAGAGAAGGCAATACCGCTCTTCGACATCTCAAAGAGCTTTTTTATTTTTTCCATTTCTGGGATATTAAAAAAGTCGTTCCCAAGAAAATCCATTTTCATTTGGATAACGGTCTCGCTCTCGTTGCCGGTCAGCTTATCGGTAAATCCGCAATGGGGCAGGTTAGAGCCTATAAGAATAAGGTCACCATCGGTATAATAAGAAATATGGCTACCTATTTGGCGCTTGCCCGAACCACCGTTTACATAGACCAACTCCAGTTCTGGGTGGTAATGCCAACTTTTATTGGTATTCGATTTGTTCTTGTCGAACTTCTGGTAGGTAAACGAATGCCCAAAAGTCGGTGATATGGATTCAAAAGCCGGTTTATGCTTCACGATCGTCATTTTTGCTTTTGTAAAATTAGACAGGCCAATTGCAGCGAACCTGTGCAAAATTACCCAAAAAGTGTTCTATTTTACCATTTTAGGGTATTTAACACTTTATTAGGGTTAAAATTGTATAGAAATCTGAAAACGGAGTGGTGGTTTCAAGGGGTGGTACATCACTATGTTTGCACTGTAAATTTTTGATAACACGCCTGAGTTGATTCAGGCATTAAAAAACAAACGTTATGAAAAGAGTTTTGAAATTTACAGGTGCATTGGCCCTTTTGTTTGCTTCGACCAGCCTATTGGCCAATGGACCCGTAAAAACCTTCGGCAAGAAGGGCTTTGGTGTTGAAAAAGAGCTGATCGATATCGATTTGGACCCTGTATTCCTTAAAAAAGGTGATAAACTTCTATTGAATCTATTGAACTTGGACCAAGATAATGTCATCGTTAAAATTTACGATAGCGAGGGTAGGATCTTGTTCAAAGAAACCTTTGAAGGGAAACTTGTTGTTGAGAAGGCATTCAATTTTGAAAAAGCCTTTGAAGATGAGTACACCATTGTGGTTATCGACAGCAACAAAACCTACAAAGAAAAGGTAACAGTAAAATAAGGTTGTTCAGTTGAGTTGATTTAAGCAAGTCCCGGTCATTGATCGGGACTTTTTTATAGATATTTTTTCAGACGCTCCCGTTTCGAAAGGGGCAAGGCCTCGTTTTCAACGGCCATTTCAACCAGTTGCCTATCCTTGTCCTTGGCGAACAAAAGGTCAAAAAACTGTTTTGTGGTCAAAGAGGTGTTTGGCCGCCCGATTAATTCGAATCCATCGCCTGCTTTTACATTGCCATTCTGCAAAACCCTGACATAAGTGCCGGGGTGGCCATGCGCAATAAATTCTTTCAGGATCTGTTGGTTGCCGAACCTAATTCCTAATTTGTAGCATGGTTCGCGGGGTTGGGTAATCTGTACAACGGCACTTCCGATACGATAGGTACTTCCGATAATGAGCTTGTTTTCGTCTAGGCCGGCCACCGTTAAATTCTCACCGAACATGCCCCAATCCCATTCCACTCCGGGATACTTTTCTTTCCAGTAGGGATACTGATCTGCCGAAAACAGATAACAGGCCTTAAAAGTGCCGCCGTGTACCCTTCTGTCGGCCACCGTGTCATGGGCAACCTGCTCTTGTTGCAATAGAACAGGTTTTGTTGTCGGATATTTATAAATACCCGTTGACTGTTGTTTGCCATTCCAAGAAATGGTCGTTGCTTTCCCAATATTGGTGGCGATGATTTTCATTCCCTTAAAATAAAAAAACCACCGTTGACTTCGGTGGTTCTGTAACAAATAATACATTTTGGTCGATTATTCGTCTTTTTCTAGGCGTTTGGTCATGAAAAAACCGGCCAACAGTCCAACGCCCGAAAGCAAGAAGATGGTGCCGGGGTATGCCACGTCTTCATCAACACCGAAGGCACTTACCATGATCGAGGCAAAGAATATGGCTATACCAATACCGATTAACAAGAGGGCCAGGTTCAGCAACACCACTTTCCAGAACGGCGAGGCGCCGGCCTTGCGCCCCTTTAAGAAAATACTTGCATCTGCACCCTTTTCTATCAGGGCCAACCTTTCTTTGTTGCGTGTTGAAAAATAGAGGTAGGCGATTGCAAATACTACCCCGAACATGATCGGTACGATAATTACTTCAGATCCCATAACGGTTCGTTTTAATTGATTATTAATTTTGTTCATCAAGTATGACGACATTTTTTAATCACAGGTTACACGACCATTAAAAAAAGTCGTAACCTGTAACCACGGCAACCTATCTGTCGTCAAACCACCAGAATGGCAACCAACAACGAAGCAATCCTTATCAATGCCGTACGAAACGGTGATACCCAGGCTTTTGCCCAAGTGGTAGAGCGGCATAAAAATCTGGTGTTTTCGTTGGCCCTGAAAATGCTGAAAAATCAAGAGGAGGCAGAGGAAGTGAGCCAAGACACCTTTGTTAAGGTATATACCTCATTGAAAGGGTTTAAGGGCGATTCGAAGTTTTCAACATGGATCTATCGTATTGCCTATAACACCTGTTTGGACCGGATCAAAAAGAACAAAAAACAATTTGACCATGTTGCTCTGAACGAGGTCACTGAAAATAAGATTTATACCTTGCAGCATGCATTGAACATAATGGTGCAAGAAGAAAGGGCCGATATGATAAGGTCTTGCCTTGATCACGTGCCAGCAGAGGATGCGGCCTTATTGACACTTTTTTATTTTGAGGAAAAAAATTTGAAAGAACTTGAAAAGATCATGAATTTGACTGTCAGCACCTTGAAGGTTAGACTTTTTAGGGCCCGAAAGCGGTTGGCAGAGGTTATGTTGCAACGATTGGAACCTGAAATTTTGAGCAATCATGGATGACACCAAAGACAAAATGTTGGAAGAACTGTTCGATGCCGCAATGCGCGATGTTGAGCTGAATACACCTTCTGAAGACTTTACCAAAAAGGTAATGGGGCGCATTGAGGCCCTACCGGCCCAAAAGCAGGTAGTATATCAACCTTTGATATCGAAAAAAGTATTGGTGCTCATCAGCTCCCTTTTTGTGCTGTTACTGGGTTACTTGGCCTTTATGGGCGACTTCACGTCAAGCGGCTGGTTCGATGCCCTTGATTTGGGCACTGTTGCACCAAAATTGACCTTGCCGAGCTTCAAAATGCCGTATTCAGATACGATGGTATATGCCATGTTGTTTTTGGGTATAATGGTCTGGGTGCAGACCTCTTTGTTAAAAGGGTATTTTGACCGCAAACTGACCTAAAACTGCAAATACCAGTACGCCCAATACATTAATCCGAACTGCAGGGGTATTCGCAGTACGAGCACCCATTTGGGAATACCTGCCGAGGCTTTTTCATCTGATAGCATATAGAAATGAACCAACAGAAAAACCGTCAACATGGCAATGATACCATAGATTGAGGGGTTTTTGGTGGCCGAAAAACACAGTCCGACACCCAAGGCAATCTCCGCCAAGCCGCTCACATATACCAATAACCTGTGCTGTGGCAGGTATCTGGGCATGATGCGCATATAGGCCCTTGGAAAAACAAAATGCATGATACCGGCAATAATGTACATGACGGCCATAAGATATAGATGCCAGGGGTAGCTCATGGTTCAGTTGTTAAAATACCAAAAAGGGATGGATGCCTCTGTGACGGAAACAATCGCCCCCTTTTCCTTTCTTTTTCGTTTGACCCGTAGCAAATGCTTGCCTTCCGATAGATTTTCGATATTCAGATAGGTTTCAAAGCCCAACTGCCCCTTCTGACTGGTGGTAATCAAGAAATCTGAATCCAATTGAAGCGTATCTATCTGAAATGAGTAGGTTTCGTTGAACGTTTTAAGGTAAATCGAGCGAATACTGTCTTTTTGGCGCGTTGACATGCCCCTATTTTTTCCTTTGCTTGAAAATGTAATGGTAGATGATAGCCCTCTTAGATCTTCTTTGGGCTTAATGGAATCGTTGTAGGCAAAAATGCGATCTTCTATTTTTTCAGCGTAGGGAATAAAAACCTGTAAATATGGGGTAGTAATCACTTTTGAGGGAATAACGGCATCACCGGGATAATCTTCTTCCTCGGTCAACATGTCAAAGTAATTCTCTTTGTTGGCGATTTCGGCAGACGAGTTGCTGTCATGGTCCAAGTAGTTAGAATTGCGGTATTCAATGGAGGTAATGACCAAGATGAGTATATAAAAGGGTGTCAACGATAGAATAAGCCTTTTGCCAAACTTATTGTCCAAAAAATTATAGATAAGCGGTCGGTACAAAAAAGAAAGGGTCAGAAAACTGAACACCCAATAAACGGGAAAGTATATTTTGGCCACCCATTTGTTTCTTTTCAACAACCCCTGGGTGATAAAATCAAAGAAGGTCAATAACATACCGATAAGCAAGAATATCACCAGCCCCACGCCCAGCCCTTGGGATATCCAGTTGGGGAGTTCATCGTTGCTTATGATGAACGTAGCCACCGATACGAAAGCCACTATAACGGCCGTAACGGCCAAAACATAGAATATGAGCAAAAACGAAATAGCGAAGAGTATACTGCAATAATTTTCTAGATTGGCAATATATCGGTCAAAAGAAACAATCCGTTTGCGCAGATAATTTTTGAACTTGGCACTATACCTTAGGCTATCGAAGTCTATATCGCCCGAAACATAGCGTAAGCCGAGGGCCCCGATCCACAGGCCGCGCAGAACAACATGAAGCAATAGATTGAAGAGCAAGATGGAACAAGCTATAAAGGCCAAAAAGTAAATGACAAAACTATAGATCTGTTGCTCGTTCTGTGCATTGATCATGGCTGTCTTCAACGGCTCATAGGCCGTGAACAGTCCAAATATGGCAAACCCCGATATAATAAGTTCCAGTTCCCAGCTTTGTTGTTGCAGTGAGTCGAGCAATTTTTTAAAAGCCGGACTTTTGTAGTCGTTGCTCATAGGTCGGTTGTTTAGTGAGCATAATATAGTGACTTTGCCACAAAAAACCGCCCTACATCTTTCTCGCTTGATGTAGGGCGGTCATGAGATTCAATACGTGGCTACTGAAGTCTAAAATGCAGCGCCTATTTTATCATTTCATAGCTTCTGCTGATAAACTTCGTAAGCTCTTCTCCTTTTAAGAGGCCTTTAGACAGTCGTGCCAGATCCAAAGATTGATTGATCAACCGTTCCCGCTTTTTGGCAGTTTTGGTATTCAGTATCTGGCCAACCAATTCGTGGTTGGTGTTCACCACCAGGTTATACATGTCGGGCATGTTGCCCATACCGAACATACCTCCACCGGTTTGCTGCATTTCTTTCATGCGGCGCATAAACTCGGGTTCGGTGATTATAAAGGGCTGGGCGGTGCTGTCCATAGCTTCCAATTGAATGGTGTAGTTGCTTTTTTCGCCCACCACTTTTTCCAATTCCTCTTTCAAACGGTCTTTTTCCTCATCGGAGAGTTTAGAGATGGCACTATCCTCTTTTTTGATGAGGTTGTCGATATGGTCGGCATCGACACGGGCGAAAGAGATCTTCTCTTTGGTGGTCTCCAGTTTCTGCATGAAGTGCGATACGATGGGAGAATCCATCAACAGCACTTCGTACCCCTTTGCCTTGGCCGCTTCAATATAGCTGTGCTGCTCTTCTTTGTCAGAAGCGTACAAGATGACCATTTTACCGTCTTTATCGGTCTGGGCATCCTTAATTTTCTTCTCCAACTCTTCAAAGGTCAGGTATTCACCATCTACAGTAGGGTAGAGGGCAAATTTTTCGGCCTTTTCAAAGAACTTCTCTTCTGAGAGCATTCCGTACTCGATCACGACTTTGATATCGTTCCACTTTTTCTCGAAATCCTCACGGTTGTTCTTGAAGAGCGAGTTGAGCTTGTCGGCCACCTTTTTGGTGATGTACGATGATATTTTCTTCACCGCCCCGTCAGCCTGCAGGTATGATCGTGAAACGTTGAGCGGAATATCGGGTGAGTCAATGACCCCTCGTAACATGGTCAAGAACTCGGGTACAATGCCCTCAACATTATCGGTCACAAAAACCTGGTTCTGGTACAGTTGAATACGGTCTTTTTGAATGTTGATGTCTGTAGTCAACTTGGGGAAATACAGAATTCCCGTCAAATTGAAGGGGTAATCCACATTCAGGTGAATATGGAACAAAGGTTCCTCGAACTGCATGGGGTACAGTTCACGATAGAAATTTTTGTAATCTTCGTCTTTAAGCTCTGTGGGCTTCTTGGTCCATGCCGGGTTCGGGTTGTTGATAATATTATCGACCTCTTTGGTGGGTGCCGGATCGTCTTCTTTGGCCCCTTCGGGCTTCGGTAGCGTTTCTGTTCGTGTACCGAACTTAATGGGCACTGGCATGAACTTATTGTATTTCAACAACAGTTCACGAATTCTGGCATCTTCCAAAAACTCGGTCGAATCATCGGCAATGTGCAGAATGATCTCGGTGCCCCTGTCTTCTTTTTTGGCTTTTTTGATGGTGAACTCTGGTGAACCATCACAGGTCCAGTGCACTGCTGGCTCATCTTTGTAGCTCTTGGTGATGATCTCTACTTTGTTGGCCACCATAAAGGCTGAGTAGAAACCTAGGCCGAAGTGGCCGATGATTCCCGCATCTTTACCGGCATCCTTGTACTTGTCCAAAAATTCTTCGGCACCAGAAAAGGCCACCTCGTTGATGTACTTTTTAACCTCTTCCTCGGTCATACCGATACCTTGGTCAATGATGTGTATTTTTTTGCCCTTCTTATCGATTTTTACCTCGATAATCGGGTCGCCCAACTCAACCTTTGCCTCGCCTATCGAAACCAAGTGCTTGAGCTTCAGGGTAGCGTCTGTGGCGTTTGAAATCAATTCACGCAAGAAGATTTCATGGTCACTGTACAAGAATTTTTTGATCAGCGGAAAAATGTTCTCTACTGAAACATTGATTTTACCTGTTGCCATATGTATTGTCAATTTTTATGGTCTTCTTTTCCAATGGTTGTTAGAAAAGAAACTGTTTTATACTATTGGGTTACTGTTTACTCGCTGTGGGGTCAGAAACAAAAAAAATACCATACTGAAAAAGGTGACAAACTGACACGACATATGGCGCTGAAAAATTTTAACAAAACTTTGTTTAATTTTTTAAAAAAAAGATTAAACATTTTTATACTTTTGACATGTTGTGGTTAAAAAATTGCTATGAAAAGATGCATGCTGCAACAAGTTTGTTTATTTATTGGTTAGGTTGTTTGGGAACGTGCATTGCTAGATGCACGTTCCTGTTTTAAGATGGACGCATTTATGCCATCGTTAACAAAACCGGAATCGTTACAGCCGTACCATTGTAAAACATATCCTATATTATGGCGACATCAACAAAAGCTACCAAGGTTTCAAAAGAAAAGATCATCGAACGGTACATGCAATATGTCTTGGAACATGAGACCGTACCAAGATCAATTTTCAAGTTCTGTAAGGAAATCAAAATCAAAGAAGAGCAGTTTTACGAACATTTTGGCTCTTTCGATGGCTTGCAAAAAGAGATTTGGAAGACCTTTTTTGACCAGACCATGGGGTTTTTGGGTAAAAACAAAGAATATGGGGCTTATGCCAACAGGGAAAAAATGCTGTCGTTCTTTTTCACATTTTTTGAGCTGTTGACCCTAAACCGCAGCTACGTGCTGTTCGCTTTGAAAGAGCATCACAGCAAAATGGAATCGATGGCCCAGTTGAAAGGGCTACGCTCCAACATCAAAGATTTTGCAACAGAGTTGATTCAAAAAGGCAATGAGGGCAAAACCTTGAAAATAACAAAGCAAAATCCTGTTATTTTTTCTGAAGGTGCATGGGTGCAGTTTTTGTTCTTATTGAAATTTTGGATGGAAGACTCCTCCCCACGGTTCGAGAAGACCGATATGGCCATTGAAAAATCGGTGAATACCATTTTTGACCTATTCGACAATACGCCACTTGACAGTATCGTCGATTTCGGCAAATTTCTCTATAAGGAAACCTTTGCATAACACCGATGAAAACCCTCGACAGCATCCCCACGGGCAAGATTGAGCGGGCCGGTAAACTGGTCAAGACCGGTGTAAAGATCGGTGGCAACTATGTCAAGTATTACGGCCAGAAACTCGTAAACCCAGATACGACCAAAGACCGCTTGAACGAAGAAAATGCCGCCGATATCTACGATGGGCTTAAAACGTTGAAGGGTAGTGCCCTAAAGGTGGCGCAGATGCTGAGTATGGAAAAGAACCTGCTGCCCAGGGCCTACGTTGAAAAATTTTCACTTTCGCAATTTTCGGTTCCCCCACTTTCAGCTCCTTTGGTGCGTAAAACATTCAAAAAATATCTTGGTAAATATCCCGAAGAGGTTTTTGACGCCTTCGAAAAAGACTCTGTAAATGCGGCCAGCATTGGTCAGGTGCACAAGGCCATGAAAAATGGCAGACAGCTTGCCGTAAAGGTTCAATATCCTGGGGTGGCCGAAAGTATCAGCAGTGATCTGGCACTGGTAAAGCCGATTGCGATCCGTATGTTCAATCTCCAAGGAAAGGATTCTGACAAGTACTTTAAAGAAGTGGAGGGGAAACTTATTGAAGAGACGGATTATCTGTTGGAATTGAAGCAGAGCCAAGAAATTACGGAGGCCTGCAGGGCCATACCCAACATTATATTTCCGAAATACTATCCAAAACTTTCGAGCGAACGCATTCTTACAATGGATTGGATGAAAGGCCAGCATTTGGGCGAGTTCGCAAAAACCGATTTTTCGCAGGAAACTGCCGATCTATTGGGGCAGGCCCTTTGGGATTTTTACATGTTTCAGATACACGGCTTGCGCAAGGTACATGCCGATCCGCACCCAGGTAATTTTTTGGTCAGCGACGACAATAAATTGATTGCCATTGATTTTGGGTGTATCAAAGAAATTCCGAACGAGTTCTACGAGCCGTATTTTGAGCTGGCAGAAAAAGATAACATCGAGAGTGACGAAATCTTTATGGGCAAACTCTATCAACTGGAGATTTTGACACCCACCGATTCCCGTGAAGAGCTGTTGTTCTTCAAAGAACTCTTTAAAGAGATGCTCACCATTTTCACCTCACCTTTCAACAAAGAAGTATTTGATTTTGGTGCCCCCGCTTTTTGGTCACAAATTGCCGAATTGAGTGAGCGCTACTCAAAAGATGAGCAAATTCGAAAAATGAACGGTAACCGTGGCTCAAAGCACTTTCTGTATATGAACCGTACCTTTTTTGGGCTGTACAACCTGCTCCATGATCTCAAGGCCCGGGTCAACGTCAATAATTTCAGACAGTATCTCGGCTGATCAACGGTTTTTTCCAGAAACTTTCCCGTCTTCGGTTTCTCCTTTGTTCATGACATATTTTTCGAGCCACCTGTCCTGTTCCCATAGTAGGTGCAAAATACTCTCTTTGGCCCTGTATCCATGACTTTCTTTTGGCAACATCACCAAACGTACGGTGGCGCCCAAGCCTTTCAGGGCATTGAAGTACCGCTCGCTTTGCATGGGGTAGGTGCCCGAATTGTTGTCGGCCTCGCCGTGTATCAACAGCAACGGTGTCTTCATTTTATCGGCATGCATAAAGGGCGACATGGTGTAATATACCTCAGGGGCTTCCCAATAGTTGCGTTCTTCACTTTGAAACCCGAAAGGTGTCAACGTTCTGTTGTATGCCCCGCTTCGGGCAATGCCAGCGGCAAAAAGATCTGAGTGCGACAACAGGTTGGCCACCATAAAGGCACCGTAGCTGTGGCCACCTACCGCAACACGTTCCCGGTCAATATATCCTAGGCCATCCACCGCATCAATGGCCGCTTTTGCGTTAGCCACCAACTGGCTTCTGAACGTATCGTTCGGCTGCTCGTCGCCCTCACCGATAATGGGAAAGGCGGCATCATCCAGCACCACGTAGCCCTTGGTGACCCAGTAAATGGGAGAGCCCCAGTACGGATACGTAAACTCATTGGGGTTTTGGGTGTTCTGTGAGGCACTGTTCTTGTCTTTGTACTCCCTAGGGTATGCCCATAAGATCATCGGCATCTTCTCTTTTTTCTCTTTGTCATGGCCAACTGGAAGATATAGGGTGGCTGTGAGTTCAAGGCCATCCTCACGATTATAGGTGATCACCTCTTTGTGCACATTTTGAAGGCTCTTGTAGGGGTTTTCAAAATTGGTCAACTGCACGGGCCCTTTTCTTTTGACCAAGCTTTTGATATAAAAGTTCGGATATTCGGTGGGCGACTCGATACGTACGAGCAATTCATCCTTCTCAATATTGTAATCGATCAGCCGTTCCAATTTTCCGTCGAGTTTTGATGTGTAGAGTCGCGTTTTTTTCTGTGTTTTGAGGTCCATTTTGTCCACAAACGGAAATTGGCCATTTTCGGTAAACCCATCTCCCAACAAATAGCCGGTGCTGCCCTTTAACGCCAAAACCTGCACACCATTTTTATTGCGTCGGGTCACAAAACGCCCCGGATCAGAATACCGGTCTTGATAGTTTCTATCTGAAATAATTACAGGCTCTTTATCTAGGTTCGAGGGGTCGAACAGGTAGGTTTTGGTATTTCGGTCGTTCCACCAATAATCGTACGCTATGGCGATATCATCGTTGCCCCAGTTGATCCAGTTGAAACGATTTTTCGTCTTCAGGAGGCTTTTGGGCTCCCCATCGAATGGGGCGTTCAATTCAAATACCTCGTCTCGGTATTCGACCTCGTTCTGGGGGTCGCCACCGTCCAATGCAACAGCATAGTACAAGGTGGCCGGTTTGTCGTTTCGCCAATTCACCTCGCGCATGCCCTGGCGAACGGCCATAAACCCCTTTGGCAGATCTTCGATCAAAGGAACTTTGAGCAAGGTGGTGACCAAGCTACCGTCGCTTTTGTAAATATTGGTGGTAGAGGGAAACCTGTAATAGGGTACCAAATACGAAAAGGGTTTTTCGATAGTGGTGACCATAACATAGTTGCCATCGGGCGAAAAACTGATGCTACCGTACATATCGGCCCCTTTCCAAGGGGTTTTGGTGCCATCTAGGTCAACTTGGTAGAGGGTTGCACGGGCCAATTGCTCAAAATTGAACTCATCGTTCGGGTTTTTCAACAAATCTTGATAGGTGCGGTTTTGCGCCTTTTTTCCATCGTTTGAGGAAATGGTGGGCCCTTCGGGCACCGCCTCAGAAGCATTGATGAGGGGCTGGCGGTCTTCGGGCAGCATTTTTACCAGTATTGACTTTCCGTCTTTGAACCAATTAATGGCATCACGCATATTGACATTCATCGTGGGCTCCGTCAATTTTTTGGCGGTGGCAGCGGCAACGTCGATTACCCAGAGTTCAACCCCTTCTGGGGTCGTGTGCGTCACGGCGATCATTTGTTGGTCTGGCGACCAATTGTAATTTGCCAACCGTGGGTTATTGGGTAGCCCCTGTACCTGTGCGGCACTATCATCGCCCACTTTTTGAATTTTGATATTGTTGTAGTAATTGGTACGGCTACCTATGTTGGTCTTGGGGTTTATGCGAAGGCCGGCCAAGCGCATTTCGGTTTCAGAGAGTTCGGCGATGCTTTTATAAGGATCTCGGTAGAGAAACACCATATACTCCCCATCTTCGGACAGCCTGACCGAGGGTGGCAAGGGGGCATCCACCAATTCCAAAATCTCTTGTGAGGGTTTTTGATAGGTCAGTTTTTCTTGGGCGGGCAAGAAGATAACAAAAAGAAATGCGAAAAGGAAGCTCAGGGTTCTCATGATGGCATGCTTTGAATGGACTCTTTTGTCATTAGAATTCCTTAAAAATAAGTGTTTTAAAGGGAAAGACGAAGATATGGGACCAGCTTTTTTTGGTTGGCCAGAAAAGTCGCTTTCCGATTGCGAAATTGTAGTGAACAACCTTATTTTTGCGCTTTTTTCCCTTCCATAGGGATATATTTTTTACTTTACATAATCAATTTGGACATTCCTTCGGAAATCCATAACCTAAAGAAGATGTACAATTCAAAGATAATAGGGCTGGGCCATTACGTGCCCGACAATGTGGTCACCAACGATGACCTTTCAAAATTGATGGATACCAGTGATGAGTGGATACAAGAGCGAACGGGTATCAAAGAGCGGCGACACGGAGTGAAAGGAAAAGATACCACCACCTCAATGGGGGTACAGGCCGCCAAGTTAGCCATTGAGCGGGCAGGTATTGATAAAGATGACATCGATTTCATCATTTTTGCAACCCTGAGTCCTGACTACTATTTTCCGGGTCCGGGAGTGTTGGTGCAGCGCGACCTTGATATCAAAACAGTGGGTGCGTTGGATGTGAGAAACCAGTGTTCGGGTTTTGTATATGCCCTTTCGGTGGCAGACCAATACATAAAAAGTGGTATGTACAAGAATATATTGGTCATTGGTTCAGAACTGCATTCGTACGGCCTTGACATGACCACACGGGGCCGAGGCGTTTCGGTTATTTTTGGCGATGGTGCCGGGGCTGCCGTGGTGAGTAGGGAAGAAAACCGCTCGAAGGGCATTCTTTCCTCACATCTACATTCAGAGGGCAAGCATGCCGAAGAACTGTCATTGATCGCGCCCGGCATGGGCAAACGTTGGGTGACCGACATCATCGAAGACAACGACCCGAACGACGAGTCGTACTATCCGTACATGAACGGGCAGTTTGTGTTCAAAAATGCGGTGGTGCGCTTCAGTGAGGTGATTATGGAGGGATTGCAAAAAAACGGACTTTCACCAGATGACATCGATTTGCTGATACCCCATCAGGCCAACCTGCGCATCGCACAATTTATACAAAAGAAATTCAAACTTTCTGACGACCAGGTCTTCAACAATATCATGTATTATGGAAACACTACCGCAGCCTCTATACCCATTGCCTTGACAGAGGCTTGGGAACAAAATAAGGTAAAAGAGGGCGATTTGGTGGTATTGGCCGCCTTTGGCAGTGGCTTTACATGGGGCAGCGTCATCATTAGATGGTAGAAATCCTCTCTGCTTTCACTAAGGGGAAATCGTTTTAGCTCTTAACAGAAAATTATTTCTTTGATGGGTCTGTCGCATTAATATTCATGTTGGAAGGAAACTGTTTCTGGTATGTGTTGATGGCTTTTTGAAAAAAAAGGAGATTCGTGTATTCGCGGAAATAAAAAAACAACCCTGATCTCCGTGAGGAGTTTCAGGGTTGCATGATAAGCCTTGAAAAGAACTAACCAACCAATATTCAGAGTCAAGGCAAACCAACTGTTTTTATAATATTCCGCCACCGGTCTGTTTGGTATTGTTATCGCGTCTTTTTCTGCCCTTTGCCCGGTTCTTGCCACTACCAAACCGGTACGATAGGCCCACATATAGGTTTTGGCTTTCCCAGTTGAACTCACCGTTTTGAACATAGGGGCGGTCGCCGTCAAAGGCAAAACGCATGGTATTGAATACATCGTTGAAGTTCAAACTAAGTGTTCCCTTGCCCTCTGCAAAACTGTATCGGGCCCCGGTATTGATAAAATACATGGGCTTGACCGTGAACTGCAGGTTCTGGTTGCGCCCACGATAAAAACCAAATACCTGAAATGTCAATTTTTTTGTAGCCGTAAAGCTATTGTTCATCCGCAGGATCCAGGCCGTGTTCTCGACCTCTACGTCTTCGATTACAATATCGGCTTCGGTAGCAGTTGCCTGGTCGCCCTGCAACCGTTCGGTAATGCCCCGTTGGGTTTGGCTGAACAGGTCAAAACTACCATTGATGCTCCACCATTTTGCGGGACGGTAATTGGTTGACAGTTCAAACCCGTAGGCTGAGGTGTTGTCGAAATTGTCGAACGTGAGTATGAGCTTGTTGAAGTCCAATCGATCTACGTACACTGCACGGTTGATCTCATCTTCGATGGTACGGTAAAAAATTCCTGCCGTAAGGCTTCCCTTTTTCAAACGCTTGGTATAGTTCAGTTCATACGAATTGGTGAACTGTGGCACAAGACTGGGGTTGCCGAACGATGATATCAGGGGTGTGGCAAACTCGCGTATTGGGTTTACCTGCCCAAGGCCGGGTCTATCGACTCTTCGACTGAAACTGGCCTGTAACTGGTCTTTTTCATTTACATTATAGGTCAAAAATGCCGAGGGATATAACTGCGTGTAGTTATCTGTAAATGCCCGCACCCTGTTTGTATCAGCCTTTACCTGTACGTCTTCAAGCCTGGCACCCACTTGGTACGACCATTTTTTTCTGCTTTGGCCAAAGGTCACATAGGCAGAATAGATATCCATTCCATAAATGAACTCGGTGCTTGGCGTGGGAATCAAATCGCCGTTTGAGTTGAACGACAGCCCGGTGGAAGCATAGTCGACGTCTGTTTCAAATAAACGGGCCTCCAATCCGATTTCAAGCTTTGAAATACTGTCAAGAGGGTTCACATAGTCAAGGTTGGCGATGGTCTGCGTGCGTTCTGTATCGACAAAATCCATATAGTCGGGGAACAGGGTAGCGCCTCGCGACCTGAAATTGGCATCCTCATCATCATTAAAGCGGTTGTAATCGACTTCCAATTCTATGTTATGCCCCTCTTTCACAAAATCAAGTTTGTAGTCAAAATTGTACTGCTCACTGAGGTTGTCGTTAACATTGTTGAAGAACTGTATTACGTTGCGGCTTTCTTCCTCATTGTAGCGAACATCGGTAATGCCATCTCCCTTTCCGTTAAAATGGTTCTGGTTGGTGAAGAACGAAATGGTGTTCTTGTCGTTCAAATAGAAATCGACCCCCAATTTATATAGGTGCGATTTGTTGTTGTTGAAAAAGTCAAAAAGCTGCTCTGAGTTTTCATCATCCCTAAAGATAAACCCATCGTTCACCCATTTTCCAATATTGGTGCCATAGTTGCCGTAAAAGTTGAACTTGCCATTTCGGTAGTTCAAATCGACAGAGGTGTTGAACTTTGCCTCAATGCCCTTGGTAAGCCCCATGTTTATGTTACCGTTGAACCCGATATTGGCATTTTTGTGCAGTACAATGTTGATAATACCGCTCATGCCCTCAGGGTTGTATTTGGCCGATGGGTTTGTGATCAACTCGATTGATTTTATGGATGTGGAAGGAATTTGTCGCAGCAGCTGGGCCACAGGTACGTTCGAGAGCTTGCCATCGACCATTACCCGCACGTTCGAGTTGCCGCGAAGGGTAATGTCTCCGGTTTGCGAATCAACGTTCACAGAAGGTATGTTGTTCATGATATCAGATGCCGTGGCCCCAGCTGTGGTCAAATCTTTACCTACGTTGATGACCTTGCGGTCAACCCGTTGCTCAATAGTTGTTCGTTCGCCCACTACCTCTACCTCTTCGAGTTTTTGGGTGTCTTCCATGAGGGTTATGGTGCCCAGTTCAACCTTTCGGTTTTTCTTTGAGATCACCAAATTTTTGGTATAGGTCTGGTAACCAATGAACTGAACCTCTAAAGTGTAAGTGCCCTCAGCTAGTTTTTTGATTTCAAAAGTACCCTCTTCAGTGGTAATGCCACCGGTAATGGTCTCCTCGCCGTTTGCAGACTTGATTACGATGGCGGCATAGGCTACGGGCTGGTTCTGGGCATTGTCCACAACCCTGCCAGAGACGGTACCTATCTTATCTTCTGAATCATTTGCAGATAAAACACTCGGGAAAGTACTGCATACAAGCAGTGACAATAGCATTGCTATTTGTTTCATGATTGTTCGTTTTTTGATTGATTGATGTTACCGATGAGACGATAGTATTGCTCTCATGTTACACAAAAAATCATCTTTAACATTTTTTAAGATCGATGGGTTCGCTAAGTCTTTGTAAATATGTTTCTTAGAAATCGGGAAGGTGATAAAAAAGTGAGCCCCAATGTTGGACATCGGGGCTCGGTGCATTGATAAGCTATACTAAACACTAACCATTAACTATAAAAATACAGACTTACCAATGTTTGAATATTTTTATCTTTTTAAAGACGAGTTTTCTATTAATTAGTTACAATATATAACTTAGTTTAACAGATAAATTAACAAATGGGCAAAACCTTGGTTTTTGGGGCGTCGCTTAAACCGCACCGCTACAGTAATATGGCAATTCAAAGATTGGTAGCCAACCAAGTACCCACCGTGGCGTTTGGTCCTCGGAACGGAGAAGTTTCTGGGGTGCAAGTTACCACTAATCTTGATACCATTCAAGAAATTGATACAATTTCGTTGTATATGAACCCAGAACGGCAAAAAGCGTATTATAGTGATATTATCGCGCTAAAACCCCGTAGGGTCATATTCAACCCGGGGACAGAGAACCCTGAGTTCTATAAACTGTTGCAAGAAAATGGCATTGAGGTCGATGTGGCCTGTACTTTGGTGCTGTTGGGTACCGGGCAGTATTAATTGCCCGAGCGAAAAAAAATATGGCCGTTTCAACTGTTTTTATTTAACCGTAGCCGTAGGCTGGTGCTGGGCTTCTTGTTTAAAAGGGTTGTTTGCCTATGCGTAAAACGGATATTGGCCTGGCCAAATAATATGTTGTTTATACGGAGACCGAGACGCTTTCTTTTCTTTCCCGAATCAACCACAATCCAAAAAAGGTCAGTAGTCCGTTTAGGGGCAACAGTTCATAGCCCAGTACATAACCACCAAGTTTATCGGGGTCGATATTGGCAATCAAGGCAATGATAACCACTGAAAGTATCGTCACCAGCCATACATATTTGTCTTTGATCCGGTGTTTGGTAAAGATGCCAAAAGCAAACAGCCCGAGCAGGGGCCCGTAGGTATAGCCTGCCACGGTCAAGAGACCGTCGATGACATTGCGGCTCAGCACATATTTGAAAATGATGATGACCATGATCAATAGGGCGCTCATGGCGATATGGGTGCGTTTGCGCAGGCGTTTTTGTTCGGCTTCGTTGCGTTTGTCCAAATCCATAAAATCGATACAGAACGAAGTGGTGAGCGAAGTCAAGGCACTGTCGGCACTGCTATAGGCCGCGGCGATCAGTCCCAGCATAAAGGTAATGGCAAGGGTAAGGCCCAGGCCACTGTTGAGGGCTATCTCTGGAAATAACAGGTCGGTCTTTGGCGCACCGTCCATCAGCGGTACGGCAATGTTGTTTTTATGGGCGTAAATAAACAATAAGGCCCCGAGCAGCATAAAGAGAAACGTGACCCCGACCAATACAAAACTGAACGAGACCATGTTCTTTTGGGCATCCTTCAGGTTTTTGCAGGTGAGGTTCTTTTGCATCATGTCTTGGTCAAGTCCCGTCATGCAGATGGTGATGAACATGCCACCAACGAACGATTTTAAAAAGTGGTTGCGCGCCAAAAAATCATCTGTAAAGAGAAACTTGTTGTATTGCCTTAACTCAGAAGAAGCGAGAAACTCGGTAAAGCTCCAGTCCAGCTCGCGGTTGATGAAGATGATGCTGAGTATCACGGCCAAGATCATAAACAGGGTTTGCAGGGTGTCGGTCCATACAATGGTCTTGATGCCGCCCCGTTCCGTATAGATCCAAATCAAAAGAATGGAGATGACCACGGTAATTTCAAAGGGAATTCCGAAGTCATCGAACACGAACTGCTGCAACACGATGGCCACCAAAAAAAGGCGAAAAGCGGCCCCCAAAACGCGCGACACAAAAAAGAAGAATGCACCTGTCTTATGGCTGGTGGGGCCGAACCTATCCAACAGATATTCGTATATAGAGGTCAAATCAAGCCTGTAATAAATGGGCAGCAATACAAAGGCCACCACAAAATAACCGACCAAATAGCCCAATACTACTTGCATGTAGCTGAATTCAGAAGCCTCTACCCAGCCCGGTACAGAAATAAAGGTGACCCCTGAAAGTGAGGCGCCCACCATGCCAAAGGCAACCAAATACCAAGGCGACTGCTTGCCGGCTTTGAAGAAATCGGCATTGGAATCATTTTTTCCCGTGAAATAGGAAATCAGGAGCAAAACCAAGAAATAGGCCCCTATCAATATCAATATCTGGGTTGGTGACATGTAGAAATTTTGGCTTGCAAAGTACAAAATCTGCGTTCATCAATGTAAAATCGTAATTTTACACCGTTAACCTTGGGTATGGAGTTTTCATCGAAATTATTGGAGAATGCGGTTTACGAAATGTCACAGTTGCCGGGTATCGGCAAGCGAACGGCCTTGCGCTTGGTGCTTCATCTGCTGAAGCGGCCCGAAGCACAGACCCAGAACCTTTCGAAAGCCTTGTCCAAGCTTCGTGAAGAAGTGAATTTCTGCACGAGTTGCCATAATATTTCAGATGCCGAACTTTGCGAGATATGTGCGAGTCCGAAACGTGATGCCACCACCATCTGTGTGGTTGAAGACATTCGCGATGTCATGGCCATTGAGAATACTTCACAATACCGTGGACTCTACCATGTTCTGGGCGGAAAAATATCGCCCATGGAAGGGGTGGGCCCCCAAGATCTCAACATTGCCCCCCTAATCGATAAGGTTAAGGCAGGGGGGGTTGGCGAATTGATTTTTGCCCTGAGTTCCACTATGGAAGGTGATACGACCAATTTTTATATCTACAAACAATTGGAAGGGGTTGAAATCAAGACCTCGACCATTGCCAGGGGTATTTCTGTTGGTGACGAACTTGAATATGCCGATGAGGTTACCTTGGGCCGCAGTATCTTGAACCGAGTGCCCTTTGAAACCTCGATAAAGGCAAATTGATGAACATTAATTAAAAATTAGGTCATTTTTATATTATTTTTGCAAAATATAAGCCACAAAAAGCCTGTTAAGTAAGAATATGTCAAAATTCGAATTAAAACTACCGCAAATGGGTGAAAGTGTTGCCGAGGCAACACTGACCGCTTGGTTGAAAGAGGTAGGCGACACCATTGAAATGGACGAACCTATCTTCGAAATTGCCACCGACAAAGTGGATTCAGAAGTGCCGAGTGAAGTAGAGGGTACGCTGGTAGAAAAACGGTTTGAGGTTGACGATGTGATAAAAGTAGGCGAAGTGGTCGCGGTAATAGAGACCGATAGCGAGGTGCCCACGGTGGCCCCGACCATTGAAAGCGAGCCAGCATCTGAAAAGGAGCCGGTTACCACTCATGAGCCGGTTGCCGAGCTAGAGCAACAGATGCAGGCAGTCAAAGAGACGGTTGCGACCGCTGCACCCGACTTTTCAGGGTCAGAACGGTTTTATTCGCCTTTGGTCAAGAACATTGCCAAGCAAGAGGGTATTTCGTTGGAGGAACTTGAGCGTATTCCCGGTACGGGCAAAGAGGGCCGTGTTACCAAGAACGATATTTTGGCCTTTATCGAGAATAGGGGCTCCAATGGTGGTTCAAAAGAGGTAGATGCTCCACAAAAAGCGGTGCCAGCCGAAAAACCTAAAGAGTCAACGGTGAAAACACCCCCAAAACCGAGCACGGTTGCCGTTAAGGAGGGAGATGAGATCATACCCCTGTCACGTATGGGCAAGTTGATTGCGCAGCACATGGCCGAAAGTGTGGCCACATCAGCCCATGTGCAGAGTTTTGTAGAGGTAGATGTCACCAATGTGGTAAACTGGCGCAACAAGGTCAAAAAGGCCTTTGAAGAGCGTGAGGGCGAAAAATTGACCTTTACGCCCATTTTTATGGAGGCCGTGGCCGTGGCCCTTAAAAAATACCCAATGATGAACATTTCGCTCGATGGCGACAATGTCATCAAAAAGAGAAACATCAACATTGGCATGGCCGCGGCATTGCCCGACGGCAACTTGATCGTGCCCGTGATCAAAAATGCCGATCAATTGAATTTGGTCGGTATGGCAAAAACAGTCAACGATTTGGCCCATCGCGCCCGAAACAACGAGTTAAAGCCAGACGAGATAAAAGATGGCACTTACACCGTTACCAATGTTGGTACCTTTGGCAGTGTCTTTGGCACCCCTATCATCAACCAGCCGCAGGTGGGTATTTTGGCCTTGGGGGCCATCAGAAAGATGCCCGCGGTCATCGAGACCGAAGAAGGCGACTTTATCGGCATCAGAAGCAAAATGTTTTTATCGCACAGCTACGACCACCGGGTGGTCAATGGCGCATTGGGCGGTATGTTCGTAAAAGCCGTGGCCGATTATTTGGAAGCCTGGGATATAAACCGCGAAATTTAGTTTCCGACCGCTTTTATAGGTACAGTATTGTTATTTTTAAGGATTAAAAAGTAATCCATGAGGGCATTTTGTTTAATAATAGCGCTGTTGACCACCGCGCTTGCCATGTCACAAGAACCATCACCTTACAAAAAAAAGGTATTTGAATCTGAACGTGGCACGATGCCCTATCGTTTGCTGTTGCCAGAAGATTACGATGCCACCAAAAAATATCCACTGGTACTGTTTCTGCACGGGTCGGGCGAACGGGGCAACGATAATGAAGCCCAGTTGGTACACGGTTCAGGACTGTTCTTAAAAGAGGATGTTCGCAAAAAATATCCTGCCATCGTGGTTTTTCCGCAGTGTGCCGCCAACGATTCTTGGGCAAAGGTCGACGTGAAGGGAGAGTGGGGCAATCGTGAGTTTGTATTTTTCGATGATGCTGAACCGACCCGGGCCATGGAACTTTTGGAAGAACTGATCGATTATTTGAAAGATCAATACCCTATCGATTCGAAACGAATGTACGTCGGGGGTCTTTCAATGGGCGGTATGGGCACCTTTGAACTGGTGCGCCGAAACCCTAGAACATTTGTGGCGGCCTTCCCGATCTGCGGTGGGGCAAACCCTGAAATCGCCAAAAAATTGAGAAAAACAGCTTGGTGGGTCTTTCACGGCGAGGCCGATAATGTGGTGCCCCCCAAATATTCCACCCAAATGGTAAGGGCTTTGGAAGATGTTGGCGCCGAAGTTAGGTATTCGCTATACCCAGATGTAGGCCATGACAGCTGGACGAACACCTTTGCAGAGCCCGATTTGCTTTCGTGGTTGTTTTCCAGATCAAAATAACGATACTTATGCAATTGCAACTCACAAAACCCATTTGCTTTTTTGACCTTGAGACCACGGGCACCAATGTGGCCAAAGACCGTATTGTCGAAATCTCCATCTTAAAAATATATCCCAACGGAAACAAAGAGAGCAAGACTTGGTTGGTAAACCCCGAAATACCGATTCCGCCAGAAGTAGAGGCCATACACGGTATTTCCAATGAAAAAGTGGCCAACGAGCCCACGTTCAAAGAACTGTCGAAAGAAATCTATACCATGATCAAAGACAGTGACTTGGCAGGGTTTAACTCCGATCGGTTCGACATCCCTCTGTTGGCCGAGGAAATGTTGCGTGCTGGGGTTGATTTTGACATGAAGAACATGGTGTCGGTAGATGTGCAGACCATTTTTCACAAGATGGAAAAACGCACACTGGAGGCCGCCTACAAGTTTTACTGCGATAAAAACCTGACCGATGCCCATAGTGCCGAGGCCGATACCGAGGCCACTTATGAGGTGCTGTTGGCCCAATTGCAACGCTATCCAGAGCTTGAAAACAATGTAAAAAAGTTGGCCGAGTTCTCGACACACAGAAAGTTTGCTGATTTTGCCGGTTTTTTGGGTTACGACGAAGACGGCGATACAATTTTTTCTTTCGGAAAGCATAAAGGCAAAAAAGTAGAGCAGGTATTGGATGAGGAGCCCGGTTATTTCGGGTGGATCCTTAACGCCGATTTTCCGCTCTACACCAAAAAAGTGCTGACCCAGATAAAATTGAACAGGCTGAATACCAAATTGGGATAATATTTTGGCCGAATAGCGTATGAAGAACAGTAGGTTGTTTTACCCTAACCCCTATCATCTCAAAACATACACATGAAACTGATATGTATAGGCCGAAATTATGCGGCCCACATCGATGAGCTTAAAAACGAACGGCCCACAGAGCCAGTGGTCTTTATAAAGCCAGACTCCGCGGTATTGCCGAAAGAACAAGATTTTTATATTCCTGAATTTTCAAACGATGTACACTACGAAGTAGAGGTATTGGTGAAGATCAAAAAGGTGGGCAAGCATATTGCCCCAAAATTTGCCCATAAATACTATGATGAGATAGGACTCGGAATCGACTTTACGGCCCGTGACCTACAGGCCACCCTAAAAGCAAAGGGATTGCCTTGGGAGAAGGCCAAGGGTTTTGATGGCGCAGCGGTGGTTGGTAAGTGGGTTCATAAAGAAAAGTACGAAAATTTAGACAAACTGGGGTTTTTGTTGTTAAAAAATGGGGAAATCGTACAATCTGGTGATACCAGCCTGATGCTGTGGAAGATAGATGAGCTCATTGCACATGTTTCGACCTATTTTATGCTCAAAAAGGGCGATATTTTGTTTACCGGTACCCCTGCCGGTGTTGGTAAAGTAGCCCCAAATGACTACCTTGTCGGAAGAATTGAAGGTGAAGAATTTTTTGCAATTAATGTCAGGTAATGATTTATAGTTTGGACAAGGTCAATGAGATGGCCGAAGGTGATGAGGATTTTATCGTTTCTGTGGTTTCCGTTTTTTTGGAAGAAGTGCCCGAAGATCTGCATGCTTTGGAAACCGCTATCAACGAAAGAAATTTTGAACAGGTATACAAGTTGGCCCACAAGATAAAGCCCAATGTAGATTTGCTGGGGATGGAACAAACCCGTGCCACCGCCCTTGAAATCGAGACACTGGGTAAGAACGATGCCAATTTGGCCCAGATCGAGGACAAGTTTCCCTTGTTGAAGAAAGATATCGAACAGGTAGTGGCCGAACTCAAGCGAGACTTCGACCTATAGCCATCATCCTCTTTTTGTTTTTTGTTTGGTTATTTTTGCTGCCTATTCTTAAATAGCGCGGCAAAGCGCGTATGCAATCAATTATGCAGGCAGAGATCATAACCATTGGCGATGAGATACTCATAGGCCAAATTGTAGATTCCAATTCGGCTTTTATCGCCAAAGAGTTGAACAAGATTGGTGTTTCGGTATACCAGATAACCTCGGTTCAAGACGATCGGCAGCACATCTTGGATGCACTTTCAGATGCCAACACCCGCTCGCAATTGGTGATTATGACCGGTGGGCTTGGTCCGACCAAAGACGATATCACCAAACATACACTATGCGAGTTTCTTGATGATGAACTTGAGCAAGACGACGCGGTTCTGGCACATGTTGAAATGCTTTTTGAGAAATATATTTCGACCCCTATTTCCGATTTGAACCGCAAACAGGCCTTGGTGCCTACAAAGGCGGTGGTGTTAAAAAACAAATATGGCACCGCCCCCGGTCTTTGGATGGAAAAAAACGGTTCGGTGTTTGTGTCGCTGCCGGGGGTGCCCTTTGAAATGAAGCATTTGGTCATCGACGAACTGATTCCCAAAATCGTGGAGAAGTTTGAGCGCCCACATATTCTGCACAAGACCATAATGACCTACGGGTTGGGCGAAAGCGCCGTGGCCAACAGAATTGAAGAATGGGAGCATAACCTGCCCCCCTTTGTAAAATTGGCCTATTTGCCCAGTCTTGGGCGTGTGCGGCTACGGTTGACCGCCAAGGGTGCCGACAAAGATTTGCTGAAACGAACGGTAGCGGCAGAAACCCAAAAACTCTACCAGCTTATCGGCGATATCATTTACGGGGTCGAAGAAGATGAAAGCATCGAAGCGCTGGTGGCAAAGCTTTTGACCGATAAGAAGATGACACTTGCCACCGCCGAAAGTTTTACAGGGGGTAAAATCGCCCAACAGCTGACGGCCATTCCCGGGGCCTCGAAGTATTTCAAGGGCAGTATTGTAAGCTATGCCACCGAGACCAAGATCAAGGTGTTGGGGGTCAACGAAGATTTGGTAAAAAAACATTCGGTGGTGAGCCAAGAGGTGGCCGTGGCCATGGCCGAAAATGTAAAGGAACTGCTTGGCAGTGATTTTTCGATTGCCACTACCGGCAACGCAGGCCCGACAAAAGGCGATTCAGATGCCGAGGTGGGTACGGTGTACATTGCCATCAGCGGTCCGAAAGGTACGATTGTAGAGAAATTTGTTATGGGCAACCACCGTGAACGCATTGTTCAAAAGTCTGTAAACAAGGCGTTTGAGATGCTTCAAAAGGAAATTACAAATTTATAGACCTGAATTTTGTGCAATAATTTAAAAGCACTAAATTTGCACCCTCAATAAAAACACGCAAAGCGAAGGCGATGTCAAGAATTTGTGAAATAACAGGAAAAAAGGTGATGTTCGGAAACAATGTTTCCTTCTCCATCAACAAGACCAAAAGAAGATTTGACGCAAATATCTCAAAGAAGCGCTTCTACGTTCCTGAAGAAGGCCGTTGGGTAACGTTGAACGTTTCCGCCAAGGGCATCAAGGTCATCAACAAAAGGGGGATTTCAGCCGCCTTGAAAGAAGCAAGAGCCAAAGGTTTTGTAAAATAATAGCACAGCAAAATGGCAAAGAAAGGCAATAGGATTCAGGTTATTTTAGAGTGTACCGAGCACAAAGACTCGGGTATGCCCGGTACCTCAAGGTACATTACCACCAAGAACAAAAAGAACACGCCCGATAGGCTTGAGATTAAAAAGTACAATCCTATCTTAAAGCGTATGACAGTCCATAAAGAAATCAAATAAACAGGAGTCATGGCAAAGAAAACAGTAGCAACATTACAATCAAGTTCAAACAGATTGACAAAGGCCATTAAAATGGTCAGGTCGCCCAAAAGCGGTGCCTACACCTTCGTAGAATCGGTAATGCCTCCTGAAGCGGTAAACGATTGGCTGGCCAAGCAATAAGCCAGAGACACTAGATGAGATTGAAAGAAGCCGCGTTTTAGCGGCTTTTTTGTTTTAACAAAACTCCCCTTACTTTCCTATCTTTGGCTACCAACAAGAATTGACCGATGAGCCTATTTAAAAAAATATTTTCCAAAGAAAAAAAGGAAACCCTCGATAAAGGACTTGAAAAAAGTAAAACCAGCTTTTTCGGAAAACTGGGCAAGGCCGTGGCCGGTAAATCGAAGGTCGATGATGAGGTACTCGATAACCTAGAGGAGGTTCTGGTCACTTCTGATGTTGGTGTCGATACCACCTTGAAAATAATAGAGCGTATTGAAGAACGGGTGGCCCGTGACAAGTATATGGGCACCGACGAGCTCAACACCATTCTCCGCGAAGAAATAGCGGGCCTGCTCTCTGAGACCCATGTAGGCGAAGAACAAGACTTTTTGGTGCCTGCAGACAAAAAACCGTATGTGGTAATGGTTGTCGGGGTCAATGGCGTTGGCAAGACCACGACCATTGGCAAGTTGGCACATCAATTCAAAAATAAGGGCCTCAAAGTGGTTTTGGGCGCTGCCGATACCTTTCGTGCAGCGGCCATTGACCAGTTGCAGGTTTGGGCCGATAGGGTCGATGTGCCCATTGTAAAACAGAAAATGGGCAGCGACCCGGCTTCTGTGGCCTTTGACACCCTTAACTCTGCCGTGGCCGAGAACGCCGATGTGGTACTGATCGATACGGCAGGGCGCTTGCACAACAAGGTAAACCTGATGAACGAGCTTTCGAAGGTCAAAAGGGTCATGCAGAAAGTGGTGCCTGATGCGCCGCATGATGTTTTGTTGGTGCTTGACGGCTCTACGGGCCAAAACGCCTTTGAGCAGGCCAAACAATTTACCAAGGCTACGGAAGTGACCAGTTTGGCCATTACCAAATTGGATGGTACCGCCAAGGGCGGAGTGGTCATCGGCATCTCTGACCAGTTTCAGATACCCGTAAAGTACATCGGAGTGGGTGAGGGCCTTGAAGACCTACAGGTCTTTAATAAATATGAGTTTGTGGACTCTTTTTTTAGGATTTGATTAGTAATAAAAAGTACACAATTGCTTGATGATTGATATTTCTTTCTATAAAGAGTTCTATTTCAAAGAGATTGAAAGAAAAAATGTACTTGATAGCAAAGTAAGTCTTCCAATTTTAGTTTTATCAATATTGGTATCAATTCATGTTTTCATATTGTCAAAAGGATTGACAGGAAACTTCTTACTTTTATCTATGGTCCTGTCGACAATTAATGGATTAGCTTTTTTTGTGGCCCTATTTTTCCTTACAAAATCTTACTCTAATTTGTTTTACTCACACTGGTATAAGGAACTTCCAGTGATGAATGATATTTTAACTTATGAAAAAAAATTAGAAAAAGAGGGGCTAAAAAATAAAAGCGAAATTCTTGAAGAATATTTGAAAAGAGAATTGGCTGATTGCGCCTCTGAAAATTTTAATTTGAACAAAAAGAGGACAGAAAATTTGGCTAAATGTAAACAATGGATGTTCATAAACATTTTATTCACGGCGTTTCTTGTAATTGTATATGCTGTATTTTTACTTTAAATATTTAGAAATGAGTAAAGAAGAAAATACATCTGAATCGCAGGAAACGGAAGGGACCACATCACAAGTTACTCAACCTACAAGCCAGTATGTTCAAAACAGTGATCAGAGCACTAATGTAATAAGCAAGAAAAATAGAAGATAAGTGGATAAGCTTAAGCTTTATGTGCCAATCTTAAGCTTAATATTTTTTGGTCCTTTAAAATCTCATTCCCAAATTTCCCACCCCAAGGCGAGTCCGTTTTCAGTTATTGAGCAAGAGGTCGGGCTATCAAAAATTACCATTGCATATTCAAGGCCAGCGGTTCGTGGCCGTCATATTTTTGGCACACAACCCGATGGGCAGCCCGGACTGGTGCCCTACGGCCGTATCTGGCGGGTAGGGGCCAACGAGAGTACCAAGATCACGGTCGATACCGATATGCAGGTGTTGGGCAACGACCTGCCCAAAGGCACCTATGCCTTGTATGCCTTTCCGGAAGAAAAAGAGTGGCAAATCGTTTTTCATACCAATACTTCACACTGGGGCGATGGGCGCAATAATTACAATGCTGATGAAGATTTGTTTCGGGTGGTTGTAAAACCTCAAGCCATTCCTTATCACCAAGAGAATTTTTTGATTGCGTTTGACAGTATTGACCACAGTTCGGCACAGATGAATTTGCTATGGGCCAATACAAAAGTGACAGTGCCTTTTGCCGTAGATACCCATGCCCAGATGGAGGCTGAAATAGCAAAACAACTAAAAGAGAACCCTACGGCACAAACCTATTACGAAGCGGCCCGCTACCTACAGGAACAAGGCAGGGATTTTGGGAGGGCGCTTGAATATTTGAACAAGGCCATCGCCATCGGAGGCGACACCTATTATTTTCACAGGGTCAAATCGTTGGTCGAGGCAGCATTGGGCGATTATAGGGCAGCTATCACATCTGCCGAGAAATCCTTGAAACTGGCCGCAGCCCAAGAAAAAGACGAGTTTGTTCGTATGAACAGAAAGAACATCAAAAAGTGGAGGGCGATGCTTTCCGAGAACTAATTTCGATGTCATTTTGACAAAGAGCTTTTGGCCCGATGAGCAATCTACCCCGAGATTTCCCAGTCACAAGTTCTTTTTAAATGACAAAATAAAAACTATGAAAAAAACCATCTTACCTTTTCTGGGGCTACTGGCCTTCATGTCCTGCAAACAGGAACCCAAAACTGTTGAACCGGTTGTACTGTGGCGGCCCTACAACGACTCTGCCGAGGTGGCCGCCAATGCCGACCATGAAAATGAGCGCATGCGCTATAAATTCATCCAGAGCAAAGTGCTGGATAAGAACGAAGTCTTTTTGCCGCTGTATGAAGAAGTTTCCCGGTTTTCGGAAGCGAAATATGAGATGATGAAGGCGTTGGTGCTGGAACAGGACATCCCATCCATCCAAAAAAGTATATCCGAGGGAAAATTCTCGTATGAAGATTTGACACGCTTCTATCTGCACCGCATCTACAAATACGAACTGCCCAACGAGACCACCTTGAATACCATTATTGCGCTGAACCCAAAAGTATTGGAAGAAGCAAGAAAATTGAAACCCAATGCAACGGGTGAACATCCCATTTATGGCATGCCCATCCTTTTAAAGGATAATATCGGTTCTGAAGGCATGAAAACCACCGCTGGGGCCATTGCCTTGAAAGACAATGTGACCAACGACGCGTTTATTGTAAAGAAATTGAAGGAGAAGGGGGCGTTGATACTGGGGAAGGTCAATCTCAGTGAATGGGCCAATTTTTTGTGTAATTGTCCCAACGGACAAAGTGCCATGGGAGGGCAAACATTGAACCCCTACGGTCGGCGGGTGTTCGATACCGGCGGATCCAGTGCCGGTAGCGGAACCTCGGTGGCCGCCAATTATGCCGTGGCGGCGGTTGGCACTGAGACTTCGGGATCTATTCTGTCGCCCTCAAGCCAAAACTCCGTGGTAGGCCTAAAGCCAACTGTTGGACTGTTGAGCCGCACGGGAATCGTGCCCATTTCAAGTACGCTCGATACCCCGGGGCCCATGACCAAAAATGTGACCGACAATGCCATTTTGTTGGATGCCATGCTTGGGAAGGACGTAGAAGACCCAAAATCGGTCGAAGGTTACCAAGGCATCTTGTCTTCCTACCAACAGCCAGCACCTTTAGAAAAAATCCGGTTGGGAGCCATAAAGGGTCTGATGGAAAGAGATTCCATTTATCGCAAGACGGTTCAAATTTTACGGAAAGGGGGCATTGAAATAGTGGAATTTACGCCTCCTGAAGTAAAGCGTGATGGCTTTCTTACGCTGTTGAACATCGATATGAAGAATGATTTGCCAAAGTATCTAGAAACCCAAACAAAAGACAAACAAGCGGTAAAGGTGCGCTCTGTTGAAGATGTGGTTCGCTTCAACCTTCAAGATACCCTGGTTCGCATACCCTATGGCCAAGAACGTTTCGAGGGTATCTTGGCCGATTCGACCAACGCAGAAAAGTTCACTGAGATAAAAGAACAACTAAAACATGCTGGGCGGCGTTATTTTGACACTCCCATGAACCAATATGGATTGGATGCGGTCTTATCAATCAACAATTGGCACGCAGGCTATGCCGCGATGGCCGAATACCCGGCGTTGACCATTCCCATGGGTTATAAAGAAAGTGGCGAACCCATCAGCCTTACTTTTATTGGCAAGCCGTTCGAAGAGGCGCACTTGTTACGTATTGGTAAAACATATGAGAACTTGAACAAAGTCAGAAAAATTCCAGCGGCATATGCTAATTGACATAGGCACTCAGTTTTTCCCAAAGTGCATTGTCAAAACTTGAGGGTCCCAATTGGTCTTCACCGGCGTCTTCGCCCATTCTGACCACTACCAGCCCCTTACTGGGCACGATGTAGAGTTTTTGGTCGTCTTTTCCGAGTCCGGCATAGGTGTCCGTCGGTGCATTTGGAATCAAGAATCCATCAAAAACAATTTGTGAACCGGGCCCCATGTGGCTCTGCTTGCCATTGAGCCACCAAAGATATCCGTACGATTTGTTGTGGTTTTGTGAGGTGTTTTTCATATCCTTTAAAAAATCACTGTCACCGAGAATGGTTTCTTCCTTCCACTTGCCGTTGGCAAGGTTCAAAAGTCCGAAGCGGGCCATACTGCGGGCAGTACTGAAGTAGACGTTGTTGGATCCATTGGTCGATAGCCAAAAACCATCCATTCCAATTTTATTACGGAGATGGGTGTTAAAGTAAGTGGCCCACTCTTCTTGGGTGGCATTGGCCACCACAAGTTGCAGCAGTGTGTACGGACCATTGTGGTAGGCCCAACGCGAGCCGGCATCGGCCACATAGTTTAGGCAATTTGGTGCTACACAGTCGAACGCCAACGGATTCATTCCGCTGGTCATGGTCAGTTGGTGCCAGACGGTGATGAGGTTTTCCTTTTCGGGTTCAAGGGAAGTCCAACCGCTTTCCAGATAATCGGAAGTTTTGTCGTTGATGTCCAAAAGACCTTCTTCTTGGGCGATACCCACGGTAAAAGCGGTAAGGGTTTTTCCGGCGGATGCCCAGTACCAACTGGTGTTCTGGGTGTGGTCGCCAAAATACCATTCCACCACCAGTTTGCCATCCTTTAAAATGATGAATGCCTTGGTGTTTTTTTCTTCGAGCAGGTCATAGAGTGCTTGTTGCGCTTCGGTATCCCACCCTAGGTCATCGGGGGATATTGTTTCCCAATCAGCAGAATCGTCAGGGGGAAAATACAGATTGGCAATGTCTGGATCATCATCGTTGCCAATGGGTTCGGTATCAGATGAACAGCCCCATCCCAGAAAAATGAGCAGTATCAAAGAAAACAGAGGTGTTTTCATGGTATTGATTTTTTGTATGACCATTTTGATTCTCAAAGGTTTAACGCAGATTTGGCGGAAATATGCATTAAAATCGACCAATTGCCAACAGTGTTGTATTTTTGCCGTCCATTTGAAGAAGCAATGCGCACAAAATCCTTGAAAAAGAACCGGATAAATGTAGTGACCTTGGGTTGCAGCAAAAATGTCTATGACTCTGAGGTGCTCATGGGCCAGTTGCGCGCCAATAACAAGGAAGTCGTGCATGAGGAAGAAGGCAATGTGGTGGTCATAAACACTTGCGGATTCATTGCCAATGCCAAAGAGGAAAGCGTCAACACCATTCTGGAGTTTGTACAAAAAAAGGAAGCGGGCGAGATTGACAAAGTATTTGTCACAGGATGTTTGAGCGAACGTTACAAGCCTGACCTGCAAAAAGAGATACCCAACGTTGACCAGTACTTTGGCACCAGCGACCTGCCCCATCTTTTGAAGGCCCTAGGGGCCGATTACCGGCACGAGTTGGTGGGCGAACGGTTGACGACCACGCCCAAAAACTATGCCTATCTTAAGATTGCCGAAGGGTGCGACCGGCCCTGTTCGTTCTGCGCCATTCCGTTGATGCGGGGCAAGCACCGTAGCAAACCGATGCAAGAATTGGTCGCAGAAGCTACAAAATTGGCCGCCAACGGGGTAAAAGAACTGATTTTAATAGCACAAGACCTAACTTATTATGGTCTTGACCTGTATAAAAAACGAAATCTTGCCGAACTGTTGCGCCAGTTGGTCAAAGTCGAGGGAATCGAATGGATTCGACTGCATTATGCGTTTCCGACCGGTTTTCCGATGGACGTACTCGATGTAATGCGCGAAGAGCCAAAAATTTGCAATTACATCGATATTCCGTTACAGCATATTTCAGACCCCATTCTAAAGAGTATGCGAAGGGGCACCACCAAGGCCAAAACCACCAAATTGCTGCAAGATTTTCGGGCTGCCGTTCCGAATATGGCTATTCGAACCACATTGATCGTGGGGTATCCTGGGGAAACCGAGGAAGATTTTCAAACATTGAAAGAATGGGTAGCCGAAATGCGTTTCGAGCGCTTGGGCTGTTTTGCCTACAGCCATGAAGAGAACACCCATGCCTATTCATTGGCCGATGACGTGCCTGAAAAAATAAAACAGCAACGGGCCAACGAGATTATGGAGCTGCAATCACAAATCTCTTGGGAGCTCAACCAAGAAAAGATAGGCAAGATTTTTCGCTGTATCATCGACCGCAAAGAGGGAAGCCATTTTATCGGGCGCACAGAATTTGACTCGCCCGACGTCGATAACGAAGTATTGATCGATGCAACCAAGCATTATGTGAAAATTGGTGACTTCACCCATGTTAAAATAACCGATGCGGCTGATTTCGACCTTTTCGGCGAACCCGTTTCCGCCACTTAGGCATATGATTGTTTCCTTTGGATTTTTACCTGTGGAAACCACAATACTGACAAAAGTCATAATTCATTTGTTTTTAGTACCATAGCTTTATTCGAAGTTTTGCATTTGGATGGGCCAATGACCGACGATTCTGCTGAAAGCCCCTCTATTTGATTACAATCGACAACTAATTTTTGGCACTATGATAGATGAGAATTTGGGCCTGCCGGTCAAACGCAGCGTCACCCTGCTGCGCATTCTGATAGGTTGGCACTTTTTGTACGAGGGGATTATAAAATTGTATAATCCTGATTGGACCTCTTTTGGCTACCTGGCCACTGCCCAGGGGCCTTTAAAACCGTTTTTTACTGCGCTGACCAGCGATTCCATTATCGGGTGGGTCGATACACTGAACATTGTCGCTTTGCTTATAGTGGGCATCACTTTTACCATGGGTGTGTTTGAGCGTAAGGGTGCCATAGTGGGCATCGGCCTTTTGGCACTTTATTATTTGGCGCATCCCTCATTTCCGGGTATGCCTGCGGTCAATGTAGAGGGCAATTATTGGTTTGTCAACAAGAACCTGATCGAATTGGTGGCCTGTGTGGTGATTTACAACATTCCGACCGGTCATTTTTTTGGACTGGATCATTTTAGAAAGAAAAAACTTATCAAAATCAGCTAACCATGAAATGGACAAGAAGAGATTTATTGAAAGGATTGGGGGGGCTCCCCATTTTAGGTGCCGTATGGTGGGCTGGTGCCGCTACGGCCGTAGGCAATAGAAAAGAACGGTCTGAGATACTTGAGGTGTTGAACATTGAGCCCTCACTGCCACCGACAGTACCCGAAATTACCGGTGAACCGGTTAGGGTGGGTATCATCGGTTTTGGCATTCGGGGCGAGCAATTGTGCCGCTCTTTGGGCTTTGCTACCAACGAATGGATGGAAGATATGAAGCTCGAGGCCGAGAATGACCCCAAGCACAAGGCCCTCGAAGATTTTATGAACCAAGACAAACTCAATGTCAAACTGGCAGGAGTATGCGATGTTTTTGATGTTAGGGCAGAAAAGGCACTGCGTTCCTTTTCCTCTGAAGACAACAAAATAAAGCGGTATGGTACGTACCAAGAAATGATACAGAGTGGTGACATCGATGCCGTGGTAATTGCCACCCCTGATCATTGGCATGCACCTATGGCCATTGAGGCATTGAACAATGGGGTACATGTATATGTCGAAAAGCCCATGACACATACAGTTGAGGAAACCTACCGGTTACGGGAGGCCGCCCTGAACTCAAAAGCCGTCTTTGCCGTTGGTCACCAACACCGTCAAACGCTAAGTTTCAAAACAGCTAGCGACGTTATTCAAAAGGGCACCCTTGGGCACGTTTCATTGATACAGACCAATACCAACCGGAATGATGACAACGGGGCATGGAACTATGAGATGCACCAAAAGGCCAACGAGAATACCATTGATTGGCAACAGTTCTTGGGCACGGCCCCACAAATACCCTTCAACAAGAACCACTTCTTCAGATGGCGTAAATGGTGGGCTTATGGTTCAGGGTTATCAGGAGATTTGTTGACCCACGATTATGACAGGTTGAACTGTGTGTTGCAGATGGGCATTCCTGATTCGGTCATGGCCTCAGGGGGCGTTTACACCCACAACGATGGCCGTAACGTACCCGATGTCTTGCAGGTGAACATGGAGTTTCCGAATTTCAGTACGGGCAGCAGTCAACAGCAAGGGAAGGAAAAGGGCATGACCTTTTGTTATAGCGCCACACTCGGCAATGGCTTTAACCGCCCCACTATTTTGATGGGCCATGATGCCACCATGGAACTTGGCAATCGGTTGACCGTATGGCCCGACGGAGGCTCGACACGCTATGCTGAAATGCTCGAGGCTGAAAAGATGCGGCCTTCGGTGCCTATATATCAGTACAACCCCGGTGCCAACATGCCCGATGCTATTTCGTCGGCCACCTCGCAATATTTTGCCGATAAGGGCCTTATGTGGACATACATCAACGGAATGCGGGTCGATTCAACTTTCTTGCACATGCGTGAATGGTTGAGTGTCATCAAAAATGGCGGCAAGGTCAGCTGCGGCATCAAGGAAGGTTTTGAGGAAGCAATTTCGGCCCATATGGCCGGGCTTTCTTGGAAACTTGGAAGAAGAATTGAATGGGATGCCGCCAATGAGCGGTTGAAGCCCATTGAAGGCATCGATTTTGATGAGGTGCTGCTTTCTTCTGATTTTCAACCTGAAGGCGCCATCTTGGTTGGTTAGAATAACCTATAACGGCAATGGCCACCCTACATTGTTACGTATGACACCAGTTTTTCGACGGTTGGGTGGTCATTGCCACCAGCGGGCTCAATGGTAATGTTCAAAGATTCAGCCTTATCAATATATTTAAGCATTACCAAGTCTTTATCTGTAGGTAGCAGCCCCATGCTGATCATTTCACCGTCAACATCGCCCCACATCTGGTAGGTCTGGTCTTCGGGCAATTGTGGCAATCCTTTTGGGTTTACCACTACCAACTTGTTTTGATGGTTCACATAGGCAACGGCCCTTGCGTCTTGGTCAAGAACTTGGCCTTTAAGAAGAAAGGGTACGGTGCTCGGCGCATTTATAAGTTGTAAACGCTCATTGGTGGTTTGGTAGTTTTCTTCCAAAACAACCAATCGCTCTTGCAGACTATTGGTCTGGGTCTGCAACAAGTTGAGGCGCTCTTGGGCTTCTTGCCAACGGTTGTACAACAAGAAGGTCGTTAACATAAAGAGTAGTGCCAAACCGGCCGCTACCATTAGGGGGGTACGATAGTTTCTTATTTGCCTTGGGGCGTCTAGACGATGTTGTAACGATGTTTTCACCCTTGAATCGGGTTCAATGGCGTTTTCAAAGGCCATTTTTTCAAAATCGGCTTCCAACTGGCCAAATTGCTTTTTTAGTTCGATATCCTCGGCCATGGCTCTTTCGACAAACATTCTGTCATTTTCTGAAAGTTCGTCCAACAGATATTTTTCCAACAATCCTTCCTCATGTATCCTTTTCTTATCCATCATGCCAAAATTTGTAAAATTGACCATGTTATCATAAGATCGCTACCATAACTTTCGCGCAGCAACTTCAGGGCCTGTCGAACATATGATTTAAAGGTGCCAAGTGGCACGCCCATTTCTTCATGGGCCTCACGGTGGGTATAGCCCCTGAAATACACCAGTTCAATTGCTCTTTGGTGGTGGGCTTCGAGTTTTTTCAAGGCTCCGTTCAATTCGGTATGATCCACAGTTGTTTCTGCTTCCTCTTTACTATTATGTACACTCAAATCGTCATTTTGGATGAGCGGCAAGGGTTTTCGCAAGGTGTTCAAGGTGGTGTTCTTTGCAATTCGGTAGGCCCAAGTGTAAAAACGCCCCTTCTTTTCATCGTATCGATCCGCATTCTGCCAAATCTTTACAAAGCTTTCTTGCAAAAGGTCTTCAGCGAGTACCTGATTGCGGCACATGCGCAAAATAACACCATGGAGTGCGGGCGCGTAGCGGTCATAAATTGCATATAGCGCCTGCTTGTCACCATTGCTGAGACGGGTTATTAGATCATTGTCAGTTGGGAGCTTCGACATATACAATGTTAAAGATATGATAAAAATGCGCTGCGCTCATCCATTGGTGTGAAACCCGTGTAAATATTGGAAAGCGCGCAACATTTTATTTCTAAATCTAAAAACAATAAAAATGAAAAAAGTAGCTCTAATTATCTCATCGATTACCTTGTTTCTATTTGCCCAAATCACCATGGCCCAAAAGGGAAAGGACATTGTGGACATTGCTGTTTCACAAGATGACTTTTCAACGCTGGTGACCGCCCTTAAGGCGGCAGATTTGGTAGGCGCCTTAAAGGGGGATGGGCCCTTTACGGTATTTGCCCCGGTAAATGCTGGATTTGAAAAAATTGATTCAAATACGCTGAACGCCCTTTTACAGCCAGAGAATAAAGATAAATTGGCCGCTATCTTGACCTATCATGTTGTGTCAGGAAAGCTGCAGGCAAAAGATGTGGCAGCGGCCCTTGAGTCTGGTGGTGGCAAGGCAACGCTTACTACGTTGAATGGCGCCAAATTGACAGCCATGAGTAAAAATGGTGGAATTTACCTAAAAGATGCCAACGGCAATTATAGTAAAATAGCGCAAACAGATGTAATGGCCTCAAATGGGGTGATTCACGTAATTGAAGACGTGGTCATGCCCAAATAAGTCGTTTGATTTTTGTTTTGGTTGATGGGCACCGCTTTGGCGGTGCCTTTTGTTTTACATGTTCACATAAACATGCCCCGCTTGTGGAATATCGGTAAGGTCAAACTCGGTTTCGTTCAAAAGAATACCGTGCTCTAAGTAGGCCTTTAGGTTGGCCAACCAGAATGTCCATCCGCAGCTGCATCCATTATAGATGTTCATTTTGGTCTCTTCATCGGTGGGCATGTCATATTGCTTTAAAGTGAGCAGTATGGCCCTTTCTTTTTCTTCGAGTTTCACAGAGACCTTGCACACATCATTTGCAAATGAAAAGTCTAAAAAATCTTTGCCATTGGCCTGCAATATGGTTCCTTTTTCCTGACCATCCCAATTGTGCCACTCCCAAGTATAGGTATCGCCCGATTGTATGAAATCATCTGGTTTTCTGGTGTCGCCATCTGAAGCGGTATAAACGGCTTTTCTCAAGAACCAAGTTTCAATACCGGCCTTTGTGGCCCAACACCAATATAATTTTTGGAGCGGCGCCTTTACATAGATCTTTTTGGTGAACTGGTCAAAACGTAGCTGTTCCATTATCTTTTTCGGTTTAATTCATAATGATAAAGTTCACGGCCCAATTGAGCCAAGAAAGGTATGCCCACTTCGTCATATTCATAAACATTGTCGTTGAATATGCCGTCTTTGTTGACCAATATGGTGGCGGTGACCATAAACTCAACCTTGTTCTTTTCATCGTGTATGTAAGCACAGTCGGTCAACGTGCCATACGCATAGCCAACCTTGTTGTAAATGCTGACATGGTCGGGCATGGCCTCTTTTTTATCGCCATAAATGAAGAATTTGCCATAACTGTCATAATATTCTTCAGAGTCGTACCCTACCTCTTGGGGCAGTAACTGCATGGCATCTAGTAGAAACCCACGTTGCGATTCACTTAAGTTAAACCGCTCTTCGCCTATGAATTGATCCGGAAAAACTATCCGTTTCAACAAAGCGTGCTGTGCGGTAATCGGGTAGTAGTTTTTCAGTCCGAAATCGAAAGTCCCCCTGTGAAGCGAATCTTGTACATAAAACCCGGTTCCCTTTTTTATCTCCATTAGTTCAAGGGGCCGGGGTGCACCGCTGGCAATGGGTTTGGTGGTAGCGGTGGTACTGTCATTCAAATAAATGACCAACGGTTTTGTCGTAACCCCGTCGGCATTATCGGTTGAGAGCCGGTGCGCGATTCGAATGGGCTTTACCCCCCGTCTTCGCATGCGACCGTTCAAATCGTCAAACCCCAAAAATTCAACCAAACGGTTGTTGGCAACATTATCACTGACTGTGAAAATTTGTAAAATGGCCTCAGAAAAAGTGGTTTCGACAGAGTCGCCTTCAACATAAAAACGGGTATCCCTGTCCAAAGAATCGATTTCGTTCAGTTTTTCAAGTGCGGCCACCGCTGCCGGAAACTTGACGGTACTGGCAGGGTAGAAATAGGCATTTTCATCGACCTGAAAATCATAATCGGTAAAGACTATGCTATCGCCGAAGCGGCCAATTTGGGTGTAGCGAATTTGTAGCTCGTATTGGTCAAGACTGTCCATCACCCTTTTGATTCGCCCATCAGCGGAGGCCAGAGCTTGCTCTAAAGGGTTTACAGCTTGGTTTTGGGTGCAGCTAAGGAACAAAAGGCCAACCGCGACAAAGAGAAAGATTGAGCGCGAAAGTTGTTCAGTTTTCTTCATACACTTCTCCTCTATGGGGTTTCAAGGCATCACGAACCTTTTTCATTTCTATCTTATCGACGACCATATAGGCCATGCTGTGCATGTCGCTGAAATGCGTGAACCCTGTGATATCGTTGTTGAGTTTTTCGTGAAAGATGAACTCGGCCAGGTGTTTTTGGTGGTGTTCGGCCGTTTTGGCAGCGGCCGGTCCTCTAAAATCCCAAATAAGCTTGATCTTTTGATCCAATGAATCTTCCATCGTTATTGGTCATCAAGTACTGAAATACCTTTTTCGGCGAAATTTTTAAAATCGACGGCATACTTCATCGACTGTTTCTTAAAGGCCCCGGGCATTAAAAAGGCCATTAATTTCATGCCCAGCGAAGAGAATTGAAATTCGCTTTCCGATATCCAACGGGTTTTTCCCTCTTCCTCCTTGAAATAATTTTTTTGTACGTTGTGCACGCCCTTGGCATCGTATGTCACATGAAATTCTTCGGGCAGGTTTCGTTTGATGATTGTCTCGACCATTTCAAGTTCTCGCTTTCCCATCTTGTATTTAAGGTTCATTCTCGCCCCCTCTTCACCGGGTGTGCCAGAAAGTTGTTCGTAGCTCACAAGCCCCCGCTGCCAATGCTTCATGTTTTCAGGATTGTCGAGCTTTTTGATGAATTCGTCACGGGGCAGGTCAACTGTAATCTCGGTAGTATACTTCATCGGTGTTGGTTTAGGTATCTAATGTACTAAAATATTGATTTGTGCCGCCTACTAAAAATCTGTTAATGAAAGGGACACTGCTTGTTCAGGATGAAGTTATTGTTATTTTTGCCCAATGCAATTCCTGGCCAAAATATACAAAAGACCGCTTGTTTTTGCGGGGTTATTGATCCTTGTTGGTTCCTGTGGTTCTTTTTTGAGGGATAAGGAAGAAAACGAACCCCTAGCAAGGGTCGGGGAAGCATTTTTGTACCATGAAGACATTGCTCCTTTATTGGACAAGGGACTTTCACCACAAGATAGTGCCGCCTTTGTGGTCAACTACATCAATAAGTGGGCGGCCAAACAACTTTTAATGTCTAAGGCCAAAATCAACCTTCCTGAAGATCAATTGGCACTATTTGATAAATTGGTGGATGATTATCGCACAGATTTATACACCCGAGCCTATCTAAACCTGCTTGTCGAGCAGTCTAGCGATACGTTGATAAGCGATACAGAACTTAAAAATTTTTACGAAAATCAAAAGGAGAACTTTAGGTTGAATGAAAAATTGGTACAACTTCGATTTGTAATGCTTCCCAACCAGTTTTTGAACAAAGACGAGGTGGAGAAAAGGCTTAGAAATTTTACCAATGAAGACCAGATATATTTGGATTCAATTGCCGTACAGTTTAAAAAATTGCACCTTAACGATTCTGTTTGGGTAGATGCCCCTAAGGTAATTTGGCAAATAGCGCCCCTTAGTTCAGACAATCAGGATAGGTACTTAAAAAAATCACAATTTTTTGAACTACAGGATTCTTTAGGGGTATATTTGGGAAAGGTCACAAATGTTTTGGAAGAAAATGAAGTGGCTCCCCTATCATATATCACCCCAAACATCAAACAGATCATCCTTAACAGAAGAAGATTGGAGCAAATCAAAAAAATTGAAACTGAAATCATAGATGAAGCGATCAAAAAGAATGAATTTGAACTTTATAGGTAAGCACCGACTGTTGCCGTTTTTGGCAGTCGTTTTTGGCTTGTTGGCCACTCGGGCCCAAGACGCACCAGAGACACAGGTGACAAATGAATCCGATGGTTCGCGCACCAAGGTAAAGGTCGATGGCATTGCTGCGGTAGTGGGCGATTATGTGATCCTTGATTCCGATATCGAGAAAACATTGATCGATCTGCGCAGTCAAGGGGCCTCTACAGAAGATATTACCCATTGCCAACTGTTGGGCAAATTGATGGAAGATAGGCTTTATGCCCACCAAGCTGTTCAAGACAGCCTTTTGGTATCAGACGACCAAGTGAACGCACAAAGCGATGCGCAGATCAATGAACTGGTGTCGCGTATCGGCAGCATCGAAAAAATGCTGAAGTATTACAAAAAGCCCGATTTGGAATCGTTTCGCAAAGAGTTGTTTGAAATCAATAAACTGCGAATGCTCTCTGAAAAAATGCAGAGCAAGATCGTTGAAGATATTGAGGTAACCCCCGAAGAGGTGAGGCAATTCTTTTTCAAGATTCCCGAAGACCAACGCCCCGTTTTTGGCGCCGAGCTTGAGATTGCCCAGATTGTGAAACAACCAAAGGCTTCTGAAGAAGAAAAGCAAAGGGTGATCGACCGGTTAAAGGGTATCAAGCAAGATATCGAGGAAAATGACGCCAGTTTTAATGTAAAGGCTATCTTGTACTCACAAGACCCCGGTTCGAAATCAAGGGGCGGCCTATATCCGGGCATGACCAAAGAGACCCCTTTTGTAAAAGAGTTCAAAGATGTGGCCTTTAGCCTACAAGAGGGCGAGATTTCAGAACCTTTCGAGACCATGTTTGGGTACCACATTATAAAGGTTGAAAAAATTAGGGGGCAAGAACGCGACGTTCGGCACATCTTGTTGATACCCGAAATTTCTGAGGAGGCCATCAAAGATGCGGTCAAAGAGCTCGATACCATACGTCAGCATATTCTTGATGGCAAGTACACCTTTGCCGATGCCGCGCGTAACTTTTCTGATGAGAAGGAAACCAAGTTTGACGGAGGCCTCTTAAGGAACCCGATCAATTTCGATTCAAGGTTTGAACTCACAAAAATGGATCCCGCCCTTTACAACCAGGTCAGGGATTTGAAAGATGGAGAAATATCGAAACCCATTCGTGAAGATGACCCTAGGGGAGGGCCTCCCAAATTCAAGATCATGAAAATCTCGAACCGCTACGATGAGCATGTGGCCGACTTTGCAAAAGACTATATAAAAATCCAAGAATTGGCCCTACGCGAAAAACAGCTGAAGGCCATAAAAAAATGGATGGCCGAGCACATTCAAGATACCTACATACACGTAGATCCAGAAAACAAAGACTGCAATTTTGCCAACAACTGGTTAAAAGAATAATGCATGTCTGATGTAGCTGCTATCAAAAACCTTGTTGAAAAACACAAGGCACTTAAAAACGAGATTGGTAAGGTAATAATTGGGCAAGATGAGGTCGTTGACCAAATCTTGCTGTCTATCTATACAGGCGGACATTCGTTGCTTATTGGGGTGCCCGGCTTGGCCAAGACCCTGATGGTCAATACTATTGCCCAGACCTTGGGGCTTGATTTTAAGCGCATACAGTTTACACCTGACTTAATGCCCAGTGATATTTTGGGTAGCGAAGTCCTTGACCAAGACCGTAATTTTAAATTCATAAAGGGCCCGATTTTCGCCAACATTATTCTGGCCGATGAAATCAACCGGACCCCTCCAAAAACACAGGCCGCATTGTTGGAGGCCATGCAAGAGCGGGCCGTGACCATTGCCGGACAGCGACATAAACTGGAATCGCCCTACTTCGTATTGGCTACCCAAAACCCCATTGAGCAAGAAGGTACCTATCCGTTGCCAGAGGCCCAGTTAGATCGCTTTATGTTTGCGATCAAATTGGGGTATCCTTCTGTGGAAGAAGAGATCAACATTGTAAAGGCTACCACCTCAGACCGTTCGGTGGTGCTCAACACGCTCTTTAGTGCCGATGCCATCATAGATGTGCAACAACTGATACGACGTATACCGGTACCCGATAACGTGGTCGACTATACGGTCAAGCTCGTGAACAAAACACGCCCCACACTTGAGGGAGCTTCAGACTTTGTAAAAAACTATATCGACTGGGGCGCAGGGCCCAGGGCTTCTCAGAACCTGGTCTTGGGGGCCAAGGCCCATGCAGCCGTTTCTGGTAAGTTCTCACCAGACATCGAAGATGTAAAGGCTGTTGCGCCCGGTATATTGCGCCATAGAATTCTTAAAAACTATAAGGCCGAGGCAGAGGGCATCTCCATAGAAGAAATCATAGAAAGTCTGTTATAAAGTCTCATTTTTTAGCTTCAAAAAGTTTTAATGAGTTAAATAGCGGCGCCGTTTTTTGACAACTGTAAAAAAGCGCATTAAACAGTACGGCTATAGTTTCAAAGCCCGTTTCTATTTTGTAATTTTATCGAATTGTAATCTAAAAATTCTATTGAAAAATGGCATTTGACATTGACATGATCAAAAACGTTTATTCTACCATGGGTGAAAGGGTAGAAATAGCGAGAAAGTTGGTGGGAAGACCCCTTACCTTGGCAGAAAAGATTTTGTATTCGCATTTATGGGAAGGAAACCCCACAAAGGCTTTTACCAGGGGCAAGGATTATGTGGATTTTGCACCCGATCGTGTGGCGTGTCAAGATGCTACGGCCCAAATGGCCCTGCTTCAGTTTATGCATGCGGGCAAGCCCAAGGTCGCCGTTCCAACCACTGTCCACTGTGATCACTTGATTCAGGCAAAGGTTGGGGCCGAGGCCGATTTGCAGAGGGCCAATGAAACTAGTAACGAGGTCTTTGATTTTTTGGAGTCGGTCTCAAATAAATATGGGATCGGATTTTGGAAACCCGGTGCAGGTATTATCCACCAAGTGGTTTTAGAAAATTATGCGTTTCCGGGGGGAATGATGATCGGAACCGATTCGCACACGGTGAACGCTGGCGGATTGGGTATGGTGGCCATCGGTGTCGGTGGTGCCGATGCCGTGGATGTCATGGCCGGAATGCCATGGGAGCTCAAGTTTCCGAAATTGATCGGGGTGAAACTGACAGGAAAGCTATCAGGATGGACCGCCCCCAAGGATGTCATCTTGAAAGTCGCCGATATTCTTACCGTAAAAGGTGGCACAGGAGCCATCATCGAATATTTTGGTGAAGGGGCCATCTCAATGTCTTGCACGGGTAAGGGCACCATTTGTAACATGGGTGCTGAAGTGGGGGCCACTACTTCAACCTTCGGATATGACGATTCTATGGACCGATACCTACGGGCCACCGATCGTGCCGATGTGGCCGATGCCGCCCGAGAGGTAAGAGAGCATTTGACCGCCGATCCCGAAGTGTATGAAAACCCAGAAAAATACTTTGACCAAGTCATTGAAATCGACTTGGATACCTTGGAGCCCCATTTGAACGGGCCGTTTACTCCAGATTTGGCTACCCCTATTTCTAAAATGGGAGAGGCCGCAAGAGAGAACGACTGGCCGCTGAATGTTGAATATGGGCTCATAGGTTCATGCACCAATTCATCATACGAAGATATTTCACGGGCTGCCTCCTTGGCCGAACAGGTTTCTGAGAAGAATCTGAAAACCAAATCGAATTTTACCATCACTCCCGGTTCAGAGCAGGTTCGCTATACCATCGAGCGCGACGGGTTTATAGATACGTTCAACAAGATAGGGGCCACGGTATTTGCCAATGCCTGTGGGCCATGTATTGGTATGTGGGACCGATATGGTGATAAGGCGGCCAATGGGCCCCGAAACACCATCGTTCACTCGTTCAATAGAAACTTTGCCAAACGTGCCGATGGTAACCCGAACACCTTGGCCTTTGTGGGCTCTCCAGAGCTGGTCACGGCCATTGCCATCGCCGGTAGGCTTGATTTCAACCCCATGACCGATAAATTGATCAATGAAGATGGGGAAGAGGTAATGTTAGATGAGCCAAGGGGCTACGAACTGCCGCCAAAGGGCTTCGCTGTTGAAGATGCCGGCTATATTGCACCCAAAGAAGACGGTAGCAGTGTAGAGGTCAAAGTAGCCAAAGATTCTGAACGTTTGCAGTTGCTTGAACCGTTTGAGCCTATCAAACCCGAAGAATTAAAAGGCATGAAATTGTTGATCAAGGCGTATGGCAAATGTACCACTGACCATATTTCCATGGCAGGGCCATGGCTTCGTTTCAGGGGGCACCTTGACAATATTTCGAACAATACCTTGATTGGTGCGGTCAATGCCTTTAACAAGAAAACCAATTTTGTAAAGAACCAGTTGACCGGTGAGTATGGTAGCGTGCCCGATACACAAAGGGCCTACAAGGCAAAAGGGATCAAGACCATAGTGGTGGGCGACCATAATTATGGTGAGGGATCGTCCCGTGAGCATGCGGCCATGCAACCCAGACATTTGGGCGTGGCCGCGGTTTTGGTGAAGTCATTCGCTAGAATACACGAGACCAACCTTAAGAAACAGGGTATGTTGGCACTGACGTTTGCCGATGAAAGTGATTACGACAAAATTCAAGAAGACGATACCTTCAACTTTTTGGATATCGACTCATTTGCACCAGACAAGCCGTTGACCATAGAAGTGGTGCACGGTGATGGAAGCAAAGATATTATCATGGCGAACCATTCATACAACGACACCCAAATCGCATGGTTCAAAGAAGGATCGGCGTTGAACTTGATCAAAAGGCAGAATGCGTAGTGCATTCAAAATATTGGATTAAGGGGTTGTCCAAAATAAAGTCAGTTGTTATCGCTTTGTGGCCGAAAGGTGTCACTATTTCTTGGGCCAACACAGGTTATCGTAACAATTTGCTTCCCATAGAAGCCATTAAAGGACTTTTTTTGGACAATCCCTTTCATTTTTGAAAATGTGAGTGCATGAAATTCAAAAAAAAGACCTTTCTCAACCTTCTGCTCATACTTTTTGTTGTATCGTTCTTTGTTACGCCCTTAGGGCATTATTCAAAAATTTGGCTGAACAGGATGTTTGCCACATCACCCAAAATGATTGAAAAGGCTGAAAGGAAGCAGATAACCGACTACGATTGGAAGCTGAAAGATGCAGATTGGAACTTCTTCAATTTTGAAAAGTCAAAGGGTCGTGTGATTTTCATCAATCTATGGGCATCTTGGCGGTTGCCTTCTGAAGCAGAATTGGCCAGCGTGCAAAAGCTGTATGATGCGTACCGGGGAAAGCTTGATTTCTACATAATCACCAATGAAGAAAGGGCCCCGGTCGAAGAATTCATGCAAAAGCAGGGGTTTACCTTTCCGGTCACTTATTTGATTATTGGTGAAAAGACACCAATAGATGTTGAAGAGGTGCCTTCTTCATACATAATCGACAAGAACGGTTACATTGTGATCCACGAAAACGAAATTGCCGATTGGGACTCAAGCGTGGTTCACAATCTTTTGGAAGAACTCTTGGAAGAGTAGTTCTTTTTGAAATACTTGAAGGGTACTACCAGCATACCGAAGCACTCACCGTCTTCTTTGCCCAAATGTTTGTGGTGCATTTTATGGGCCCTGCGTACACCGCGCGCATACCAATTGTTGGCATTTCTGAATATCTTGAACCGCTGGTGTATAAAAATATCGTGTACCGTGAAATAGGCGATGCCATAGGCCAAAATTCCAAAGCCAAGCGGCCAGCCATACCAGAATTCGGTCTGGGCACCAAGATAGAAGCAGACCATGCTCACCACTGCATAGAAGAGAAAAAAGGCATCGTTCCGTTCAAACCATGAATCGTGGTCTTTTTTATGGTGGTCTTTGTGCAGGCTCCATAAAAAACCATGCATGATGTACTTGTGGGTAAACCATGCCATGAACTCCATAAAAGAGAAGGTTGCCAGAAAAATAACTATCCAAATCAATGTTTTCATGCTTATACCAAGTTCAATTTATAACTGACATATGATGTAGCCAATAGCCCAAATTTTTGATAATTGGGCACCCGAATTCGGGTGTTTTTTATTTCCAAAGGAGGTGTTTTCACCAACTTGTCCAATAGTTTGCTGTAATATTTGTATGCCGTGTACACCCCAAATTTAGAGTCGTTCGGTAATTTGGCAATACCGGCGTGCCCCTTTTTGAAGTCATCACGTATTTCCTCGACAATACGGTTTTTTGAAACTTCATCCAACTTGGCCAGGTCGATGTGTGGGAAGTAGGTTCTGTTCAGATCTTCAAAATCTGCTTTTAGGTCGCGCAAAAAATTTACCTTTTGAAAGGCAGAGCCCAAAGCCATGGCAGACTCTTTCAATTCACCATACCTTTCTTTATCGCCCTTTACAAATACGCAAAGACACATGAGGCCGACCACATCTGCCGAACCATAGATGTATTCTCTGTACTCATTCTCGGTGGCATACTCTTTTTTGGTCAAATCCATCCGCATACTGCGCATAAAGGCATCTACCAAATGTCGCGGAATACCATATTGGTGGTAGGTATGTTGAAAGGCGTTGAGTATTGGGTTTAGGCTGATTTTTTGGGAAAGTGCCTTTTCGAGGTCCTCTTCAAAATGGTTCAGCAGTTCTTCCTTGTCATAGTCATGAAAGCTATCGACAATTTCATCGGCAAATCTGACAAAGCCGTAAATATTATAAATGTGCGATCTAATGTTGGGGCCCAACATTTTGGTTGCCAGCGAAAACGATGTGCTATACGACTCTGTGACCGTTTTACTGCATTGGTATGAGACCTTGTCAAAAATTGCCTTCATATATTAACTGTATTGTTTGGTAATGAGATTTGAAACCAATTTTCCTGATATCAGGGCTGGTGGCACGCCGGGCCCCGGAACGGTCAATTGACCTGTAAAAAACAGATTCTTGACCTTCTTACTTTTTAAGGGAGGTCTAAGAAAGGCGGTCTGCCGCAGCGTATTCGCCATTCCGTAGGCATTGCCCTTGTAAGAATTATAGTCTTTGATAAAGTCTTTTACGCAAAAGCTCTCTTTAAAAATAATATTATTCTTGACGTCTTGCTCGGTGCGTTTTTCAAACCTGTCGATGATGATGTCGAAATATTGTTCCCTTACCGTTTCGGTATCTTCAAGTCCGGGAGCAATGGGTATCAAGAAAAATCCGGTCTCGCATCCTTTTGGGGCCATACTGTCATCTGTCACCGATGGAAAATTGGCATAGAACAAGGGTTCTGTTGGCCATTGTGGCCGGTCATAGATTTCTTTTGCATGTTCGCCAAAATCGGTGTCGAAGAATAGGTTGTGGTGGCCTATTCCACGTAGTTTTTTGTCGAAGCCCACATAAAACAACAGGCTTGAGGGGGCAAAGGTCTTTTTTTGCCAATACGTTTCTGAGAATTGCCGGTACCGAGAATCGAGTAGGGTTTCGGTATGGCTATAGTCTGCCCCACTGATTACCATATCACATGCAATATCTTTTCCATTTGCCGTAACAGAGATTACTTTGCCATTCTCTATATTGATTTTATCAACCGGGCTGTTCGTTTCGATGCCAACACCCAGTTCATGCGCCAAAGCGATCATTGCCTTTACGATTTCGTACATTCCGCCTTTGGGGTGCCACGTGCCCAAGCCAAAATCGGCATAGTTCATAAAATTGTAAAACGATGGGGTCTTACTGGGTTTAGCGCCCAAAAAAAGCACAGGAAATTCCAGTATTGAAATCAATTTTGGGTCGCTTACCCTTTTTCTGACTTCTTGACTAATGTTTTTAAAGAATTGATCAACCCGCATAATGGTTTCAGGGGTCACCAGTTCAAAGGGCGATTGCCCCGGCCTTAGCACAATATCGTTGATGGCGATTTGGTAATTCTTTTTGGCCTTGGCCATAAATTTTTTGAGCTCATTGCTGCTACCGACTTCCAACCTTTCAAACTCTTCACAAATTTTATCCAAGCTATCGCCAATGGTTACTTGGTCATCTGAAAAAAATACTTTGTAGGCCGGATCGAGTTTGTCAAGCTGGTAATAGTCTGAAGCCTTCTTGTCGAAATCGTTGAAAAAGTTTTCAAAAATATCTGGCATCCAGTACCAACTAGGGCCCATGTCAAAGGTGAAACCGTCTTTTTTGAACTGTCTGGCCCTACCGCCGACCGTCGCATTTTTTTCTAAAATGGTGACGTCAAAGTTGTTTTTGGCCAAATAGCAGGCACATGACAATGATGAGAACCCTGAACCGATAACAACAGCTTTTTTCATTTGTTGGGATTCTAAAGCGATTTTGACAGTTCTTCTATCGATTCAAATATGGTGACCACGGGTGGAAGTTCTTTCAGCTCCAATTGCCGTACCTGTCTCCCCAACACCCAAAGCCTTGATTCGCCATGGCGGTTGAGGTTATTTGAAAAATCTGCAATATATTTTTCCAATCTATCTTTTGTGGGCGAGACTGTGAAATACGAAACGAAGCATAGATTATCGTAATATTTCAGTAGGTCAGACAAATTTTCAAGGGGCATGGTCTGGCCCAGATAAATTGTCTTGTAGCCTTTGAGCAGTATTTCATAGTTCACATACAACAGCCCGATCTCATGGATCTCGTTCTCGGGTAAAAATAGGGCAAACACCTTGTCATGCCTCGTAGGGGGTTTCGTTTGCAGTTTTTCGGTGTGCACATAGATTTTCTGTTTGATCAAATTGGTGATAAAGTGCTCATGCGCCGGACTTATGGTATCAGTTTGCCATAAGAGCCCCAATTCGGTCAAAAGTGGAATAAAGACCTCATAGAACACCGTCTTGAACGACTTCTCGGCCAGCAGTGAATTATACGTTTCGTAGAAAAGGTTTTGGTCAAAATTTACCATGGCCAATTTGATGGCGTTTATGGCATGGCTGTTTTCACTGGTATTGGCAATAATTTCATGAACCTTTTCAGGTATTTGCTCTTCGGGAATTTTTGCAATTTTCGAAATCTTAAATCCGTTGTTGTATAGTAGGGTAATGTTCAATAGTTTTTGAAGGCTGGCCAGGCTATAGGTACGAATATTGGTACTGGTTCTTTCAGGCTTGAACAGATTATAGCGTTTCTCCCATATACGAATGGTATGTGCCTTTATTCCAGAGAGATTTTCCATATCCCTGATACTGAACGATTGTTTTACATTGTTCATTTTTTTATAGAAAAAGTTAAACAAATTTACAATTAAATCAACGTATCAGCCCTAAGGTATCGTTAATTTTTTAGTAATTGGCAAATTTGACAGGAAGTGAAGTGCTGAAAATCAAGGAAATCTAAAAAAGTAAAGTGCCCACGACTGGAGTCGAACCAGCACGTTCTTTCGAACACTACCCCCTCAAGGTAGCGTGTCTACCAATTCCACCACGTGGGCATTTTTTGGGATGGCAAATATAGAAAAGTATTTTTACTTGAATCATATTTATTTTCATGGACGATGCTTGAAATCCAATTTAAAAAGTGGACGGGGAACATTGCTCATGTAAGAATTTTGCCATCTTCCATCTGAATGATCCGATCCGTTCGTTTTGCGAAATCCTCATCATGGGTCACCACCAACAGCGACAGATTTTGGGTTTCCTTCAAGTCCTTGAAAATATTGAACACGTTCTCGGCATTGTAACTGTCAAGGTTGCCGGTAGGCTCATCGCCCATAAGAATGTCGGGGTCGTTGATCAGGGCCCTAGCAATGGCAACCCGTTGTTTTTCACCGCCAGAAATACGAGAGGCCCGCTTATTGGCCAAATGTGGTATGTTGAGCATACGTAGTTTTTCCATGGCATCGTGTTCGATCTGTCCATTGGTCTTGGCGCCCAGTTTTTTAGCAGGAAGCATCACGTTTTCAAGCACGCTGAACTCAGAGAGAAGGTAATGGAACTGAAACACAAAACCGATGTGCTTGTTTCTGATCTTGGACAATTCTGAATGTGGTTTTCCACTCACCATCTCCCCGTTGAGAAAAAGTTTTCCCTCGTAATCGGTGTCCATGGTCGAAAGAATGTACAACAGTGTAGATTTTCCAGACCCTGATTTCCCCATAATAGAGGCAAATTCACCCTTTTTGATGCCGAAGCTGATGTCTTTCAGCACGTGAAAGAGCACCGGGTTTTTAAAGTATTTGTTGATATGCCTTGTTTCCAACACCAAATCCATGCTTCAAAAATTAGGTGCCCCTGATAATTCGTACCGGGTCAATTCGCTTGGCTTTGGCCGAGGGGAAGTAGCCCGCTACAAAAGTCGATATAAGCGCAAAGGTTATGCCCACCACATAATAGAAAACGTTATAGTTTATGGGATAGGTGGTAATGGTGGGCAATGCCTCGGTCTCAAAGGCCAGGTTGTCTATGGTCTTAGAGAGTAAGAACCCTATAAAAAGTCCCAATACCCCACCGATGATACCGATAATGAGCGCTTGGCTCATAAAGATCATCTGTACATCGGTACCCGAGAATCCGGTTGCCTTCAAGATGGCGATATCCTTCATTTTTTCATAAATGAGCATATTCAAAATATTATAGATGCCAAAACCGGCCACAATCAGCAGGGTTACCGAAACGGCATAGGTAATAAGGTTACGGATGCTAGAACCGGTTTCAAACTGTGCATTGGCCCGTTGAATGTCAATGGCCGTTACGTTGAACTGTCGTTCCAGCGATTTGGCCAAGTCTGGGGCCTGGCCAATATCGTACAGCTTCATGTTTATATCGGTCACATAATTCTCGGCCTCACCTAGAATGCGCTGCACGGTCTTTAGATTGGCAAAGCTTTGAATGTTGTCGAGATCGGCGATGCCGCTTTGGTAGATTCCGACGATTTTTAAGGGTGTTACATTGCCCGTGGGTGTGCTGACCTGTATTCGGTCACCCACATCTACCGACATTTTTTTGGCAAGACCCGCCCCAAGAAGTATGCCGCTCCTATTGTTTTCAAGGGCCTCGGGGCTTCCTTTTACAATGTAGTCGCCCAGATTGGCCAGGCGCACTTCTTGCATTACATCGATGCCTGTGAGGTTGCCGCCCAGCTCTATGGAACCTGAAAGGTAAAATATTTGCGCCTTGACCTGGGGCATGGCGCCCCTTACTAGCTCATTTTCCTTTAGATATGATAGGATCGGAAGAGCATTGTGTATCTTTTCTTGGTTCTGTTTCGGTTTGACCGAACGTACCACATTCACGGCATCTGTAAACTCATCAACGAATGAGATGGGTTGTCGGTCAGAGGGGGCAATTTCATTGTAAAGCCTAATATGTGGGGTTTGATCCAGTATAAGGTCGTCGAGCATTTGGTTCAGCCCGGTCATGAAGCTTACCAAGGTAATGTACGAACCTATGCCAAAGGTGACTCCCAGAGAAGCTGTTACGGTAGATTTCATCTTGGTCAACAGATGTGTTTTGGCAATTTCTAAGATTACTTTCCAATTGGTCATTGTGTAGGCTTGATAATTTCGGTATCCTTGGTAAGGCCCTCGACGATTTCAACGTACTCAAGGTTTTGTAGCCCTGTGGTTACTTTTACCGGCCCGTCTTCGGTCAAGACATGAAGGTCGTCCATGAAATAGGTCTTCGGAACGACCAGGGCATTTTTCTTGGTGGCAATGATGATATTGGCTTCACCGGCCAGACCGGGGTACAACCTTTCTGGGGAATCATCAAATACGCACTCAACTTTGAAGGTCTGCGATTTCTCATCTTTCTTCGGATATATTTTGGTGATATGGGCCTCAAACACTTTGTTGGGGTATGCATCTAGGGTGATAAGTGCACGTTGGCCCTTGTGTAGCTTTACGATATCGACTTCATCGACCAGCATTTCAATAAGAAAATCTGTTGAGCTGCCAATTGCTGCCAGTGGTTGTGAGGTGGTCACCAATTCACCGGGTTCTTTGTTGACGGCGTATACGGTTCCTTTGATTTTACTGCGCACGGTAAAGTCTTCGGCATTGGTCTGGGTACTTATATAGGTGTTTTTGGCCTGTTCAAACTGTATGGCGAGCTCTTTCTCCATTCTACGATACTCGCTTTGCAAGCGATTCAATTTTTTTTGGGACAGTTCATAGGCCAATTTTCTGGAATCGTATTCCATTTTTGACCCTATTTTCTGCTCCCACAATCGTTTTTGACGGTAATAGTTGATCGAATCGTTGGTCAGTGAAAGGCGTGCGGCATCGATATCGGCCCGTATTTTTTTTAAGATGGGCGAATCGGGCCCATAGTTCACCCTTGCCAGTTCTAGGTTCAATTTGGCGTTCTTTGAATTGAGCAAGGGATTGGTATCGATAATCTTAAACAGTACATCGCCTTGCTGTACGGTATCGCCCTCTTGAACCTGTATGTGGTCCAATATGCCATTAACGGGTGCATGCACATCGTACAGGCTATCGGGCTGTACCAATGCCGAGGCATATACCGACTCTGTTATATCGATTGTCAACGGTAGTACCTTTTCACCATCATTGCCGCAGGAATTCAAAAGAACGGCCACCAGAGAAAAAAGAACCATGCCTATCCGCAAAGGGCAATCGGTACATTTTTTCGAACGGCACATAGAATGCTATTTAGTCCCAAAATATATTGGCATAGGCCATTTGGCAATGATAATTGTCATTTTAAGGAATCTTGGTATTGGCTACCTTGTAATCGGTTCGGTTTCTGATACTATGATAAAGGTAAAGAGATTTATCAAGATTTTGTTTTGGCTGGTTCTGGGAATACTGTTCGTATGGTGGCTACTTACCCTGTATGTGCAACAAAAAGGCCCTTATTATAGTCAGTTCTTTGGGAACAAAGAATCGACCATTGCATTGATTGCTTTTGACGGTGACCCTTTTTATAATTTAGATGAGCGTGTGTGCACCGCGTTCGCCAAGGGCTTATCGGCAAATGGCATGGGCGCGCAGGTAGTTTCTGTACGGGCCTTGAATGATGTTTTGCCTAGTGAGTACGACCTGATGGTGTTTTGTGCCAACACCTACAACTGGGCACCTGACCGGGCCATGGTAGAGGCGATCAAAGACCAAATGGATATCGATGGCCAAAAGGTAGTTGCCATAACTATTGGTAGTGGCTCGACAAAACGGGCCCAGCAATTGTTCGAACAGACAATTATTGAAGAAGGAGGCCATTTGTTGGCTACTGAGACCTATTGGTTGTTAAGACCCAACGATGAGTCGCAATTAGAGCAATCGAACGTGGTTGTGGCAGAAAAAATGGCATTTGAAGCCGCTAACAAAATTGCCGGTAGCTTCTAGCCCCGGCCAAAAATAAACGTTATCGCATGAACAGTATTTTGGTTCCCATAGATTTTTCAAAACATTCATTGTTCGCGCTGGAAGCAGCGGTACATCTTGCCAGGCAGACCAATGCCAGTATACTGATGTTGCATATGTTGGGGCTTTCAGAAGCGGTTTTGGCCAAAAGTGAAACACAAGAACATCAAGAGGCGCAATATTATATGAACCTTGCCAAAAAACGCTTCAGGCCTTTATTGGAAAAGCCTTTTCTCCGGGGAATAGAGGTTGAGATAATGCTTCAGAACTATAAGATATTCAGTGAGCTTGATGAAATTGCCAGTGAAAACGGCATTGACCTTATTGTAATGGGCTCACATGGAAACGGAGGAATCGGCACCTTGGTGGTGGGGTCAAATACCGACAAGGTCATTAGAACCTCATCGGTGCCCGTTCTGGTCATCAAAAAAGAACATTCTTCGTTCGAAATAAAAAAGATGGTGTTCTCTACCCACTTGGGCGAAGAGACCATTGATGCCTACAAAAAGGCCAAGGTGTTTGCCGACAGGTTCGCTGCCCAGATGGAGGTAGTGTACATCAACCTTCCATATCATAATTTCAAGAGTACAAAAGAGATTGAAAAGAAAATAGATGTTTTTAAGGCCTTGGCAGGTGGATCCATACATGTGCACGTGGCCAATGATTATTCCGTTGGAGAAGGGGTCATGAACTTTTGTGAAAGGCAGGGCGCCGACTTACTGGTAATTCCCACCCATGGCCGAAAAGGGCTGGTTCATTTTTTTAAGGGAAGCATTGGTGAGAAAATGGCAAAACGCTCAACGGTACCTGTACTTACCATAAGAATTTAACAGTGGGGTCAGTCTTTCTTGAACAGCAATTCCAGTTTGCCCAACAGCATAAGCTCCGATTTGTTTTTGCCAGAAAAGGCCCCGGCAATGGCATTGGCCGTATCGTAGATCAATGCTTTGACCTTTTTGGTAAAAATTGATGGGTGTTCGTGATAAAAATCGACAAATTCATCAAAACAATCACGGCTTTCTTTTTCGTACTTCAATAACCAGTCAAAGACAATCTCTATCTGAAAGGCCGAATCGGTACCGAATTCGTCTTCTGTTTCATCTAAAGACAACCATTTTTCGCGTACAATCTTCTTGAGCGTATCAAGCTCTTTTACGTGTACGGTTCTATCGGCCATGGCAATGGCATAGAACAGACATCCAACCTTTTGGTAAAACGTGTTGCTGATTTCAGGTGAATTTGAAAGTGCCATCTTGGTTACATTATCTATACAAATGTACGACAGCATGATGATTTGATGTTATGATATAAATCAGTTAATAGTACCTTTGGGTACATGAAGGTTTTTGAGAAGAACAGTAACATCTTTCGCTTATTGACCGAGGCGATATCAGAGGGCATATTGGTGGTCAACTCAGAACAATTGATAGTGGCCAGCAATGGTTCTGCCAGTCAAATGTTTGGTTATGAAGAGGGTGAGCTTGTAGGCAAATCGCTGAATATATTGATTCCTTCCAAATATCATAAAGCACATAAGGGCCATGTACAAAAATTCTTTGCACGTAGCGAAAAAAGACGCATGGGTGCGGGGCTTGATCTTTATGGTGTTCGAAAAGACGGGGCTCAGTTTCCGGTCGAGGTTGGTCTGAACCCCTTCGAATTGTATGGTAACACCTATATCATGGCCCTGATATTGGATGTGACCAAACGAAAGGAACAGGAATCAGAGATCAAGCTTCTGAATGCTGAACTTGAAGACAAGATAAAACAGCGAACGCAAGAATTGGAAGCCAAGGTCATTGAACTCAGGGAAGAGGTAAAACGTAGAAAAGAGGCAGAAGAAAAAGCTACTGAGGCCCTGCAGAAAGAAAAAGAACTTGGCGATTTAAAGACCAAGTTCTTATCGTTGGTGTCGCACGAATTCAAGACCCCGCTGAGCGCCATATTGACCTCTACCACACTGTTGTCAAAATATACCCAGACCGAGCAGCAAGAAAAACGGAACAAGCACTTGGCCACTATCAAGGCCAAGGTCAAATATCTGAACAACATTCTGAATGACTTTCTTTCGGTGGAAAGGTTGGAGTCTGGCAAGGTCAAGTACAATATCACTTCATTTCCGTTGAGCAAGGTGATCAACGAGGTGGTGTACGATTCAAACATGTTGTTGAAGACCGGTCAAAAAATATTATATCCGAATGATATCGATGATATAATTCTGGAGTTTGACGAAAAGATTCTAGAGTTGGTGCTTTCAAACCTTATCCACAATGCCATCAAATATTCCCCTGAAGATGCTACCATCGATTTGAGGGCCAGCAAGGGAGATGGCCATATTACGATAAAGGTAATTGATGAGGGCATGGGCATACCAAAAGATGACCAGAAATACATTTTTCAGCGCTATTACAGGGCCGGAAATGCACTTTTGACCCAGGGTACCGGTATCGGATTGAACATTGCAAAGTTGCATATCGGAAATTTGGGCGGGGATATTTCTTTTACAAGCACCGAAGGCGAAGGTTCTGAGTTTGAGTTGAAGCTTCCTTACAAAAACTCTAAATTAGGGTCATGAAACCAGCATCAAGAAATTTTAAAACTAATTCACAAAAGAAATGATTAAAATTTTTAATGCGAGAACGAAGTGGTTGTCCCGAAACTTCGGGATTCTAAATTTTATAATTACCTTGTTATCAATTAATTATTGAAATTTAAACGCGTGAAAAAAGTACT
>CEVF01148203.1_pt1 | contig 75629 bp, 53 predicted proteins | sample 356441 | NCBI WGS metagenome assembly CEVF01 (sample SAMEA2622765, study PRJEB7988) | marine metagenome | biome: marine biome (ENVO:00000447); feature: surface water layer (ENVO:00002042); material: "saline water (ENVO:00002010), including plankton (ENVO:xxxxxxxx)" | depth 5 m | reverse complement strand
GCGTGCATGATCAATAAGGGTTTTCGTAGGTTCTTGACAGTTTCGGGCAGGGATTTGGTTTCCAAATCCTCCAAAAACTGCTTTTTGATCGTAAAATCACGTCCGCTTAGGTTTATGGTGGCCTTTCCGGTTTCTTTGATATCTTCAATACCGCTCTTCAATAAATGTTTGACGTGTGTGGGATTGGAGGGTGCTCCAATGGTGGCCAAGGCTTTAACGGATTCGATTTCAACAGCCGCAAAAATGATGGCTGCACCGCCCAGTGAATGGCCGATAAGTAGGGTAGGGGCTTGGTATTCTTCCTTTAGAAAATCTGCTGCTGCGACAAGGTCTTGTACGTTGCCCGAAAAGTTGGTATCGGCAAAATCGCCCTCGCTCTCACCCAAGCCGGTAAAATCAAAGCGGAGCACACCAAATCCGTTTGAGGTAAGGGCACGGCTTATATTCTTGACAGCGATCAGGTTTTTGTTGCAGGTGAAACAATGGGCAAAGAGCGCGAAATTATGCGGGTAACGGTCAACAGGCAACTCCAATCGGCCGACCAACTGTTGCCCCTCTGTGTTCTTGAAGGTAACTTTTGTAGTGTTCATTTCGAAATTTTGCTGGAATGTCACCTTTAGCGCAGAAGAGGGGCCTTTTTACAAAGTGGTGGCCAGTTCTCTACTGCGCTCAAACTGATAACTTAACCCGGTTTCTTTTTAAAGATACCCCTAAAGTCGGGATTGTAGAAGAACCCTATCTGAAATCTGTCGTAAACCGCGTTTGAAAATTGATTGCGAAGCCAGCCTAACTGCAAACTGCTATTTTCGGTAATATGTACACCAACCGCTCCGTACAAACGATTTTGGCCAAACAAATTGTCTTGCAGATTTATGAAGAGCTCATCGTAAAAATTTAGAAAGAAGGTATCGGTCAGGGGAAGCGTCACCTGTAAACGATAGCGCGCCCGGTGCTGGGTCTCTTTTTCTAAGCCCAATCCACGATTTTCTAGAAACCGCTGTTCGAGGCGATACCGGTGTTCAAATAAAAATTCCCAGACCTTATTTTTCAGAATGAACTGTTGAAAAATTCGGTTTTCTAAAATTTCATTTCCTGAAAATGCCATGTCTGCCAAAGGAGATTCCAAAAAGGAAGGGTCGGTGTCAATGAACGCATAGCCCAAAGTGGCAATCGCATTGTCATTGATGTGGAAATTTGCGCCCGTTCTCAAAAGGGTCTGGTTAAAATTGCCGCTGGTCTCATAGTACCTGAACTGTGCTTCGGTATGCACGCTCCATCTTTCAGCTACGCGGTTCATACCAAAATACATATACCAGATGCCGGTTTTATCTTCGCCCCTGTATTCTGGCGCGGATTCTTGGGCCATTGAAACGTTCAACAAAGCCAGAAAAATTGGAATAAAAATCTTTCTCATTAATTCAAACTAAACGTTTTGGTTTCTTTGAATGGTGATAGGTCAACATTTTCAATCGACTCTCGGTAGGCTTTCCATTGGTCGGTGAAAAAGGTGTTGGTCTTTTGCAGTGCCTCTTTCAAATCTGCCTCAGCAAAGCGGATAAGCCTTCTCTCTGTCTCTGTAATGCCATTTTTCCGGGAACCCACGTAGAAACGGGCTGTGTTCAAACGCTGCATTACGGTGATTTCAGGATTTCGGGTAATGCCCTGACGCTTATCTTCCTTGCCCAGATACAGTGCAATGACCGAGTCGATTTGCTTTACAATTTCTTTGGATGCCTTAATCTGGTCTTTAAATTTGTCCTTATCCAAATCTTTCATCTCTTTTTCGAATTTTTCGGCCAGATCTTTACTTTCGACCAGTTGCTTGACCGCATCGGCAGCAGTCTGCATATGGTCCTCAAGTTTCTTGCCCGTTTCGTATACCTCGTTCACCGCGGCCATGGAAACATCCAGTCTTGGGTCGGGTTTGACGGTAACACTGGTAGTGTCTTTCATTTCGCCAAAACTGACAACTACGTTATAAGTGCCGGGTTTGACATCAATGCCCCCACGTTCCCTATTTTGTTTGCTGATTTTTCGGGAAGGCCTATCCGGCCCTTTTTCATCCATGCCCCAATAAATTCTATGGAAGCCCGCCTTTTCGGGAGTTTTATATTTCAAGGTTCGTATCAGCCTATCACCATCGTAAAAATCAAATTGTACGGAATCTTTTTTCTGAACCCCCGTCAACTCTTTCTTTTCTTGGTCTGAGGTTTCCATGTCTTCTTCTTTCTCTTTCGGTTTCTCCGTTTTTGGTGCTTTTTTCATGTCTTTTTTACCTTCTTTTAGGTAATAAGTGATCATGGCGCCCCGCTTGCGGTTGTCTCCATTGTATAGGGCATCACCACCAAAACGGCTGCCGGTGGCCTGTTGGTAGGCTGCTTGGTAGGCGGTCGGGGTATCGAAAAGGGCCACCTCTTTGTTCAAGACGGACATATCTTTTGCTATTTCCCGAAGGGGACGGATATCATCCAACACCCAGGCGGCACGGCCAAAAGTACCAATGACCAAATCTTGTTCCCGTGGATGGATCACCAAATCTTTTGTGGAAACCGTTGGATACCCTTCCGTCCATTTTTGCCATTTGTTGCCTGCATCGAACGAGACGTACAGTCCGTCATCGGTGCCCAAAAACATCAGGTTCGGATTTTTGGGATCCTCGACAATGGAAAGAGTATAGCTCTCCACATCGTTCTCGTCAACGATGCGTGTCCAGGTCTTGCCATAGTCTTTGGTACGGTAGGCGTATGGAGTGTAATTGAACCTTCGATAATCGTTGGCGATCAGCAAGGCCTCGCCCTTATTGTTCTTTGATGCCTTTATCTGGGGAATCCAACTGCCTTTGGGCAATCCCTTGATGTTTTGCGACACCTCAACCCATGTTTCACCACCATTTTGGGTATAGTGTACTCGACCGTCATCGGTGCCTACCCAAAGCATGTCTTTTTCAACGGGTGAAGGTTCTATGACCAAAATGGTACAGTGGTTTTCGGCCCCTGTGGCATCCATGGTTAGGCCACCACTTTCGTCCTGTTTTTGCTTTTCAGGGTCGTTGGTCGTGAGGTCGGGCGAGATGACCTCCCACGTTTGGCCCTTGTCCGTTGATTTGTGCACGAACTGGCTTCCAAAATAGACTGTGCCATTTTCGAAGGGGTCTTGGCCAATGCCCGCATTCCAGTTAAAGCGAAGCTTGGTCTCTGGATCTGGTGGGGTGGGCCTAACGATATAGTTGTTCCCTGTTTTCCAATCATACCGTGAAACGAAACCTTGTTGGCTCATGGCATAGCCAAACTGGCTGTTGTCTAGGTCTGGCACCACATCGAACCCATCGCCAAAGGCGATTTCTTGCCAATAGCTGTTGCGGATTCCCTGTGCCCGCCAAACATAGGCTGGGCCACGCCACGATCCGTTGTCTTGCATGCCACCGTACACGTTGTACGGAAATTCATTGTCGGTACTGATGTGGTAAAACTGAGCCACCGGCAGGTTGCCGATAAACCGCCAAGTCTTGCCCCCATCTTTGGTAATATTGAGTCCACCATCGTTGCCATCCATCATAAATTGCCCGTTGTCGGGGTGGATCCACCAAGCGTGGTGGTCGGGGTGTACCCCATTGCTAACCCCATAGGCCGGCATCAATTGTGTAAAGTTTTTGCCGCCATCCTCTGAAACGTTCACATAGGTAAAGATCGAGAACACACGGTTTTCGTTTTCAGGGTCCACGTAAATCTCTGAATAATAGAAGGGCCGGTTGCCGATATCGTTTTTGTCGTTGATTTTTTTCCATTTAAAGCCGCCATCGACAGATTTATATAGGGCATTCTTTTTGGCCTCGACCAAAGCATAGACAATATTGGGCTTGTTTTTGGCCACTGCAATGCCAATACGCCCCAGCTCGCCTTTTGGTAAGCCATCTTCATCCGTCAACTTCTTCCAATTTTTTCCACCATCGTGGGTCATGTAGAGTCCGCTACCCTCACCACCCGATTTAAAGAACCAAGGGTCTCTTTTGTGTTCCCACATGGCGGCGAACAGTTTGTTGGGGTTTGTGGGGTCCATGACCAAATCGGCCACCCCGGTCTTGTTGTTGACAAATAATATTTTCTCCCATGTTTCACCCCCATTGGTTGTTTTGAACACTCCGCGCTCTGGGTGCTCGCCCCATGGAGAACCAATAGCGCCCACATAGACCGTGTTGGGATCCATTGGGTCGATAATGACCCGATGGATGTGCCGGGTTTTTTCCAACCCCATGCTTTTCCAACTTTTGCCCCCATCAAGGGATTTATAGATGCCATAGCCACCGTTCAGGCTGTTACGTGGATTGCCCTCGCCAGTGCCCACCCATATCACGGAAGGGTTCGATTGCTGTATGGCCACTGCCCCTATTGAGGCAGTTGCCTCTTTGTCGAAAATGGGATCCCATTTTATACCGCCCGAAGTGGACTTCCACAGACCACCGGAAGCGGTGCCCACGTACATTACATCAGGGTTTGAGGTTACCACGTCAATGGCCGTTACACGGCCGCTCATGCCCGCGGGGCCTATGTTTCGGGGTTTTAGGTCTTGGACCAAATCCATTGAAAATTCTTGCGCAAAGAAAGGTGTGGTTGCCAACAGCACCACGAGGAACAGTAATTTCTTCATCATTTAGATCAGTTGAATTAGCGTATAAATTTAATGAGTAAAAATTAGTTGTGCCCTATATGGCACCCGCAGCCTGGCCTCGAAAAACTTTGTGCCTCTTCGTGCCATGGGAAAGCCGCGTTGTATTTATTGTTTTCCCACCAGAACATACCACGTTCTTTGGTGGTGTTTCCAATTTCGTTCATGGTTTCGGCATCATAGAGCCTTCCGTTGACCATGGTGTATTTGACTGTTTCAGTATTGCGGATATTTTCCAAAGGATTTTTATCAAGAACAATCAAATCGGCCAACTTGCCAACCTTTAACGAGCCGATATCGTTACCGGCCCCGATATATGTTGCAGGGTCTATGGTGGCCGATTTCAATGCCTGTAAATTGGTCATGCCGCCTTGGTGCAACAGCCAAAGCTCCCAATGGGCACCAAGACCCTGCAATTGGCCGTGGGCACCCAAATTAACCCGTACGCCCGCATTGGCCAGATCGGTAGCGGTTTTCGAAACAAGAATATGGCCGTTCTCATACTCCTCATCGGGCACCATGGTTCGGTGGCGCGCACGTGCATCTATCAAACCTCTGGGGGTATATTTTAGCAGACGCTCGTTTTCCCAAACATTATCTTTTTGATAGAACCAGTACTCACCGTTCATTCCCCCATAGTTTACAATAAGGGTAGGAGTGTAGCCCGAGTTGCTGGTCTTCCAAAGTTCCAAAACGTCTTTATAGACCGGTGCCACGGGAATGTTGTGTTCCACACCCGTGTGCCCGTCCATGATCATCGTCATATTGTGATAAAAGGTAGAGCCACCTTCGGGCACTACATTGATGCCCAGTTCCCGTGCAGCCTGCATTACCTGTTGGCGTTGGTTTCTTCTGGGCTGGTTATAGCTTTTGACCGATGTTGCGCCAAAGGCCTTTGTTCTTCGAATGGCCGAACGCGCATCGTCCAAACTGTTGATCACTGCCTTAAAGTCGCCGTCGGCCCCATAAAGAATGATGCCCGTGGAATACAATCGCGGTCCTACCATGCCGCCACTTTTAATGAGTTCAGACATGGCAAAAATCGATTCGGTATTGGCAGAGGGATCATGGGCCGTTGTTACCCCAAAAGCCAAGTTCGCATATAACTGCCAATGTTTTTGGGTGGTAAGGCCATAACGGAAGCCGCCCACGTGGGCGTGGGCATCCACGATGCCAGGCATAATGGTTTTGCCCGACACATCATATACCTTGGCATTGGAGGGTACATGGATCTCATCGGATGTACCCAGATATTCAATTTTGTTTTCGTTGATGACAATGGTGCCGTTTTCGATAACCTCGTCACCTTCCATGGTAATGATACGGGCATTGGTAAAAGCAATGCGCCCCGAAGGTTTGTCGGTTTTGGCGATGAGCCCCACCTTCATGCCCACACTATCTATTTTGGTAGGCTCTTTTGGCGAACCGGGCAAGAAGGTGTAGCGGTCTTTGATGTCGTTGGCAAAATACGCATCCCCAAGTGTCCAGAAAACTGTTTGGCTGTCTTTTGACCAATGCAAGTTGATGCCGGCATCTTTTGAAATTTGTGCCACTGGTATGTATTTACTCTTATTGTCAAGATCGACTTCCTTGCCCGTTAGTACCAAAGGGGCCACATAGGCCTTGTGCAAAATGGTGAAGGCAATCCAATTGTTGTCGGGACTGGGAATCAAGCGATTGGCATATTTTGACTTTATGTGGCTTTTTTGGTCTTTTCCGTTGAGGTTTACCGATTTAAGCGTTTTGGTGAGATTGCCGAAATAGGTGCCCCCGGTTTGATAGAAAATACGTTTTCCATCTGCCGAAAAGAGGGGGTATTCTCCTTCTTCCAAAACCCACTTTACCCCTGAACCGTCAGCACCCATGGTGTAGAGCCCCGTTTTTTTGGAAAAACTCCTGCCTTGGTCATTGTTACCGGGTTCTTTGCGATAGGTTATCAGTTGCCCGTCTGGACTAAAGGCCGGGGTGCGGTAAATGCCTTTTTCGGTGGTCAGCTTGGTAGAAGTGCCCCCATTGGCCGAAATTTTATGGATTGCCCCTAATTGCTCATCGTTCCAAGTGACGAACACAATGGTTTTGCCGTCAGGTGAAAAGGCAGGTTCCGATTCGAAATCGGTACCATTGGTCAACCGTTTGGGTACGCCATTGGGCAGGCGCTTGCTCCAGATTTTTCCGAGTGCGTTGAAGACCAAAGTCTTCTGATCTGATGAGGTAATGGCGTGGCGAATTACCTTGGCCGTAAATTGGTCGGGAGCCACTGGAGAATCGACCCGGAGGGTTTCAGCGATCTTAATGTTGGCATCGACCGTAAAGGGAATGTTGCCCACGGCCAATGAATGGATGTCGACCTTGTAAATTTTCCCTTTGTTCCAAAAAACGATTTCGCGGTTGTTGGGCATCCAGCTAAAATTTGGATATACCCCAAAAATGGCCCATGCCTCTTGTTGGTCTTTGTTCAAATCATCGAATAGGGGCCATTCCTCCCCTGTATCCAGATCATGAAGGTACAATACGGTTTTGGTGCGTACCCGTTTGATAAAGGCCAGTAGTTTGCCATCTTTTGAGACTTGGGGCCGGGCGGCACCACCGGGCCCTCCGGTGATGGTCTCTGTTTCTCCGGTTTCGAAATCATATCGTTTGATCACGTAAATCTGCTTGTTGGGGTCTTTGTTGTATTGAAAGAAGCCCCCGGGATACACATCTTCACTATAGTAAAGGTATCTTCCATCGGGCGAGATACAGGGTTCGTTCACATCTTGTTGGTCATTTTTGCGCTTGGTCAATTGCAGGCCGCTACCCCCTGTAATATGATACTGCCACATTTCGCCGGCACCCAAAGAACGTTGTGACGTGAAGTGTTTTCTGGCCACTAAATAGTGTCCATCGGGCATCCAATAGGCGTTGTTCAATAACCTGAAATCCTCATTGGTGATTTGTTCGGGATTGTTGCCGTCAGCATCCATCACCCAAATATTGTCGCCACCACCGGCATCGCTGGTAAATGAAATTTTTGTTCCATCGGGGCTAAACCGTGGTTGTATTTCAAACGGAATTCCAGCACGAAGAGGTGTGGCTTTTCCGCCGGTTATGGGTATTTTGTAGATGTCGCCCAAAAGATCAAAGACAATGGTTTTTCCGTCCGGACTCACATCAAGGTTCATCCAGGTGCCCTCATTGGTGGTAAAGGTGTGGTCTTGGTAGTTGAAATCATGGCCGGGATTTGCCACATCCCACTTTTTTTCTTCTTTTTTTTCTTGTGCAAATAGGGTAAGTGATGCCATAAGCACCACCAGGGAAAGTACTTTTTTCATTGTTCAGTCAGTTATTTATAGAGGCAAGAAACCAGCGGTGTGTTTTTGGGGCTAGGGTAATTTAGTTTGGGCCCTTTTACAACATCGAAAATCCAGTGTCTGTTCTCTTTGGGAATTAGCTGCCTAAAGATAGCGAAAACCCCATGTCGATTTCTTAAAGGGTTGTTAAGAGTGGTATGCCACATCGGTGCGGCCTTGTAACAAATGAATCGGCACGGCGTCTCATAGTTGAGAAACCGCAAATAACCACCAACATGAAACTTTATAGAAACCTTCGAATAGGTATTACCACTGTCGTGACCCTTTTGGTTTGGGGCCATATTCTATGGGACCATTTTCATGGGGGCATTCCCACACATTATCTCTTGCACGATAAGGATATGCCCGGAATACCCAATTGGTGGGGCGGTATTGCTTTGCCAATATTTACGTGGTTCTTACTGTACCGTGTTCATAAGCGCATTGAAACGCCCCATAATAAAGAAAGTCTCAAAACCTCAGTGTGGCGTTTTTTTGGTGGATTCCTGTTCGCGGTCACCATATCCATCTGTTTTGTACATGGAATTGAGGTCACGGACTATATTATGGGGTTGATTTTTATACTTGCCTTTATTTTTCCGCTATACAAATCGGAGTATCTCTTAGGATGGGTGCTGGGCGCGTCCTATACTTTTGGGGCCATTATCCCCATACTGTTTGGTAGTATTTTGGCCTTACTTTTCTTCATCTTTTATAAAGGAACAAGGGCGATAGTTAAGGTTTTTAAACTCAAAAAAACTGTGTAGCTAGTTAGTCGATTATTTGATCTTCCTCAGAGCGACGATAGGTAATCAAAACTTTTCTTAAGTGCAATCTCAGGGTTTTGAACCATATCTTGCTCTACAAAAAAGTGCTTTACACCATTTTCTTTTGCTATCGGAATGATGGTATTGAAATCAACTACTCCATTACCGACCGTGGTCATATTTGGAAAAAGTTCGATCCATTGACTTGAATTACCGCCATCGCCCGAAAAGCTTATTTGCTCTTTCATATCCTTTACGTGCATCAAATGGTAGCGACCAGAATATTTTTTTAAATAGTCAATAGGGTTGGCCTTTCCGGCTAGGGTCCAAAAGAGGTCCATTTCTAAAAATACAAGGTCTGGGTCGGTATTGTCAATCAAAACCTCAAAGGGGATTTGACCTTCTATTTCATTGAGCCCGTAACCGTGATTGTGATAATAAAACATAAGCCCTTCTTGTTGTGCCTGCTCGCCGATGGCATTGAAGGTATCTGCCATTTTTTTGTAATCGTCAAGCGTTTTTCGGCGTTCATCTGGGATTGCCGGAAGCCCAATATATTTAAATCCGATGCTTTTTGCTGCTTTACCAAGTTCAACCGCATGGTTTTCGAGCGTAACCAAGTCGGTATGCATGGCAGGCACGGTTATACCGTGTTCGTCAAGAATCGCTTTTACTTCTTTCTCGCTTAGGCCAAAATAACCACTGCCGCTAAAGCCCAAATGCGGGGTTACCGCATTCCATCGCTGGTGTGCCGCCTCGGAACTAAAAGGGTAGGGGCCATACATTTCTATTTCTTTGTAGCCCATTCGCGAAAGCATTGCAATGGCTTGTCTGAAGTCTTTTTCAAGAAGAAAGGGTAGTGAGAAAAGCTGTATGCCAATGGCCTCCAATAGTTTTGGCTCTGCGTTCAATTGTCCGAACATGCTATGGGGCAGTAGGGTTCCACCCATCGACAGTAGCCCCAAATGTTGTAAAAAGGTATTTCTTTTCATTGTTGGTTATTTTTGGAGATATCCATCAAACGATTGTCAATCTCAGATTTCGAATACCAGTTGCCCTGCCGAAAGACCCCTGACAACTGTTTGAAAGCATCTAAATCTTCCAAAGGATTTTCTTCCAAGAGAATCAGGTCGGCCTCCAAGCCTTCCTTTACTTGTCCGAAAACATCTTCCATTCCAAAGAAAATAGCGGGGTTTATGGTACCCGATTGGATGATATCCAGATTCGTCATGCCCGCATCGGCCATGTCGCGCATCTCGTGGTGTATCGAAAAACCCGGTACGTTGAAGAGTTGTGGTGCATCAGACCCCAACAGCATGCCATGACCGTTTTCATTCAGTTTTTTGATGAGTTGTCTGCGAATGGCATCAAAATGCCTCCACTGGTTTTCCTTAAAATTGGGGTCGGCCATGAACTGCTCTTTGACACGTCGCCAATTGGCCAAGGTCTCGGCCGGCATGTACTTCATCTCAGGCAGGGCCAGCAGTGAATCGACATGGGTAGGGGCAAACCATTTGGTAAAGAGGCTTTGTGTAGGTACTATCCATACCTCATTTTCCTTTGCCATTTGTACCAACTCATCGATTTTGGTGGTATCGGCCAAAGGCGTGAAGTTATAGCCGAAGAACCCATTTTCATTTGGATCTACATTTTCCGATCCGGGCACCAATCCCTCCAAAAAGCCATCGACATGGTCAATGGAGGCATAGCCGCTATTCAGTGCATGGTGAATGCCAACATCCACAGGCACGTGGCCAGCAAATTCAATATCCACGTTGTTAGCTGTTTCTACTAACTGGTCAAAAACCTCCAACTGGATACCAGGGTGGATTTTCAAGAAATCATAACCATCTTCTTTGTAAGCGGTCACTTTTGCTTTGGCCTCTTCTTTTGAGGTGACCGAATTTCCATTTAGCGAGGGGCTTGAGGTAAATATACGCGGACTCACAATGTAACCATTCTCGGCCTTGTCGCTAAGCACCAAATGTGAAGGATGTCCGAGCATACCGCGAATGGTGGTGATACCGTTCGAGAGATATAGAAAAAGAACATCGTCTATCCGTTCTTGGGGCGTTGGGGGCTGCGGAATATGGGCATGCATCTCAGCAAGACCGGGCAGTAGGTATTTGCCAGAGCCGTCAATTTTTTGGGCGTAAGCACTGGTGTTTTCAAGGGATTCAGTGATGGACTTAATTTTTCCAGAATCGATGACCACTTGCCGGTTTTGAAGCACTTCTCCTGTTGTCACATCAACAATGCTGACATTGGAGATGAGTAGGGCCGTCTCGCTGATTTTTTCCTGTGCTTGGCATGCCGCAAACAACAATGCAATTAGAATGTACCGTACATTTTTCATGGCGGTTGAATTTGAGAGAATACTTAAAGATAGCGAAAAGTTGTAGGGCACTGTTCGCGATGAGACGGGACAATCTAGATTTATGTACATTTGGCATACATGCCCGACCACATAGACCCAAAAAAAGAAACACGAGCGCCTTGGTACTATTTGCTCCTACTTATTTTGGCCGGCGAAGCGGTCTTCATACTACCTTTTGTGCTGCCGCGGGTGTTTCGTCCCACGGTGTTGGACGTGTTTGGAGTCGATAACACCGAACTGGGGCTCTGTTTTTCTGTTTACGGCATTGTGGCCTTGGTCTCATACCTTTTCGGTGGGCCTTTGGCCGATAAGTATCCGCCACGAAAATTGATGGCGGTAGCTCTGTGGATGACCGCTCTGGGCGGATTGTTGTTTGCGGCGTACCCTACGTTTGGAACACTTCAAGTATTATATGGCTACTGGGGCTTTACGACAATTTTTCTCTTTTGGGCACCCATGATAAAGGCCACCAGGGTTTGGGGAGGTGACACCTCACAGGGGAAGGCCTTTGGTTTCTTGGATGGGGGGAGAGGGCTTACGGGCGCCTTGTTCGGACTATTGGGGGTGCTGATTTTTTCGCTTTTCATTGCAGGACAAATTCATACGGCCGAACTTTTTGAACGAAAGGAAGCATTCACCTACGTCATCTACGTATCGGCAACCATTATAAGCATTATCGGCGTTTTGGTCTGGTTCTTTATGAAATCAGGTGTCAAGGAACAGGAAATACTACTGCCCAAAATATCAAAAGAAGAGATAGCCCAAGTACTGAAACTGCCTTCGGTCTGGCTATTGATGGTCATTATTCTATGCGCCTATGTGGGCTATAAGATTACAGACGTGTTTTCTCTCTACGCCAAAGAGGTGATGTTGTACGATGAGGTTCAGTCGGCACAGGTGGGCACCTTTTTGTTGTTCATTAGGCCTGTGGTAGGAGTGCTGGTGGGTATCATTGCCGATAGGTCGAAAATTACCTTTTGGTTGATGGCAAGCTTTTTTATGGCCATTATCGGGTCGTTGCTGTTCGCTTTGGGCATCATTGCCCCCAATACCTGGTTGTTGTTCTTTTTATCGGTTATGATCGTGGCCACTGGCATATATGCCGCGAGGGCCCTGTATTTTGCCGTGATGCGTCAGGGTAGAATTCCCTTGGCATTGACCGGTACTGCAGTAGGGCTAATTTCTATAATTGGGTATACCCCTGATATTTTTGCGGGTCCGGCCTATGGCTATCTTCTAGATGCCAACCCAGGCGAAGTTGGCCACCAACATGTGTTTGTAATGCTTGCGGTTTTTTCCTTTGTCGGTGGGGTATCGGCGATGGTCTATCATCGGATGTACAAGAATTAGGGGTTGCTGATATCTATAGAGGTATTGCTACTCCTATACCTGTGCGCAGCCCCGTCCAGCCTGTTCGAACGGGGTCTCCATTATTGTTTTCAACATACAAATTGTCCTCATCATTAAAAAAGAGCTTCCCTCCCAGCACAAAATCAAAACCAGCGGAGGCTCTTAGTGTTATGAATCCTACAGGATATTCATAAATCAAACTGGCCCCGATTCCATAATCGATGGAGTGGAGCTTAAGCTCTTGCCTATCGGTACTGTTCGCAATCTCATTAAAGCTAATAATCTTTAAGGATGAATAAGTTGAAAATCCTTTTAGCCCCAAAGACAAATTGTTTTGATTCCCCAAATATATTTCGTAAACCCCACCAAATGTATAGCCGTTCAAAGGCTGTGTTAATCGAATGGTACCAGAATAATCAGAATATGAAATTTTACCTCCCGTTGAATTGAAGCTCCCAAAAATCGAGATATTGACTGGGTCAATCCTATATCCAACGGTAAAGCCAAAATTGGATGGAAAGTCATCATTGATTCGAAGGTCAACTTCTGGTACATCATCAACAAATTCTTGCTGAAATTCTTTGAGCGAGCCGTGAGAAAATGTATTATAATTTGCCTCTACAAAAATGTTTCCACCTTGTGGAAAAAGCATATTGGCACCTAGAATAATCAATAAAAATTTTAAATAGTTGTGCATTCGATTTTGAATCAATTGAAATAGTGGTTTAAGTAGAGCCCTTGATTGGAAAATAATTTTCCACCCAAATAATAGTGGTAAATACTTCCCCTGCCACCGTACACTTTTAAGGTTTTTTGAAGGCCAGAGATTAGGTTGTATAAAAAGGCTTCACGTAGGTAATAGTCGTTGGGATCTCTTTTGAAAAAGCATAAATTGTTTGTGGTAGAATCAAAGACTATCCTATAGATATCTTCAAGCTCTGTGATGACAGTTTTTGAATTGTTGCCGTAATCATATATCACAGGATGTCCATAAATATCGCTATAAACAACTAGATTTTGGTCAGGTATAAAAATCGCTTCATGCGGTGCCACGTTACCCAATTTATCTATTTCACTGACAGGTTCGAACTTGTTGTTTTGCCATCTAAACACTTTTTCATTGTTAATAAGTGTTCTTCCGTCATCGGCTACAAAAAAAAGGTGTTCGATATTCGATTGGTATACCAGGTTACCTGTTGAAATGTCAAAAATGGAAATCTGCCTTCCGCTTATTTGTTCGATGGCCAAGAAACCATTTCGATAGGCCGTTTTTATATTATAGGTGTCAGATACATAGTCTTCTGCATTCCAAGATTCTTGAATGGAAAGACCGACTATATCAATTAAATGCGACGAATCTTTTAAATCTAAAATTAGATTTTGACTTATGGGGTCTATCACCAAGTTGACACTGGAGTCGAAGATAGTGAACAGGTTTTTAGAGCGTATCGTTGCCAAGTTTGCAGCGTCAAGCTCGTATATCACAACATCTCTGGGAGCATTGAACGTTGAGTTACCATCAAGTACTACTGTAAATATAGATTTTGTCTTTTCACTGTAAACATAATTTACTCCAGATTTTGCCTCAAAATCTTGGGCAAAATCCAGTACGTCACCAACATAGAACAATGTTTCATCATCATTTCTTTTAAGATTTAATTGATGAAACTCGGGCTGGCCAAAAACCGGGTCATCGTTCACCAAATATTCTCCTCCTCGATTGCTTAGTTGTACAAAGGTGTTATTGGGCCTAACATTGTAGCTGTAATGGTCAAAATTTCCATACAAAGGATGCTCTGACCAAATTATTCTGTAGCTGGAGCTACTTACAATTTTCCCTTCAAATGTGGGCTCTTCCAGCGTTAATCCCAACCTGTTGCTTTCCGATTGGGCATAGTGGTTTTTCAGTACAATAGCATACGCCAAATTTAGTTCAGTACTAAGAGTGTCGTTGAATATTCCGTTGCTGATTATTTCGGTGTCTAGTTCAATCTGGCGAATCAAACGACCATTTTCAGGATCAAATACGTTTAAGAAGGCTTCGTCAAAGTTTGTTTTCTGTATGCTATTCCAGCGAATAAAAATAGAACCATCGACAACCTCAATATTGTTTAAAGAAACGGTCTCTGGGCTTGACTTATCTACATAAAAGTTATAATCAATGGTTTGATTGATTCTTTCCCTGTCATTCAGATCAGCCAAGCTTCGGGATCCTGAAGAATACTGGATTGTGACCTTTAAGACATGCTCTCCCTCAGTAAGTGCATCGGTATTTATGGTGAAAGAATCTGAAACATCATTGCTTCCTAAAATGGGGGTGTCGTCAATCTGTATATTGACACTGTATAACCGATGTTTTCCATTGCCGTTGAAACTATAGGTGACAGTTCTTGGCGAGGCAAGGACAATACCTTCTTCGAAGGGCTCAACCGATATCATGGCATTTGGCAGGGGTTGTTCTAATTCGACGTAGTGGTCTTCTGAAAACTCAAAAGAACAGCTCATTGACACTAGTAAGAAAAAAAGCAGGAAAAGGTTTTTGAAGATACCTCGATGGCAAAAGGTCATTTAGATAGGGGTAGTTTTATTTTTCCAACTTTAGCAAAAATCTCATACATGAACAAATAATCGATTAGTTTCTCGATTTAATGTTCGCCTTACACAGACCAATAACCTCTGCGATGCGTTTCTGACGGGTCTCTTTTCGCTTTGCCTGTTTGAGCCAATAGAGATAGCTTTTGCGCTGCCCTTTGGTAAAATTCTGAAAGTTTTCGAATGCCCGCTTGTTTTGGTCGAAGGCCTTTTGCAGGTCGTCGGGCACCACACCGTTCTCCACATCGTCCAATGCATGCCAAGAACCGTTTTGTTTGGCAATTTCGATGGCCCTCAGTCCGCTCTCGTGCATGAGTCCTGCCGCTGAGAGTTCCTTTATGTGTTCTTTGTTGACCCTGCTCCAAACACTTTTGGGTTTTCTTGGGCAAAAGTATTGACGGCGTTTGCCATTGCCAAGACTTTTTACGGTGCTGTCGATCCATCCATAGCAAAGAGCCACTTTAACCGCTTCTTCCCAACGCATGCTTTCCATCTCATGCCCCACCTTATAAAAAATCAGGTAGATGCCGTTGGGTGAACCGTGGTTCTTTTCAAGCCAATGCCGCCATTCATTGGTTTCTTTGAAATAGTGTTCCCTGATTTTTTCCATTTGCAAGAAGATGTTAAATGTCTTCAAAATAACGAATATGAAATAATTGCTGAAGAAATTGAAAAAATATTACTTGTTTTTGGCCAAAAAGCAGGCTATACTTGACTTATGAAAAAAATCACATTTCTTTTATCCGTATTACTTGTATCGTCTTTGGCCAGTTGTGAGAAAAAAAGGGAGGGCAACCCAAGAGTATTGGTTTTTTCAAAAACCATGGGTTTTGAACATGCTTCCATCCCCACAGGTATTGCCGCCATCCAAAAATTGGGTACCGAAAACGGGTTTGGGGTGGATACTACCAAAAACGCCGAAGCATTTACCGATGAAACACTGAAACAGTATTCGGCCATTATCTTTTTAAGTACCACGGGCAATGTTCTTGACCATAGGCAAGAGGCTGCCTTTGAGCGCTATATTCAGGCCGGTGGGGGTTTTGTGGGCATCCATGCCGCAACCGACACCGAATACGACTGGGGCTGGTACACTAAATTGGTCGGGGGCCAGTTTTTGAGCCATCCGAATGGTACCCCAGAGGCTGATTTCATCATCAAGGATAAAAACTTTCCCGCCACCGAGTTTTTTACCGATACCGTTTGGCACCGAACTGATGAGCTGTACAACTTCAAGAAGTTGAATCCCGATGTAAATGTGCTGATCACTGTTGATGAATCGACCTACGAGGGCGGCGAAAACGGCGATTTTCACCCTATGAGCTGGTACCACGAGTTTGATGGTGGGCGGTCTTTTTATACGGCCGCAGGACATACCGATGAAAGTTTTTCAGAAGAACTGTTCTTGAAACACGTACTGGGTGGAATCCAATATGCCATTGGTAAGAACCTAGAGCTTGATTATGGCAAGGCCACTTCGCAGATTCCACCTGATGCCGACAGGTTCACCAAAAAGGTCTTGGTAGAAGGCGAATTTTTTGAGCCTACCGAAATGGCCGTTTTGCCCAATAACGATGTGTTGATCGCACAGCGCCGGGGCGAGATCATGCTGTATTCGAATGAAACGCAAGAATTGAAACAAGTTGCCTTTTTGGATGTGTACCATAAAACGTTGAACACCCCGGGGGTCAATGCAGAAGAGGGGTTGATGGGCCTTCAAAAAGATCCTGACTACGCCAACAATCATTGGATCTATGCCTATTATGCGCCCACTGGTGACAAATGGGTAAATCGCCTTTCGCGGTTTAAGTATAAAGATGGGGTCTTTGACCTAGATTCTGAACAGGTGATTCTCGAGGTAGAGAGCCAACGTGAAATATGTTGCCATACGGGCGGATCGATCGCTTTTGGGGGCGATGGACTGCTGTATCTGTCCACCGGGGATAATTCCACCCCCTTCGACGAGCCCAGTGCACCTTATGTCAACAAGGGCTATGCGCCACTAAATGATTTACCGGGGAAAGAACAGTACGATGCCCGGCGTTCTTCTGGCAATACCAACGACCTGCGCGGAAAGATCCTTCGAATAAAAGTCAACGAAGATGGCTCGTATGATATTCCAAAGGGGAACCTATTTCCACAGGGAACCGAAAAGACGCGACCTGAAATCTACACCATGGGCCACCGTAATCCATACCGTATATCCGTAGACCCAAAGAATGGCTATCTGTATTGGGGCGATGTTGGTCCTGATGCCGGTGAAGATGACTTGGCCAATCGGGGTCCCAGAGGCTATGATGAGGTGGGTCAAGCACGCCAGGCCGGTAATTATGGCTGGCCCCTGTTCATAGCCGACAATAAGGCGTACCTTGATTACGATTATGCCACGGGAGAAAGCGGTGCCGCTTTTGATCCGGAAAAACCCATAAACGATTCGCGAAACAACACAGGCTTGCGGGAGTTGCCCCCTGCCCAACCGGCCATGATCTTCTACCCATATGCGCCTACCCAAGATTTTCCACAAGTGGGCACAGGTGGCCGCAATGCCATGGCAGGCCCCGTGTACTATTCAGACCTTTATGAAGGTGAGAACAAACTGCCTGACTATTATGATGGAAAAGTTATGATTTATGAATGGATGCGGGGTTGGATGATGGCCGTTACGCTTTTTGAGGATGGTACCTTGAACAAAATGGAACCCTTTGCACCAGACGTAAAGGTCAACAATCTGATCGATATGGAAATCAGTGATGATGGCCGTATCTACCTGCTCGAGTATGGTAGCGGTTGGTTCACACAAAACGAAGACTCTGGGTTGTCATACATTGAATATAATGGCGGAAACCGACCACCGCTCATCGATAGTTTCATAGTTGACAAGACATCTGGAAGGCTGCCCTTAGAGGTTACTGCGACCGTACAGGCCCATGATAGGGAAAAGGATGCAATAAGTTATGTATGGGATTTTGGTAACGGTGAAACCAAGGAAACATCGGAGAACAGCATTCAACATATCTATTCTGAACCCGGCGAATACAAGGTCTCCGTTGCGGTGAAAGATAGCAAGGGCGCTTCACAGAAGAGCAATCTGGTACGTATTACCGCAGGCAATTCAAGACCCGTGGTATCCATTGACCTGAAAGGTGGCAATTCATCGTTTTTCATAGCAGGCGCACCGATCGAATACGAGGTGCGGGTCGAAGATCCCGACGGGACCGAGATCAACACAGAAAATATTTTTGTCTCGGTCGACTATCTAGAGGGAATGGATCAGGTAAACATGTCGATGGGCCATCAAAAAGTGTCGGCGGCGGTCACCGGAAAAGCCCTGACACAATCGATGGACTGTAAGGCTTGCCATAAAGAGCGTGAGGGTTCCATAGGGCCCAACTACCTTGAGATTGCCGAAAAATATAAAGATCAAGAAGATGCCATGGCCTACCTTCAAAAGAAAATCGCTGAAGGAGGTTCTGGTGTTTGGGGTGAGGTGATGATGCCCGCACACCCGAATATCACCCAAGATGAAACGCGACAGATAGCGCAATATATCCAGTCTTTGGTGGCAGATCAAGCTTCTAAAAAGTCGCTGCCTCCCTTCGGTAAAATTGTACCACAACCCACCCAAGGATCTAAGGTACTGGTGTTGACGGCCAGTTACACAGATGAAGGGCAGGGCAGTGTTACACCACTCACAGGAACGACAAGTGCCTATTTGCAAAGCAGTACCGTTGGCTTTAGCAAGAATACCAAAGCAGACGGAATGAGCTATGTGAAATTTGGAGGCATGGACCTATTGGTGCTGCCTGAAGACGAAAGTTGGTTTGCCTTGGAAAATATAGACCTGACCGGGGTCAAAAATGTGATGCTCACACTGGGTTGGCAAGCGCCACCAACGGCCAGTATTACATTTGAACTAAGAAAAGACAGCCCTGATGGGGCGTTGTTGGGCTCGGGCACCATGCCGGCACCGGCAGCTGCCCAACCTGGTGGGATGCTTATGATAAATTTGGACAATGCTGTAAATGATATGGTAGATGGGCTGTATTTTGTATACAAGCCTACGGAAGGTGAAAACCGCGGCCCAGCCCCTGTGGCCTTGGTGAATGCCACCTTCAACTAAAATAAAAAAGTAAGGGAGCTTTTGCCCCCTTATTTTTTTTCTGCCTTTATATAAAAGTTTCGGTCAATTTCTATATCGGGAATTTTCAACTTTTCCTTTTTCCAATCCGCATTGGGATAGATCCATTTTTCATTTCCGTCAACATAGATGCGAACGGGCATATCAAAACCTTCCACAATATTGGTATAACGATATTTCATCGTTTTGCCTTCAATCGTATATTCCAAAGTTGGAATCATGGAGGTTCTTAGGTACTGGTCAAAAAACTGGGTAAGATCAATGCCGGTCTCTTTGCTTAAAAATTGCTCTATTTGTTGTGTGGTGACCGTTTGGTGATAAAAAACACGGTTCATCTTTCTCAGGATCTTTCGCCATTTTTCATCATCCTCAAGCAATTGGCGGAGGGTGTGCAATATATTGGCCCCTTTGTAGTACATGTCGTTCGAGCCTCTTCTGTTCAAATTATACCTTCCGATGATCGGCCGATCATTTTGAATATTTTTCCGCGTTCCGATAACATAATCAGCGGCAGCTTCCTTACCATAGTGATAATCTAAATATAGGTTCTCTGAGTAGGCGGTAAACCCCTCGTGGATCCACATATCGGCAATGTCTTTGTAGGTAATGTTGTTGGCAAACCATTCGTGGCCCGCTTCGTGTATAATGATGAAATCGAATTTTAGCCCCCAGCCGGTACCTGAAAGATCTCTGCCCAAATAGCCATTTTGGTATTGGTTGCCATAGGTAACCGAGCTTTGGTGTTCCATGCCCAGATAGGGCACTTCTACCAGTTTGAACCCGTCTTCATAAAAGGGGTAGGGGCCGAACCAGTGTTCAAAGGCTTCCATCATCATCGGTACTTGTTTAAACTGCTGTTTTGCCTTGTCAAGATTATCGCGCAGTACATAATAGTCAAGATCGAGCTCGCCTTTTTCCCCTTGGTACTTTTCGCCAAAATGGACATAGTCGCCGATATTCACGTTCACCCCATAATTGTTGATGGGGTTGTTTACAAACCAATGGTAGGTTTTGGTGTCGCCATTGTTAGCTACTTTTCTGAGTCGGCCGTTCGAAACGTTCATTAAGTTCTTGGGCACGGTAACACTAATGGCCATGCTATCGACCTCATCGTACATATGGTCTTTGTTGGGCCACCATGCACTGGCACCGAGGCCTTGGCACGAGGTGGCCACAAAATGATTGCCGTTCTGATCTTTTTTCCATGAAAAACCGCCATCCCAAGGGGCGTTCATGGCCTCGCGCGGCTTACCTGCATAGGTAATGGTGACTTCGTTGATGGTACCTTTTTGTTGTGGCTTATCAAACAACACGTGATAGGCATTGGTGCCGGCCTTTTTATAGGAGAGTTCTTTTCCACCTTGTGTTATCTTCTTGATTTCAAGGGGTGGCTGCAGGTCGATCTGCATAACATCATGCTCTTTGAGCACCTTGTATTGAATGGTGTTGTGGCCAGAAATATATTTTTCATCAGGTTTCACCTCAATATCTAGGTGATAAAATGTCAAGTCCCACCACTCGCGCTCGGGTGTGATGCTTCCGCGCAGGTATTCATCGCGGGTGTAGCTCGGTTCCTCTTGTGCAAAAGAAACAGTCACGGTTAATACCAGAAAGAATGCAAAAAGTCTTTTTATCATATTTTTTGTTTATCTAAAAACGCCTGAAGGAAATACTACCAAACTTTCGTGTCCGTTTTCACCTACTGCGGCCACACCGAAGAAATAATTGTCTATTACGATACCATCGAGTGTATGTTCTGTAACGTCGCCCACATAACGATAATTGTCCCAAGTGGGTGAAGTGGTGTCACGCCAATAGATTTTATAGCCCTTTGCCCCATCCACCTTTGTCCACCTCAATCTGGCCGATGGTTCGACAATACCGCCGATTTCGACCTTTTCAGGTGCTGGGGGTGCCCATGCAATGGAAGCTAGGTTGATGGCATTTACTGCGGTGAGCTTTTTGGCGTAGTCAAAATTCACATGCTCTAGCACATCGCCATAGGCGATACCGTTTTCAACCCGTATGTCTTGGTGTTGTTGGGTATAGTTTTCGTGCGCTTCCATAATGCGAATGCCCGCAAATCCTGCATCGTTGAACGGGCGATGGTGGCCACCCCGGCCAAACCTGTCCAATCGATAGATCATCATAGGGTTCATTTCTGGCATATAGGTTTTGGTGGTTTTGTGCACGTACCGTGCCAACTGGCGCGAAATACCATCGACCTCCCCGCCGTAGAACCGTCTGGCCCGCCTTTGTTCTTCTGTTTCAGTGGGCGGAACGGGTTCTGAGAATATTCTAAAATCACGGTTGCTGATCACACCATCTACCCCTTTGATGTTTCCTATCATATCGTTGTTCAGTATACCGACAATATCCCAGCCTTGCTGCTTGGCATATTCTGCCAATCCTTTTCCGCCATATAACCCTTGTTCTTCCCCAGAAAGCCCAACATAGATGATACTGCTCTCAAACTCATATTTTGAAAGTACACGTGCCGCTTCAATGGTACCGGCCATTCCGCTGGCATTATCGTTTGCCCCGGGGGAATCAGAGGTGTAGTCATTGGGGTCGCTGACGCGAGAGTCTATATCCCCGCTCATAATAATGATGCGGTTCGGGTATTTGGTACCCCTCTGTATCGCAACCACGTTGACCACCCAAACATCTTTCACAATACGGCGCCCTTCGCCCTTTTTAATGAAGTTTTTTTGATAGAACACCTCCAAACAGGTATCGCAATCAGCTGAAATCTTCTCAAATTCACTTTTTATCCAGCGCCGTGCCGCGCCAATGCCGCGTGTATTCGAAACGGTGTCGCTCAAGGTATGGCGTGTACCAAAATTGGCAAGTATGGTGATGTCTTTTTCAATACGCTCTGCAGAAACAGCATCGATAATCCGGTAAAGGCGAGGATCGGTCTGTGATTGCGAAATAAGAGGTATGAGCAGTGACAGGAAAAGGAGTTTCTTCATAATCGGTTCAATTCGTATCGTTTATAAAATTGTTTTGAATGTAAATAGCATAGTGGACCCAACAGTGCATAGAAAAAACCGGGCAAACCAAATTCGATGCCAAAACCAAAAAGGGCAAGAACAATCGAAATCAATGATACCAACACAAAAATGGCGAAATGCCGGGCATAAAAATATAGATTCAATGATTTTTCGCTCGATTTTGATTTTTTATAGGCCCTGAAATACATGCCGGAAAAGCAAAAAAATATAAGACTGAACCCGATGCCGTACATAACAAACAGGTTCGAAAGGTCTTCTTTGGTCTTGACACCTTCACCCATCCAAGAATGCACTAGAGATTTCAACGGAAAGACATAGTAAAGCACCACGAAAAGCAACAGGGCATTCAGGGCTATCAGTACATTGTCCATATATTTGGTGCGCCTGAAGAAATTGTAATGCGCCCACCAAAGGGCCACAAGCACAAAAAAACTGACGGCGAAACTCAAAAAACCAGTGGCATCTGTTTTTGAAAGGGTCAAATCGGTATCAAGGTCAAAGTTCACGACCATCAAGGTAGCCGCAAATGCAAAAACGGCATCGCTAAAAGCTTCGATCCGGCCAATGTTGTGCAAAAACTTCACTAGCGAAAATTACCGTAAAAAAGTGACTTTGGCAATCTTGCCGTTTTCGACCTCGTAAATGGCCACAGTGCTGAACTTGGCACCATTTGCCATTATATGTTCTTCGTCGATCACCTTGTTGCCGATTACAATTCTTTTTTTGATTTCGCAATGTAGGTCAGGGGTTTTTTCAAAAAAAGCCGCATACCTTTTTCGCATCTGCTCTTTGCCCTGCATAAAAAGCTCGTTGGGGTAGTCGTATAGTTCTATATCTTCGGAATAGGTGGCCAAAAAACCATCTAGGTCCCGAGCATTATAGGCATCCAATTGTTTTTGCACAATATGTCGAGGTGATGCCTCGGCAACAAACGCCAATCGATTAGAGGCGGGATTAGCGGTCATGCGGGAAATGTTGTTGATTTCTTCTTGATGAAAATAGATCAGCCGTTCCCATTGTACGTCGGTTTTCGGGTTGTACCTCACAATGGATTTTCCCGCTCCCATTAAAATGGTGCCGTCACTCAACCAACACATGTCTTCGGCATTGTCGTAAGTATCGGTTATTTTCTTGGTGGCCCCAGAAACTGGATCCAATGATTTAATTTGCCATCGATCATGCTCTTTGCTGATATAACTGATCAAATCGGTATCCGGAATTTTATGGAGTGACCGCCCTACATTTTTCTGGTACGTGCGGTTTGAACCATCTTTTAGATTGCTCACTACCAAGTCCATACGGTCACCGACCAATACCGAACAGACAATGATATGGTCGTTGAACCATACATGATACCCCACTTTTAGGTCTAGTAAGGGCCGTGAATCCCCAGTCTTTAAGTCGTATTGGTAAAGACGCTGCAAACCATCTAAATCCAACCGGATGGCCGAAACGGCCTCTTTGCCTGGAATTTTCAGGGGAGAGTATTCGCTGCCTGTGGGGGTGTCGGTGACCCATGATGAAATGCTGCCCTCTTCAATATCAAACCTACGGATGTCGGTCTGGCCCGCCCGCGTTGACGCAAACAAAACCGTATCATCATCATAGAATGAAGGCTGGTTGTCATATCCACCATTATTTGAAATGTTCTTTGGGTTGGTCAATGTAGGAAGGCCCTCTTGCCAATCGAGGTCAAAAAGGTAAACCTCGGTTTCTGCCTGAGAAAAGATCGAATGGCCACTAAAGAGGCCACATAGCAATGTAAGGGCAATGGTTCTCAGCAAGGTCACGCTATAAATTTTTTAAGTAGCTCACGAACACGCTTGGTTCCTTCAACAAAATATTTTGCCTGTGTTTTATTTAATCCAACTTTAACGGTAATGGCTTCTTTTGGCAACTCTTGAAACATGAATTCGTCGGTCCAGTCGTCACCAATGGCGAAAACAAAATCGTAGGTGTCTTCGCTCAATATACGCACAGCTGCACGCCCTTTATTAACGTTACTGCTTTTGACCTCCATGACCTTGTTGCCAGATAACACGCTAATGTCGTCATTACCAATAAGGCTGGTAAGCACCTCATTTAGCTCTGCAGCTCTTTTTTGGCCAAAATCAGGATCTGTATTACGGTAGTGCCAAGCCAACGAAAAGTTTTTTTCTTCAATAAACGATCCTGGCGTTCTATCAACAAAAGATTCAAGAACTGGCCGAATTTTTTGCATCCAATCATTCTTTACTTGCTCCAAAAGTTGAAAGGCTTCCCCATTTTTGGATATCCATACCCCATGTTCAACGATCATGTTGTATTTTTTGTGGAGAAACCATCTTCCAAAGGTTTCGTGGTCGCGGCCACTGATCAAGAACATGGTGGTTCCTTCTTGGTTATGCAGGGCATCAAGTAATTGATACATTTCCTCGTCCGGAATTGCTTTTTGGGGGTCCTTGTGAAAACCTGTCAAGGTTCCGTCATAGTCAATGAAAAGTAGGCGTTTTTGCGCCTTTTTGTATTTTTTGCTAATTGTTTCCAGTACTGACGGGGTTATTTTCTTGGCTACCCGTGCAGGACTTTCTTCCTTTTGTTGTATCAAGGTTTCCATAAACGAATTTGCCCAAACCTCTACGTTATATCGGCTTAATCGTTTTTGCAATATTTCGATTCGATTTGCCTGTTCTTCCTCAGGCATGGTTATGGCCTGCTTCAAGGTATCGGCCTGTTCTTCAAAATTATTGGGATTTATAAGCAGCGCTTCGTTCATTTCGTAGGCAGAGCCTGCCATTTCACTCAAAATCAACACACCCGTGCCTTTGGTACGGGTTGCTATGTATTCTTTGGCCACTAGGTTCATGCCATCCCTCAGCGGTGTCAGCCATGCAATATCACAAGAAGTGTACAGGTCTATAAGACTGTCAAAGGGCAACGAACGATAGAAATACCAAATTGGGGTCCAGTTGACGGTGGCCAACTCGCCATTGATGCGGCCCACAAGTTCATCGATTTCCCGCTTCAGCAATTGATATTGTGGAACGTTCGAACGTGAGGGTACCGCCAATATGATGAGTCGAATTTTTTCTTGGTACTCTGGGTATTTGTTCAAAAAATATTCAAAGGCATTGATGCGTTTGGCAATGCCCTTGCTATAGTCTAACCGGTCTATGGACAGTACAAGTTTAGTGCCTGGGGCAGAAGCCTTATGGCTGTCAAGTTTCTCTTGTAGATCTGACCTTTGGGCATTGGCCATCTTTTTTTTGGCAGCATTGCTGAATTTATTGTAATCGATGCCCATGGGGAAAGAATCGACCTTTATGACCCGATTTTGTAAATAGATTTCATTGAAGCTGACCTCTAACCCCAAGAGACGCCTTACCGAACTGAGAAAATGACGTTCGTAATCATAGGTATGAAAACCAATAAGGTCTGCACCCAATAATCCCTTAAGTACCTCTTCACGCCAAGGCAAGGTCCTAAAAATTTCATAGGAAGGGAAGGGAATGTGCAAGAAAAAACCAATACTGGCATTTGGTCTTTTTTCTTTTACCATTTGTGGCACCAACATCAATTGATAGTCGTGTACCCATATTATATCATCGTCGTCGGATTGGGCAATAATGGCATCGGCAAACTTTTGGTTCACTGACTTGTATGTCTCCCAAAAATCCAATTCAAATTCTGCATATTCCATGAAGTAGTGGAAAAGTGGCCAAATGGTTCGGTTGCTGAATCCGTAGTAAAAGCCCTCTACCTCTTGTTCACTTAAGTTTACGGCGGTACAACCATGTTTTGCCAATGCTTCATCGATTTTTGGGGCTAGGCTTATGTGAATGTCCTCATCAGTAAGCCCTGACCAACCGATCCACAGACTTTCTCCCCCTTTATGCACCGATTTCATTCCTGTGGCCAGGCCACCGACGCTGGGTATGGCGTTAATGGTTCCCTTGCCAATCTGTAGTTGAACGGGCAGTCGATTTGAGATTATTATGGTTTTGGCCATAAAATGGGTACTTTACCTTGATTTGCTCATTAATTTCTCTAAATTTCGTCAAATTGCGGCGTAAAACCAATTCACAGGAATTCTTTTGGGAATATTTAATGTATGGAGAACCTAGATTACGGAATTGTAGGAAACTGTAGAAGCGCGGCTTTGGTCTCAAAAACAGGCTCTATTGATTGGTGCTGTCTGCCTGAATTTGACTCACCATCTGTTTTTGCCAAGTTGCTCGACAAAAATATTGGGGGCAGTTTTGAGATTTTGGTAAACGATGATTATACCATAACCCAAAGATACAAGCGCGATACGGCTGTTTTGATCACGACCTTCTCAAAAGGGGGCGATGTGTTCGAGGTTCACGATTTCATGCCCCGATATCACAAAGACAATGGAGGCTACCATAGCCCTCCAGAACTGATACGGTATTTTAAGCATATTTCGGGCAAGCCCCGATTTCGGGTAAAATACGAGCCAAAGCTTGACTATGCCCAAAACAAGACCGAGAATTACATAAAACCTGATTTTATAGCCAGCCTTACCAAAAACGGCAGGTTTGAGACCGTTTTTCTATACACTTCGTTTGATAAGGAAAGGGCGCTGTATGGTGAGGAGATCACTTTAGACGACCACGGATATTTTTTGTTGAGCTATAATGAGAAAATTTTTCCACCATCGGTTCGCAGTAGCTATCTTGATTTAGAGAGAACCAAGGTCTATTGGTTGAACTGGTCGAGCAAGACCCCCAACTACAAGAAATACAACAAACAAATATCGCGAAGCGCGGTTACGCTGAAACTGCTCAGCTACGACCGTTCGGGGGCGGTTTTGGCCGCTGCCACTACCTCGTTGCCCGAGACTATTGGAGAGGTACGCAACTGGGATTATCGTTTTTGCTGGATCCGTGACGCATCAATGGTCATCAAGGTGGTCACTGAACTCGGCCATGTCAATATGGCGAAGCGCTACCTTAAGTTTATTATCAATATCATACCGCATAAGGCAGAGAAACTGCAGATCATGTATGGTATCAACGGCGAAAAGAAATTGACAGAGAAGACGTTGGAGCACCTTGAAGGGTACGAGGGCTCTAAGCCCGTACGTATCGGAAATGCTGCCTATTTGCAGAAACAGAACGATATCTATGGTATTTTGATGGATGTCATCTACCAACAACTTGAAAGGTTCAGCACCGACATTGAAAATGGGGAAGAATTATGGACCATCACCAAGGGTATTGTTTGGATAGTGAGCCAGACCTGGCGTGAACCCGATAAGGGCATTTGGGAATTTCGCACCGAAGACCGCCATTTTACCTTTTCAAAGGTTTTGTGCTGGACAGCCCTTAACCGGGCCATTAAAGTGGCACAGATATTGGGCAAAAAGCACAAGATTGAAAAATGGAAGCCCCTCGAGGAGGAAATTTGGAACGACATCTACCAGAATGCATGGAATGAAAAGATCGGGGCCTATACCCAGTCGTATGGTTCTGACCATCTGGATGCCTCCGTTCTCTTGATGGAAGCCTACGGCTGTGTCGATGCCAAAGATGAACGTTTTATAAGAACGGTCAAGGCCATCGAAAAAGAGTTGAGCAACGACGGGCTATTGTACCGCTATAAGAACAAAGATGACTTTGGGTTGCCTTCCTCGTCATTTACGGTATGTTCTTTCTGGTTTGTGAACAGTCTGTTCAAGATCGGGGAACGGAAAAAGGCCAAAGAGCTTTTCGAAAAATTGTTGTCGTACTCCAACCACTTGGGACTTTTCAGTGAAGATATAGACTTCAAGAGTAAGCGATTGCTGGGTAATTTTCCACAGGCCTACTCCCATCTGGCACTTATAGAGTGCGCCATCAACTTCTCTAGAAAAGAAAGCGAAGAGAAGATTTTGGAGTCTATGAGTTGATGTCCTGGGCCACAACATTGGCTGTTTTTACAATTTTCTCGAGCAGTAGGGCCAAGTGTTCCTTATGCGTAAAAGGGTTCATCAGGGTTGTTCTGAGATAGTGGGTACCCCTTAACCTTGTCTGCACCAGATAATATTCGCCATCTTCCAAGAGACGTTGCCGTACTGCAGCGTTCAATTCGTTTAGTTTCTCTTCGGATGCGTTTGTGTCTGAAGGCCGATACCGAAAGCAGAGAATATTGGAACTCGGTTCGATGGCCAAATCAAAATTTGGATGCTCCCGGACAAGATTGGCAAATGTTCTGGCCAGATCGTATTGCCGTGTCACAAACCGGTCGAACACCTGTTCGCCATAGAACTTTAAGAGGATGAACCAATGCAAGGCCATCATGGTCTTGGTGCATTCGAAGGTTTTTTTGCCACTGTTGAACCATTCATCTTCTTCAGAATCGTTGAGCAGGTAATCAGCTTTTTGGCTAAAGGTATGCTGGGCGTGTTTTCTGTTTTTGAAAAGCAGCGCTGTGGTAATAGTGGGCATCAGCATCATCTTATGACCGTCTATGACGATCGAATCAGCTTGTTCTATTCCATTCAAGAGGTGTCGGTATTTTTTGGAATAAACGGCTGCGCCCCCATGGGCACCATCTACATGAAACCAAAGGTTTTTTTGGGCGGCAAATTGGGCAATTGCATCCAGATGGTCATGGGCTCCCGTTGCGGTGGATGGTGCAGAACCCACAATGGCAAATATGTGGATGCCCTTTGCCGTTGCTCTTTCGAAATATTCATTCAGCTTTGAAATATCCATGGAAAAATCATCCGCAGCAGGAATTTTGATAATTCCTTTTTCGCCCAACCCCATAATTTTTGCTGCCCTATCGATGCAATAATGCGCTTCTTCACAGACCATAACGCCCAAAGATTGTGAGTGGCCTTTGTTCCAAACATCATGTTCAACCTTTGCTTTTCTGGCCGAAAGTAAGGCGGTAAGATTGGCCAACGTGCCCCCTGAAGTCAAGAATCCTGCTGCGTTGTCGCCAAAACCGATTTGTTCGCACAACTTGTCGGTTACCACACGTTCGATGGCCGAGGGTGCCATGCCCATTTCATAAACGGCCATGCCATTGTTCAATAAAGAAGAGACCATTCCTGTGAGAGCCGTGATAGGGGCGGGGGCGGCAACTTGGTGACCCACGTATTTTGGGTGATGGGTGTGGGTAGTGCGCTTTAATACTTCATCAAAAAAATCTTCCTTTTGTCCGCTCTCAAGAAAATCCTTCCAAAAGCGAAATTCCTTTTCCGGAACATTCCAGTTAATGGTTTGGCTGTTCTTTTCCTGTGTTGTATTGGTAAGATACCTCCCCAAGGTGGTTGTCAACCGGTGCCCTATTTCAGTGAAATGTTGGGGATTATAAATTTCTTCAAGCAAATGGTTGTTCATTCAATAAAGGTAACCGCAATTAATGCTAAAGGCAACCACCACCATAAAAAAAACCGCCTTGGCATTTACACCAAGGCGGTCATTACCAAAGGTAATTATCTGAATTAGTCAAAAGTATAGCCGTTGTCTGCGGCGATTTTTTCGGCAATCTGGTTGCGAAGGGCCACCACATTGGGCTGGTTATGGTATTTTGTAAAGCGTTTAAGGCCCATTAGCATCATTCGTTGTTCATCTCCCTCGGCAAATGAGACAATGCCTTCCTTGCCTTTCTGAATAACGATGTCCGTGGCACGGTATAGATACAGTTTTGCCATGGCTATTTGGGTAGCCTGGGCCTCTTCGCCGAAACGCTTGGCATTTTTCTCGGCCCGCAATATGGCCGACTCTGCCAAATACACCTGTATCAAAATATCTGATGCGGCCATCAACAACTGCTGGTGCTTTTCGAGCTCGGTTCCAAATTTTTGAACAGCGCTGCCGGCCACCATCAAGAACACTTTCTTTAGCCTTTTTATCAAGTCTTTTTCTTCTGCAAACAGCTCGGAAAAGTCAGGTGTGTCAAACGAGGGAATACCCATCAATTCTTCGCCGACGGCTGTTGCCGGACCTAGAAGGTCAACATGGCCCCGCATGGCCTTTTTGACCAACATGCCCACAGAGAGCATCCGGTTTATCTCGTTGGTACCTTCATAGATTCGTGCGATACGGGCATCACGCCAAGCTTTCTCCATGGGCGCATCGGCGCTGAAGCCCATTCCACCAAAGATTTGGATACCCTCGTCTGTGGTATGCTGTACGTGTTCTGAAACCGCCACTTTTAACAAGGAACATTCAATGGCATATTCTTCCACTCCCTTGAGTTCGGCCTCTTGGTGGTCATTGCCATCGGCTATTCGAATGGCAATGCGGTCTTCTATGTTTTTGGCGGCCCGATAGCATGCAGATTCATCTACATAGGCGTTGGTGGCCATATCGGCAATCTTGGCCTTTATGGCACCAAAGTTAATAATGGGGGTCTTGAACTGAACGCGTTCATTGGCATATTTTACCGCCTCGTTGATAACCCTGCGCTGTGCCTCCAAACAGGCGGCAGCCAATTTTATTCGGCCCACGTTCAAGGCGTTCATGGCGATTTTGAAGCCATTGCCACGCTCAGAGAGCATGTTTTCAACCGGTACTTTGGTTTCGTTGAAGAACACTTGGCGGGTAGAAGAGGAATGGATTCCCAATTTTTTCTCTTCATCGCCCATTGATATGCCATTGTTGGGGTCGTTTTCTACAATAAAGCCGGTAATATTCTTGTCATCTTCAATTCTTGCAAAAACGATGAAGAGATTGCAGAAGCCTGCGTTTGAAATCCACATTTTTTGCCCTGTAATACTATAGTACTTTCCATCTTCTGAAAGTACGGCCTTCGTTTTGCCCGAGTTGGCATCGGAGCCTGCGCCAGGTTCGGTCAAACAATAGGCCCCAAACCATTCGCCAGTGGCCAATTTCGGCACATATTTCTTTTTCTGTTCCTCGGTTCCGTAAAGGGTAATGGGCATGGTACCGATACCGGTATGGGCACCAAAAGCGGTACTGAAAGACCCTGTGGCACCCGATATATAATCGCAGACCAGCATGGTCGATACAAAGCCCATGCCCATGCCGCCATAGGCTTCTGGCACGGCCACACTTAAAAGACCCAGTTCACCTGCCTTTCGCATGCACTCTTCAGTATAGGCATAGTCTTTTTGCTCGAAGCGTTCCCAATGCGCCCAAAGCTCCCGGTCAACAAACTCTTTGGTGCTTTCGCGCATCATCTTTTGCTCTTCAGAAAGGTCTTCAAGAGTAAAAATATCATCACAGTTGGTTTCTTTGACGATGAATTGGCCGCCTCGTAGAATGTCTTTGTTTTTGGTTTCTGTACTCATATTGTTATTTTTTTGACGATAGAGAAAAGAATATGGACAATGGACGTTCAGCCTAAGTTATTTTGAAAGCTCATGGTCATCCTTTGCCATTCTTCTATCTTGTTTTCTAAAATTTCTAATGTTTTGTCATCAATATATTTTCTATGGCTTGCTACTGGAAGCTGAGTACCCAACTCAAATGACGAACCCAATGCATAGTCGATAAAGGTTTTGAACGATTTATCTGTTCTTGAGGATTCCTCAGCAATATTGCTTGGCATTGAAATTGAACTTCTGTTCATTTGAGAACTAAGGTCATACCTCTCATGCTGTGGAAATTTCATCAGAATATCAGAAATGTCATTCGCAATCTCCAGTCCTAATAGCCATATTTTTAGGTTTTTATAATTGTGTCTTTTTGCCATTGAAATGATTTAGCTCCACATCTAATTTCTTGGCTCTTTGTTCTATAATCCATCATGAAAGGAATTCATAAATACCCGCAGCGCCTTGGCCTGTTCCCACGCACATGGTCACCATACCATATTTTCCTTTCATTTCGCGCTTTCGCATCTCATCAAACAATTGTACCGATAACTTGGCTCCTGTGCAGCCCAAGGGGTGTCCGAGGGCAATGGCCCCTCCGTTTACGTTCACAATATCTTTGTTGAGTCCCAATTCTCTGATCACCGCAAGAGACTGCGACGCAAATGCTTCATTTAGTTCGATAAGCCCTACCTCATCTTGTTTCAATCCGGCGAGCTTAAGCGCTTTTGGAATGGCCTTGACCGGGCCGATTCCCATGATACGGGGTTCGACACCTGCAGCGGCATAACTGACCAACCGCGCAATGGGCTCTAAATTCAGCTCTTTGACCACCTCTTCGCTCATTACAAGTACGAATGCCGCCCCATCACTCATTTGCGACGAGTTGCCTGCGGTGACACTTCCGTCTGCCGCAAAAACGGGTTTGAGCTTGGCAAGAACCTCGAGCGAGGTATCGGCTCGCGGCCCCTCATCTTTGCTCACCGTGTAGGTCTTGGTCTCTTTCTTGCCTTGGTCGTTGACAAATGTGTGCTCTACCTCTATGGGCACAATCTGGTCTTGAAACCGGTTTTCTTTCTGGGCCTTTAGGGCCTTCATATGCGAGTTGTATGCAAATTCGTCTTGGTCTTCACGAGATACGTTGAATTCTTTGGCCACGGCCTCAGCCGTGAGGCCCATGCCCCAATAGTAGTCTTCATGTCCTTCTTTGGCGACGGTGTAATCGGGCACCGGTTTGTAACCACCCATGGGTATATAGCTCATGCTCTCGGCACCACCGGCGATGATACAATCGGCCATTCCGGTTTGGATTTTAGCCGTGGCAATACCAATGGTCTCGAGTCCTGAGGCGCAATAGCGATTCACCGTTACCCCTGGAACATCCTCGATTTCCAATCCCATCAGTGATATCAGGCGTCCCATGTTCAAGCCCTGTTCGGCCTCTGGCATGGCATTGCCGACAATTACGTCGTCTATCCTCTTTTTGTCAAGGCCGGGCAATTCTTTTATCATGTGCTGAATGGTCTCGGCGGCCAGTTCATCGGGACGTTTAAATCGAAACAGTCCCCGTGGGGCCTTGCCCACGGCTGTTCGGTATGCTTTTACGATATATGCGGTTTTCATATTCTAGATGTTAGATTTTAGGAACTGGATGTAGTTCCTTCTTCTTTTAATTTCTTAACGGTTTCCCAGTTTTCAACATATGTTGGATACGTTCAAGGGTCTTTCGTTCGGTACAGAGCGACAAAAAAGCCTCCCTTTCCAAATCCAAGAGGTATTGTTCTGAGACGTAGCTTGCTTCAGACAAATCGCCCCCTGCCATCACATAGGCCAGTTTATTGGCGATTTTTTTATCATGTTCTGAGATGTAATGCCCTGCTTCCATAGAGTCTGTTCCCACCAAGAACATACCCAGCGCCTGCTTGCCCAGAACCTTGATGTCTTTTCGTGGAATAGGCTTGGTGTAGCCCTGTTCGGCCAGCAGTTTGGCATAGGCCTTGGCCGTTGCTATTTGCCGGTCTTTGTTGACGACCACAATGTCTTTTCCTTTTTGTAAGATGCCCAGGTCATAGGCTTCGTAGGCAGAAGTCGATACCTTGGCCATGCCAATGGTCAAAAAGTATTCTTGCAGCACGTTCAACTCAACGTCGTTCTTTCTAAAGGTATCTGAGGCCCGCAGAGTCATTTCCTTTGATCCGCCCCCACCGGGGATCACCCCGACACCAAACTCGACAAGCCCGATATAGGTTTCGGCCGCAGCCACCACCTTGTCAGCATGCATCGACAATTCGCAGCCACCTCCCAATGTCATGCCATGTGGCGCCGCAACCGTAGGAATTGATGAATAGCGCATGCGCATCATGGTATCTTGAAACATTTTTACAGACCATGCCAATTCATCATATTCTTGTTCTACGGCCATCATAAAGATCATACCGATATTCGCACCTACCGAAAAATTGGCTGCTTGGTTGCCTACCACTAGGCCCTGAAAGTCTTTTTCTGCCAGATCAATGGCCTTGTTGAGTCCTGACAAGACATCGGCACCGATAGTGTTCATTTTTGACTGGAACTCGACATTCAAGATACCATCGCCCAAATCTTCGATGACAACCCCAGCATTTTTGAATACCTCGTTGGTCTTTCTGATATTATCAAGAATGATGAAGGCATCCTGGCCGGGCACCTTTTTCATTTCTTTGGATGGAATGTCGTAGAAATAGGTAGCGCCATCTTTTACAGAATAGAACGAGTTGATGCCCGCAGCTTTCATCTCGGCCACCCAAGCCGCTGCTTCTTGGCCCTCGGCCTTGATGAATTCCAATCCTGTTTCCAATCCCACGGCATCCCAAATCTGGAACGGACCGTGTTCCCAGCCGAAACCGGCCTTCATGGCATCATCTATTTTGTAAAGCTGATCTGTGATTTCCGGAATTCGATGCGAGACATAGGCGAACAACTGCCCAAAGCTCTTACGGTAGAACGCTGCTGCCTTATCTTTTCCACCTACTAGAACGGGAAACCGTTCAATTACCTTGTCGATGGATTTGGTGAGTTCAAGGGTGGCAAACTTGGCACTTTTCTTTTGCCGATACTCCATGGTCTCCAGATCCAAAGTAAGTATTTCGCTCTTACCCTTGTCGCCTTTTACTTTTTTGTAGAATCCTTGCCCGGTTTTGCTGCCCAACCATTTGTTGTCTACCATGGTCTGTATGAAATCGGGTAGTTTGAACAGGTCATGGCGTTCATCATCGGGGCAATTGTCATAGATACCGTTGGCCACATGCACCAAGGTGTCAAGGCCCACCACATCGACCGTTCTAAAGGTGGCCGATTTCGGGCGCCCGATCACCGGCCCCGTAAGCTTGTCGATTTCCTCAACGGTCATACCCATTTCTTTTACGGTATGGAATAGGCTCATAATGCTGAATATGCCTATACGGTTTCCGATAAAGGCGGGGGTGTCTTTTGCCACCACCGAGGTCTTGCCCAAAAACTTCTCGCCATATTCGTTGAGGAATTCCAATACCTCTTGTGACGTCTTGGGCCCTGGAATGATTTCGAAAAGTTTTAGGTACCTGGCAGGGTTGAAAAAGTGGGTGCCGCAAAAATGCTTTTGAAAGTCTTCACTGCGCCCCTCGCTCATAAATTTGATGGGTATGCCCGAGGTGTTAGAGGTTATCAGCGTGCCCGGGGTGCGATACTTTTCCAAGTTTTCAAAGACCTGCTTTTTGATATCCAATCGCTCGACCACCACTTCTATGATCCAATCGACGTCTTTCACCTTTGCTATGTCGTCTTCCAAATTTCCGGTAACAATCCTATCGGCAAATTTTTTATGGTAGATGGGCGAGGGTTTGGACCTGAGCGCCTTCTGTAACGATTCGTTCACCAATCTGTTACGTACGACCTTGTCTTCAAGGGTCAGCCCCTTTGCCTTTTCTTTGTCGTTCAATTCTCTAGGAACGATATCGAGCAATAGTACTTCGACACCGATATTGGCAAAGTGGCAGGCAATGCCACTGCCCATGATACCTGAACCTATAACGGCAACTTTGTTGATATGCCTTCTCATTTATAGTTACTGTATTAGTTTGTTGTTGTTTTATTATATATCTTCTTGTCAAGAATCAATTTATTGATGATGTCCACGGTGTTGAAAAATCCTTTCAGATCATCATCGCCGACATGTTGTTTGACGACCTCATTGAACCGCAAGACCACATCTTTGGAATCTTTTCTCTTCTCAAGCCCAAGGGCAGTCAAATGAATCAATACGCCTCGACCATCATTGGGGTTCGGTTTTCGCTCAATATAACCACGCTCTTCGATACTCTTTAGTATTCTGGAAAGACTGGTACTTTCCATCCCCATTTTAGGTCCCAAGGCCGTGCTGGGCGTACCTTTTTTTGGATCGATGCTGAGCAGGGTAAAACCAATGGCCATAGTGAGACCGTAATTTTTTGCCTCTTCGTTGTACATTCGAGCAACCGCCTGCCAAGTGGCACGCAAAGCATAATCAATGGTCAGTTCTTTCATGTGGATTGATTCGACATCAAATATATAAAAATTTATTATGCATGCATAATAAATTGCGCCAAACCTGTGAGGTTTTGTCGCATCAGCTTTTGTGCACGTAGAACCCTATTGGTTTATTGTGATTGTTGCTTTCTTTTTTTGATTTCCTTACGTATTTGGAAAACAAAGAATAGCGGTAGGATTACGGTCGGAAAAAGTAACGCGGGTATCACGGTAAGCATCGTGGCATCTTTACCATGGGTCATTCCATATAAAACCACTCCTGCTAAAAAACAAAGCAAAAACAAACCAATCAAAGCAATTGCAAAGAAGACACTTTGAAGGGATTTTAATTTTTTTGAAGATTGTTTTTCGAATGCCATGATGGTTGCTTTTGCTTTTGACCCTATGCTATGTGCGTTTGACAGACGGTTTGAGTGCTGAGACCAGTAAGGTTTCTAAAACGCACTACACGTCTCAATGCCCATAAATACTGTTATACAGGTCGATATACTTTTCTTTGATGATTTTACGACGTAGCTTCATAGTTGGAGTTAGGTGGCCATCTTCTACAGTCCATACGTCTGGGGTCAAGCGAAATTGTTTTACCTTTTCCCATTTGGCAAATTCTTGATTAGCCAGATCCACTTCTTCTTGAATTCGCGCCAATATCTTTTCGTTGTGGATAATATCTGAATTGGCGGGTATTGTAATGTTGTGTCTCTTGGCCCATTCTTCCAAAAACTCGAAATTGGGCTGTATCAGGGCTGCGGGCATTTTTTCACCTTCGCCGACTACCATGACCTGCTCTATAAAGCGGGATTGTTTCAAGCGGTTCTCCAACAATTGCGGAGCTACATACTTGCCGCCCGAGGTCTTGAACATTTCTTTTTTACGATCGGTGATCTTTAAAAATCCATCTGAATCTATTTCCCCGATATCACCTGTGTGAAAATATCCATCTTTAATGACTTCAGCGGTTTTTTCCGGGTCTTTGTAGTACCCCATCATTACATTGGGGCCTTTGCAAAGTATTTCTCCGTCTTCAGCAATCTTTACTTCAACACCCTCAATGACACGGCCTACCGTTCCGATTTTCCAACCTTTGTTTCGCTGATCGTTCACTGAAATTACCGGTGAGGTCTCGGTAAGGCCATAACCTTCCATAACGGGCATGCCGGCCGCGGCAAATACCCTTGCCAATCGTGGTTGAAGCGCTGCGCTGCCAGAGACCATGGTCTCAAGGTTACCGCCTAGGGCCTCTTGCCATTTGCTGAATATCAATTTTCGGGCAAGGCCCAGTTGTTTTTCGTACCACCAGCCGTTGGCACCGTAGGGTTCGTAACGGAGCCCCAATTTAACGGCCCAATAAAAGAGGCTTTTTTTAATGCCCGAAAGCTCCGTTCCCTTGGCGATGATGGCGTCGTATACTTTTTCGAGCAAGCGAGGCACCACGGTCATTACGTTGGGCTTGACCTCTTTTACATTGTCACTGATCTTGTCCAATCCCTCTGCAAAATAGACCTGGATACCACAATATTGATAGAGGTAGAGGATCATTCGTTCAAAAATGTGGCATATAGGCAAAAAACTCAATGCAGTGGCTCCTGCCTCGAACGGAACCCGTTTTTCACTTGAGAGTACATTTGAGACGATATTATGGTGAGATAACATGACCCCTTTCGGTTTGCCAGTAGTGCCTGAAGTATATATTAATGTGGCCAAGTCTTGAGGATTTACGGCGGCCTTACGCTCTTCCACTTCTTTTTGGTTTGACGTATCCCGTCCTTTTTCCAAAACCTCTGACCAATGTTTGCAATTTTTCAACTGATCGAATGAAAAGACATCTTCAAGTTTATTCAACCTGCCGCTCACGGCCAGTACTTTTTGTAGCACTTCATCACAAGAAACAAAACAGAATTTGGCTTCAGAGTGGTTCAGTACGTACTCATAATCCTCCTCTGAAATAGTGGGATAGATGGGTACGTTCTGTGCGCCGATCTGTAATACCCCTATATCCATGATGTTCCACTCAGTGCGGTTGGTCATAGAGATGACCGCAATCTTATCGTTGGGCTTGACCCCCATACGAAGTAGGCCACGGCTAATGGCGTTGGCCTTATCGACATACTCTTTTGTTGAGGTGGCAATCCACTGCCCTTCTTTCTTGGTCACCAATGCTTTATCTAATGGGAAATTTTGTAGCTGGTAATGGGGGAAATCAAATAGTCTAGTTACTTCTTGCATAGCCATTTTCTAATAAGGGTTGCAAAATAGTGAAAGCACGCGTGACTTTAAAATCAATTTCGCAACGTAAACAATCATTAAATAAAAATAATTCATTTCACCATTAAATGTGGTGTTAGAGTTGAATAGTTGAATTTATTGGTCGATAGGTTTCTGCCATTCACCTACAGAAATTGGTTGTACACAACAAAGTAAGAAAATACTTTCAAAAATTGATGTAGTTTTGTAGCACCAAATCTTTAGCAATGAAACGCCATAATTCCGTCACATCTTTCTTCTGTATGCTGCTAGTTGGGCTTTTTGCCATAGTAGCCAAAGGACAATCAGATCCTTTTGACTGTGATTATAACGCCTATTTATTTCAATACAATGATATTTATGCAATTGACCTAGCATCTGGCAGCTCATATTTGGTCAAAGAAGACATATTGCCAAATTCTATTAACGGAGCAGCCTATAATTCTGCTGATGGCTACATCTGGGGCTATTATTCTGGCAGGCAAATTGTAAGAATCGGTAAAAACTTTGAAACCGATATTTATACAATACCAGAAATTCCACCCAGCGGAATGAACTACGTTGGAGACATTGATTTATTTGGTCAATGTTATTTTAGGGCTGGTGGTTCTACCTATTATCATGTCGATTTAAACCCAGAATCGCCAACATATTTACGATATATGGGCAGCAATACACTAAGTCAAAGCATCAATATTCATGATTGGGCCTTCAATGCGGCAGATAATATGTTATATGCCGTTGAGAAAAAAACAAATATACTTTACCGTATAGAAGTTGAAACGGGAAATGTCGAGAATCTAGGAGAAGTACCAATTTTGAGTGGCAACAACTATACCTACGGAGCGGTTTATTTTGATGTTGACGGCAACTTTTATGTTTCTGCAAACCAAACAGGTACTGTGTATGTAATACGTAATGTGCAGGATATTGCAGGAGGCATTATAAGTTCCAATGTTTTTGCTTTTGGCCCTGCATCGGCATCCAACGACGGTGCACGTTGCCCTTCTGCGCCCGTGCCACAAGAAGATTGTATTAATGGCATTGATGACGATGGTGATGGATTGATAGATTGTGATGACCCTTCTTGTTCTGGTGTAGCTTCATGTCCTGTAATTCAGTTGGCCTCCAGCGGTAATAATGGCGGCTTGGAAAGTAACGATAGATTGGTGAATTTAATCAGCAAACGCAATTACTATAGAGCAAAATCTAATTACAAATTTGATGCACTTAGAGCTAAGCAGGTAAAAAAGAACAGAAATTACCTTAGAAAAGCATCTTATAATCCTTCTGAAATTGAGTTGAGCGCTCTAGTGCCGCTAGGAGTCATAGGCGAGTCCAGTGCCATTGAATCTTCTCCTGATGATTTACTTGAGTTGACCAATGCAAGTGATATTTATGCAGTGGATTATCTAAAGGGAAAAGAAACTTCAAGTGCCTTGATGATCATTAAAACTGATAGCAAAGTTTATGAGCACAGTAAATTTATTTGTGATCGATTTCTCGGAGCTCAGTTAGTATCAGTTTCCACAATACAATTACGAGAGAAAGACTTTATTCGCGCAATTATTAAACAGGCAGATGGGGCAACGGAATTTGCATTAAGTTTTTCAGCTAGGTTGAATGCTAACGACCAATTTGTGATTGAATCTCACTGGAATATTGATGCATATGAAGATGATACATCGTATTATAATTTCCAAATATGGTCAAATTCTGTAGACGATTTATTAAAATTGGCCGATGAAATATTGAGTCTATTGGAGTCAAATGCCGCTATTGCAGATTATATCTGTTCTTCTCCGCCACCTGTATTTGTTAAGACTGCTCGCTATGAGCGTGGGAGGGTGCACATGAAGGTGGTCAACAACAATCGTTCTGAGGCAATTTCTCTGAATGGAGGAATTAAACGTACCGAAACAAGTAAAACTGAGCAGGTAGGCCTACAAATACCAATAGCTGGATATATTGACACTCTTGTAGTTGAAACAGGAAATTTTTTCGACTTCGGATTTAGAATCTCCAATACCGACGGTGATACACCAGACGATTTATTTGTCGCAGATGCTCCATGGGGTGTAGATGACAGCCAAGTGGGCACCACTGTTCAAAATTACGAAATACAACAATCTATAGAAGCATACAATGGGGTTGGTTATCCAATAGAACGTAATGTAAACTTAACTGCGACTACAAATACATATGTTGGGGTCTACCGGGCAATGAGCCCACGTTTCAAGGCTGTAGATCTATCAGCTTATAATAATCTTGTATTCACGGCATCTGGCACAGGACCAATGGAAGTGCAGCTCATTCAAGGAGACGGCAGTTTCTTGACCACTACTGTTGAGTTGTCAAAAGAGAAACGAACATTTCATCTGTCTGCTGACAAATTTCAAACTAAAAATGGAGAAAGTGGAGATTTCTCGTCGATAAAAGTTGTACAGTTTAATTTGATGTCAACTTCTGGAGCTTTCGAGGAGAAACAGCTTGAATTGAAATCAATTGAATTTACATCTGAATCTCTGCCTGCGCAGTTTGTAGATAAAAATTTGAATAAAAGTATAATAAGCCCAAACCCAATGGAGTCAGAGGTTACTTTATATTTCTTTGACGAAGTTTCTGGTGATTATACTTTGGAATTATTTGACATTGAAGGAAGAAACATAAGTTCACATACCCAAAAAGGCACTACTGTGGTTGGACAAAACAATATCTTGATCAAGCGCAGAGGACTGCAACCAGGACTCTACTTCTACCGCTTGAAAAGCTCTAGTAAACAACAATGGAGCGGAAAGATATTTGTTAAGTAGAAGGTTATTTATTTAAAGAAGGTAATCGCACCTTAACATTTAACCAGGTGCTGTTCGCTTTTGTCTTATTTTTTGGAAATGAGCCATTTTCTTGCGTTCACAAACGCTTCCAACCATGGAGACACCGAATCGTTTCTATCTTTCGGATAGTGGGCCCAGTTCCATGAAAAGATGCTACGCTCTATATGTGGCATGGTCACCAAATGGCGGCCTGTCTTGTCACAGAGCATAGCCACGTTGTAATCGCTACCGTTCGGATTTGCAGGATACCCCTCGTACCCATATTTTGCCACAATATGATAGTTTTCTTCGGATAGGGGTAGACTGAACTTGCCCTCGCCGTGCGAGATCCATACCCCCAAGGTGCTTCCGGCCAATGAAGACAACATTACCGAATTGTTCTCTTGGATTTTAACCGATGTAAAACTGCTCTCATGCTTACCGGAATCATTATAGGTCATTTTGCCGTGTTGGCCGCCGTGTTCAGGATTGACCAAATCCAACTCCATAAACAACTGGCAGCCGTTGCAAATACCTATTGAAAGGGTATCTGGCCGTGCAAAAAAGTCTTTCAATGCCTTGTTGGCCTTTTCGTTGTACTTAAAGGCGCCCGCCCAACCTTTGGCACTGCCCAGAACGTCTGAGTTTGAAAATCCGCCCACGGCCCCTATAAACTGAATATCTTCCAAGGTTTCACGCCCTGAAATCAGGTCGGTCATATGCACGTCTTTCACATCAAAGCCGGCCAGGTACATGGCATTGGCCATCTCACGTTCAGAGTTGCTACCCTTTTCTCGGAGGATGGCGGCTTTTGGCTTCTCGATACGATTCCGCACAGCGGAATCACTCGAAGTGACGACCAAAGGGAATTCATATTGAAGTGGCTGCTTTTTGTAATTTTCGTACCGCGCCTTCGCCAGCCCGTTGGCAGTCTGTTTGTCATCCAACAGATAGGAGGTCCTGTACCATGTATCGCGTAACGAGGCAACGTTGAGCCCGATCTCAATCCCATGGTTTTTGACTTTCAAGGTACCTTCGAGAACCACTTTTCCAATTTTGTGACATTCAACCCCGGCCTCTTGCAATGTCTTTTCGGCCGCAGCATTTTTGGTCTGGATGACAAGCCCGACATTCTCTGAAAAAAGCAATTTGATGGTATCAGCTTCTCCCAGTGAGCTTAGGTCGAGCTCAGCGCCCAACCCATTGTCGGCAAAGCACATTTCAAGCAAGGTGGTAATCAATCCACCTGACGCAATATCATGTCCAGCAGCAATTTGATCATCTTTAATTAAAGTTTGGATTGAATCAAAGGTTTTCTTGAAATATGTGGCATCGGACACGGTCGGGGCCTCCGTCCCGATGGAATTTAGAATTTGGTTGAACGACGAACCGCCCAGTTTGAAATGGTCTTTTGAAAGGTTTACGTAGTAAATATCTCCGCCGTCTTTTTGCAGAACCGGTTCAACCACTTTGGTGATGTCGTTGCAGTTGCCAGCTGCAGAAATGATGACCGTGCCTGGGGCAATGACCTCCTGGTCTTTATATTTCTGCTTCATGCTCAGCGAGTCTTTACCCGTGGGGATATTGATGCCCAATGCTATGGCAAAATCAGAGCAGGCTTGGACCGCCTCGTACAAACGGGCATCCTCACCGGGATTGCGGCAGGGCCACATCCAGTTGGCAGAAAGGGAAACGGATTTTAAACCTTCTTTCAGCGGCGCCCAGACAATGTTTGTCAAGGCCTCGGCGATACTGTTACGGCTACCGGCCACAGGGTCTATGAGTCCTGAGATGGGAGAGTGGCCAATGCTGGTCGCCAAGCCCTCCCTACCTTTATAATCCAAGGCCATCACACCTACATTGTTCAAAGGCAATTGCAGTGGACCCGCACACTGTTGCTTTGCAACGCGCCCGCCCACGCAACGGTCTACTTTATTGGTGAGCCAATCTTTGCAAGCCACGGCCTCGAGTTGCAATACCTGTTCTAGATAGTCGTGAAAATGTTCCAAAGAATACTCCGCTTGGGCATAATTGGTTTCGAGCATCGAATCTTCCATGATGGTCTTGGGCGAACTGCCGAACAGGGCAGAAAGTTCCAAGTCCATGGGTTTTTCATGGGTTTTTGAGGATTCAAAAGTGAAACGTTGGTCGCCGGTCACATGGCCGACTTCGTACATAGGCGAACGCTCGCGTTCTGCCACGCGTTGCAGTAAATCAATATCTTTATCGCCGATTACGAGCCCCATGCGCTCTTGGCTCTCATTGCCGATAATTTCCTTTGCTGACAGGGTAGGATCGCCAATGGGCAGTTTGTCCAAATCTATTTTACCGCCGGTTTCCTCTACCAGTTCAGAAAGGCAGTTCAAATGCCCACCTGCACCATGGTCGTGGATGGAAACAATCGGATTTTCATGGCTCTCCACAAGTCCACGGATGGCATTTGCCGCGCGTTTCTGCATCTCGGGATTGCTTCGCTGTACAGCGTTCAATTCGATGGCGCTTTCAAACTCGCCCGTATCGGCACTCGATACGGCCGCCCCGCCCATGCCGATGCGATAGTTGTCACCGCCCAGTATCACAATTTTGTCACCTTTTTTCGGCGTGTCCTTCAAAGCCTGTTCAGCCTTGCCGTAGCCAATACCACCGGCCAGCATAATTACCTTATCATAGCCGAGCTGCCGCGATGTCACCTGGGGTACTTTTGATAGGTCAGACGTCCGGTTTTCCAATGAGGTCTCGACTGCGCTCGACCTGACATCCTCTTTGTGTTCGAACGTGAAAACAGATCCTGCTATCAAGGGTTGACCGAACTTGTTGCCGAAGTCAGAGGCACCGTTCGAGGCCTTTATGAGAATGTCCATCGGGGTTTGGTATAACCAATCACGCTCAGGAAAGGCCTTTTCCCATGGCCGATTTTCTTCAAGTCTTGAATAGGAGGTCATGTACACTGCTGTACCTGCTAGGGGCAGAGCACCTTTGCCACCGGCCAAACGGTCACGAATTTCCCCCCCAGAACCCGTTGCAGCCCCATTGAAAGGTTCCACCGTGGTAGGAAAATTATGGGTTTCAGCCTTTAACGATAGTACGGACTCAAATTCTTCTTCCCTGTAAAAATCGGGTACATCGGCCCGTTGCGGTGCAAACTGAACCACTTTTGGCCCTTTGACGAAGGCTACATTGTCTTTATAGGCCGAAACGATATCGTTGGGATGGGTCTCAGAAGTTTTTTTGATGAGCTTAAACAGCGAGTGGGGCATCTCTTTACCGTCTATGACAAAGGTACCATTGAATATCTTATGTCGGCAGTGCTCAGAATTCACCTGACTGAAGCCAAACACTTCAGAGTCGGTAAGTTTTCGGCCAAGGCGTTCAGAAAGCTGTTCAAGGTATTCGATTTCTTCATTGTTGAGCGCCAAGCCTTCTTGTTGGTTGTAGGCAGCAATGTCGCAGATTTCCTGTACGGGTTCTGGGGTGATGTCAATGGTGAAAACGTCTTGCCCCAAACCGTTGTATTTTTGAAAGAGCATGGGGTCGTAGTCCGTATAATCTTCAGAAACCGCTTTGAATTCCTCAATCCTGATAATCCCATTGATTCCCATGTTCTGCGTAATCTCGGTGGCATTGGTGCTCCATGGGGTGACCATGGCCGCCCGTGGCCCAACAAAAAAGGCGTCAATGGACGCCGCGTTGATCTTGGGTTGGTTGCCGAACAACCATACTAGTTTTTGAATGTCTTCAGAGGTGGGTTCTTGTTTGGTTTGGAGGGCAAATACCTTGTTGGCCACATCCCCAAAAAAGTGAATCATAGTCACTGGGTGTTAAGCGGTTTTTGGAAAGTGCAAATTTACAGTTTTTAGAGGGATTTAAAAGTAGCGGGTGTGGGAGTTGTTAACCGAGGGTGTTGATGAAGTATTGACCACTCGTCAAAGACGAGCGCGAGCTGGGGATTAGGGGCGAAGGAGGGGATGCTCGATGCGTGGCGTTTGGTGTAGTGAGATTTCTCAGTAGTTGCACTCCTTCGAAATGACAAAACGTGTGCCACTGTCATTTCGAACGTCCCGATAGCTATCGGGAGCGAGAAATCTCGAGATTCCTCATCGCCCAGCTTGTCTCGATCGAAATAGAAAAATCTTTTCAGAATAACGAATTCCTATGCTTTTTCCATCAACGCCATATAAAACCCATCAAAACCGCTTTCTGAGGGGTAGATATGCTGCTCTTTGATCAGTCTAAATTCTTGGCCCGCCCCAGATGCCAAAAAGCTTTTTACCTGTTCGGTATTTTCTTCGGGAAGAATCGAACAGGTGGCATAGACCATCTTGCCGCCTGATTTGACCATTTTGCTGTACTGCTGCAAAATATCTTGCTGAACACCTTTTATGCGTTCAAGAAATTCAGGTTCCAGTTTCCATTTCGCATCAGGATTGCGTCGCAGTACCCCCAACCCGGTACAAGGGGCGTCCAATAGCAGCCTATCGGCACTGTTGTGCAATTTTTTGATGGCCTTTGTCGAGTCTATAAGGCGTGTCTCAATATTGTGCGCACCATTTCTGCGGGCACGCTTTTTCAATACCCTTAACTTGTTGTCATAAACATCCATGGCGATAAGCTGGCCCTTGTTTTTCATCAGCGCGGCCAAGTGCAGGGTTTTGCCACCGGCACCGGCGCAGGCATCGACCACCCGTTGGCCGGGCTCAACCTCTAAAAAAGGCGCCACCACCTGTGAAGACGCGTCCTGTACTTCAAAGAGCCCATCTTTAAAGGCTTGCGTATTGAACACATTTTTTCGCTCAAGTAGTTTGAGGGCAGCAGCATATCCTTTGAGTGCATGGCTTTCAACCCCCTCATCTGCCAAGGCTGCTTTAAGGGCCTCTTTGGTTGTTTTCAGGGTGTTGGTTCGCAAAACAACATCGGCCTGCTGGTTCAGCGCCGCCATTTCTTTCGTCCAACGCTTTTCGCCCAATGCCTTCACGCCTAGTTCATCCATCCAATCGGGAATGGACTCACGGTACTTCCTGATTTTTGAAAGTTCATCAAAACGGCCCTTTATTCGGCGCTCAGGGGTGTTTTCCAATTGTTTCCAATCCGGTAGCTTGATTCCCCTCAGAATGGCCCAGACCGCAAACAAGCGAAATAGGTTCTGTCGGGAGTAGGGGGCATGCACTTCGGCAATCTCATCATAGAGTCTTCTCCAGCGAACTATGTCATAGGTGGTTTCAGCAATAAAACCGCGGTCTCGGGAACCCCAGCGTTTGTCATGTTTCAACACTTTTTCAATGACCTTATCGGCATATTCGCCCTCGTTGAAAATCATGTTGAGGGCATCGATGACAGCAAAGACGAGGTTTCGGTGTAGGCGCATAGAATAATTTAAGGAGGCAAAGGTAAACTTTCCTTTGTCATTCTGTTTTAGAAGGGGAGGAAGAATCCTATTGAAAGGGATTTAAAAATTGGACAGTCTTTGCATTTTTCGCTTTTGTCTTGGCTTGGCTCGACATGGCAGCTCAAAATGACAAAATGTGAATTGTTACTTTTGGGCAAACATGTTACATGAAAAAAACTTCATTCGTTTTACTGCTGGTTGTTCTAACCGTTGGATGCCATCCCAAGAAAAAACCAATCAGCTTCACATCCGTAGCAATCGAAACCGTTTTTGAAGATTCGGTAAGCATTCGGGCCATTGAATTTTTAGACACCAACACCTTGGCCTTTGCCGGAAGCAATGGAATATTCGGTACGGTCGACACCAAGACGAACGCGGTGCGGAGCAGTGTGCAACGGTATGATAGTATTTTGCCAGAGTTTAGGGCTGTGGCGCACACTTCCACAGACTTTTTTATGCTCTCGGTGGCGAGTCCGGCATTGCTCTATAAAACTGGTGACAGCGGGCAAATGGAATTGGTGTACACTGAAGAGGGCGTTGGTGTTTTTTACGATTCGATGACCTTTTGGAACGACCAAGAGGGAATTGCCATTGGGGACAGCATTGATGGTTGCCTCTCTATCATTATTACCCGCGATGGCGGAAAGACATGGGCGAAGTTATCATGTTCTGTGCTACCGGAATCCCCTTCGGGTGAAGGTGCGTTCGCAGCCAGCAATACGAATATTGAAACCATTGGGGAGAACACTTGGGTGGCCACCACTTTGGGGCGCGTTCTTTTTTCACCTGACAAAGGCAAAACATGGGAGGTCTTTGAAACACCCATCATTCAGGGCGAGCCGGCCAAAGGCATTTATTCAATTGATTTTTATAATGAAAAATTGGGTTTTGTGATTGGCGGGGATTATACCCAACCTGATGCCAATGCCGCCAATAAAGCCATAACCCGTGATGGGGGCAAAACATGGGAGTTGACCGCAAATGGAAAACCGCCCGGCTATAAAAGCTGCGTACAGTTTGCTCCGAATTTGGCCGGAAAGCATTTGGTTGCCGTGGGTTTTACGGGTATTTCATGCTCCAATGACGCAGGACATACATGGGAGCATCTATCCGATGAATCATTTTACACGCTTCGTTTTCTGAACGATTCCATCGCCTATGCCGCAGGCAAGAATAAAATTGCGAGGTTGGTCTTTAGGTAAGGGTATTATAAAAACCGAGTACCCTCCACCTGAAACCAATCGAGCCCCTTTTGACAAGGGCGAGCAGTTTATAGGTTCTTGTTATTGACCTCGGCATTAAAAAAGGCGGCAAACGCCGCCCTTTAATGACTAACAACTATCCAAACAAACTAAAGTTCATACGGTGACCACTACGTAGTGTCGACCTGATTTCTTATACCATACACCTTTATACTTATAAAATTTTCTACCATTGATGCGTACAACTTTACGGCCCCTCGGTAAGTGCCGTACTTTGATACCCACTGGGGCGGCACATACCACAAACTTATTGCCTTTGGGTTTGTACCATACCCCATCTGCAAAATAAAAGTTTGTTTTATTGTGTACGACCACCCTTGGTTTTTTAATGGTGGTCACCACAGTGCCGTATTTCGGGTACACACGAACCACTGTTCTTTGTGCTTCTACGGTAACCAATGTTCCTAAAAATGCAAGCGCCAATAACATGATTTTTATCGATTTCATAATCTTGGTATTTTGGGTTTCTATGTGTTTGACAATGAAAAATGGGCAAGGTTTAATGAAAAAAGGGCCGTTTTGGCCCTTTTTTATGCTTTTGGTCGAATTGTGAAATTAACGCCCGCCCCGTCTTTTTCGAAACTGCTGCAGCAAACGTTTTTTAAAGTCTTCTTCTGCCTTTATCAGCAGCAGGGTCTTCTTGGCCGAAAGTACCTTTCGTACCTTGTTGAGGTATTGCTTGTTTGCTTCCAACTTTTCTGTTTGAAGAGCCATCAGTTCATCCAGCAACTTATCGGCCTCTTGTGCAGAGAGTTCAGAGGCATCCATCCAACGGCCGGCCATTTGGCGGCGTTCTTTCTGGCGAAACGCCTCCATACGTTCTTCATGCTCGTTATAGATGGGCCAGAACAACTGGGCCTCTTGGCTGCTCAAATCTAAGCGTTCGGTCAAAAAAGCCACTTTATATGTCTTCACCTTATCTCTGGCATTGTCTTGTGCCTGCACGAAAACGGCCATGAGCAATATCGGTATCCAAATAAACTTTTTATTCAAAATCATCGTAATCTAGGTTTAGTTCTTCGACATCTTCCATATCTATGTTCTCATCGAGGTATTGCAAAATATTTTCTTCTTCCAGGGGCATTTTGGTACCATCGGTTATAGCCATATTGTCAATGGTCAGCGCCTCTGCGATTTCGTAGGTCGATAGCCCGAGGTCGTTGTTTTCAAGATATTCGATAATGTCGTTGCTGGCCAAATCGCTAAAATCGATTTCTTGGCCTCGCTCTGGTTTAAGTGTGAGGGCCAATACCACTATGGCTGCAATAGCGGCGGCGATGTAATAGAATTTTTTGTTCGGATGGCTGTTCGAAGGGTTTAACCGTACCACTTTATTGTCATCGTCACTGAGCCTAGCATTGATTTTTTCGGGAAGCTTTTCAAAATACCCTTCGGGCACAGTAAAACCATCTTCCTTGGGAATAATCGATTCTTCCTTGGCCATTCGGTCAAGCAATCGCTCATTGAAGTTTTCAAAGTAGCCCTCCGGGGTTTTGAATGTACGTTTTGGTTTCTCTTTCATTGCTCTGTTATGACTACAAAATCAGTAAAAGGTTTAATCTTCCCTAAGATACGCCTCTATTTTTTTTACTGCCAAATGGTATGAAGCCTTTAGACCGCCGACCGAGGTCTCCAATATCTCTGATATTTCTTCGTATTTCATTTCTTGAAAATATTTCATGTTGAAGACCAGCTTCTGCTTTTCGGGAAGGGTGGCCAAGGCCTTTTGCAGTTTTAACTGTATCTCATCTCCCTCAAAATACACATCGGATTGTAGGTTTTCGACCAACGACTCTTGCAACGCTTCATTGGTGATACCTGATTTTTTTGATTTTTGCTTTAAAAAGGTAAGGCTTTCATTGGTGGCGATGCGGTACATCCACGAGTACAGCTTGCTCTCTCCCTTAAATCCATCAATATTCCTGTAAATCTTTATAAACGTGTTCTGCAGCACATCGTCGGTGTCGTCGTGGTTGAGCACAATACGGCGAATGTGCCAATACAGCCTTTCTTTGTAGGTGTTGACCAATACCTCAAAGGCCTTAGATCGACGGTCTTCGTCTTTGAGCTGTGCTAACAAGGTTTCTTCGGCAATCAAAAGGGGCTGCGTTTGCAATTATGACTAAGATAACGCGGAAAGGTTTAATATGATTGTTCAAACGGCTTTATATAACCGGCAAACGAGGTTTAGAAGAAAAGTAAACGTTTTTTTTTGAGATGCAACAATGAATTAGACTAGCCCAACGTCTGCATCTCCACCAGTTTTTTGTAGCCTTTCTTTGATTTCATCAACTCTTCGTGGGTGCCCTGTTCAACGATCTTGCCCCTTTTCAGCACTACAATCGAATTGGCGTTTTGTATGGTAGACAAGCGGTGGGCTATGACCAAAGAGGTTCTATTTTCCATCATTTTCTCAAGCGCATCCTGCACCAAACGCTCGCTTTCGGTATCAAGGGCCGATGTGGCCTCGTCCAAGATCATGATGGGCGGGTTTTTTAGTACCGCACGGGCAATGGACAGGCGTTGTTTCTGTCCGCCACTGAGTTTGTTGCCACCATCGCCGATATTGGTATCGTAGCCGTTGGGCAGTTGCATGATAAAATCGTGGGCGTTGGCCACTTTTGCGGCCTCTATGATCTCTTCTTGCGACGCATCCTCTTTTCCAAGGGAAATATTGTTGCGTACGGTGTCGTTGAAGAGTATGGAATCTTGTGTGACCAGACCGATGAGATTGCGGAGCGATTTTTTTGTCACACCCCTTATGTCATGTCCGTCAAACAAAATGGCCCCCTCGTTGACATCGTAGAATCGGGCAACAAGATTGGCGATGGTGCTTTTTCCGCTTCCTGATTGGCCAACCAGTGCCACCGTGTGCCCTTTGGGCACGGTCAGGTTAAAGTTCTTGAGCACGTACTCGTCCTCATACTTAAAACCGACATCCTTCAACTCAATTTGATGATTGAATTCAGAAAGCGATACGGCATCTTTTCTATCTTTTATGGGGTTTTCACTTTCCAATATCGACAAGACCCTTTCTGCGGCTGCATTGCCCTTGCGCACACCATAGGAAGCCTTGCTGATGGCCTTGGCAGGTGTCAAAATGTTGTACGCGAGGCCCATATAGGTGATAAAGGCAGCGGCATCGAGCGTTTGCTCTATCAGTACCATTCGGCCCCCGAACCAGAGCAGAACGCCTATGACCAAGATACCCAGAAATTCCCCGGTGGGTGAAGCCAGATTCTGCCGGTTCAGCAGCGTGTTCGAAAATCTAAAGAACCTATCTGTGGAATTTTTGAAGGTTTTTATGAATCGGGATTCGGCATTGAAGGCCTTTATTACGCGCAATCCGCCCAAAGTCTCTTCTACAATCGACAAGAACTCGCCCTGTTCTTTCTGCACACGGTCTGATTTTCTTTTCAGCGATTTTCCGATACGCGAAATGATCATTCCCGCTATGGGCATAAAAATGAATACGAAGAGGGTCAGTTTTGCACTTAGCAAAAACATGACGACAATGGTGAACAAGATGGTGAGGGGCTCTCTTACGATAAGTTCCAAAACCGAAAGGAAAGAGTGTTGGATTTCAAGAACATCTGAAGTGATGCGGGCAATCACATCGCCCTTTCTTTTTTCGGTGAAGTACGAAACGGGCAGGTTCACGATTTTTTCGTACATCTTGTTTCGAATGTCTTTTAGCACCCCGTTGCGCAAAAAGGTGATAAAGTACATTGCCAGATAGTTAAAGACATTCTTAAGAAAGAAAAGGACCAGCACAAGAACCACAGCGATCACGAGGCCGTTCATGGGGTTGTCGCCCCCATATTGGGTGATTTGATAGTTCATGTAATCGGTGAAATATTCCTCAAGCTTACCTAGGCCTTGGTAAACAGGTGGCTGCATCAGTTTTTCCGTTTTGCCAAAAAGCACATTGAGCATGGGCATGAGGGCTGCGAACGACAGGGCACTGAACAGCGCATACAGAATATTGAAAAAGATGTTCAGAAAACCGTATTTGCGGTACGGGCCCGCGAAACGGAGAATTTTCTTGAAATAGTTCATTGGCCCAGATTCAGTTCGGCAATAATGCCAGCTATTTTGGCATCCAGTTGCGAATTTACCATTTTATAATCCGCGGCCTTCTCCAATTTGGCGTTGGTGGTGATGTAAAACTTAACTTTTGGTTCGGTGCCACTGGGTCTGGCGGCGACACGGGTGCCATCGGCGGTCTCGTATATGAGTACGTTCGATTTGGGCAGGTGCAGCACTTTTTCCTCACCGGTTTGAACATTTTTGGCGATGGAAGTGTTGTAGTCTTCGACCCACACTACGGGCGAACCCTGCACCGATTGCACGGGGTTTTCTTTGAACTCTTTCAGCATTTGCTTGATTTCTTCCGCCCCGCTTATGCCCTTTTTGGTGAGCGATATAAGCTTTTCTTTATAAAACCCGAACTGTACATAGCAATTGATCAATTCTTTGAAGAAAGAACTGCCGTTGGCCTTGGCCTGACTGGCAATTTCACAGGCCAATAGGGTAGAGGTCACGGCATCTTTGTCTCTGACAAAGTCGCCTACCATATAGCCAAAACTCTCTTCCCCACCTCCGATAAAGTGCGAATCCGGAAAGTCTTTGATCATCTTTCCAATCCATTTGAAACCGGTTAGCGAGGTTTTACATTCAACTGCGTACCCTTCGGCCACTTTTTTGACCATAGGGGTTGAAACAATGGTGGTGGCCACAAATTCGTTGCCCTTAAAGCCCTTCTTTTGGTATTGGTCAAGTAAAAACTTGGTCATCAGCACCATGGTCTGGTTGCCATTGAGCAATTCGAGTGCCCCCTCTAGGTTGCGCACGGCAATGCCCAGGCGGTCACTATCGGGATCGGTGCCCACTACCATGTCGGCACCTATCTCCTCAGCTCTTTCAAGGGCCATTTGCAACGCCTCGGGCTCTTCGGGGTTGGGTGATTCAACTGTTGGAAAATTACCGTCGGGCGTTGCCTGTTCTTCAATAATGGTCACGTTTTTATAGCCGGCACGCTTTAAAACCTCGGGAATGGCGGTGATAGAGGTGCCGTGAATGGAGGTGAAAACTATTTTAAAATCATCTTTTCCCTCGGCACCAAAGCTTCCGTTTTTCACAGAGGCCTCAAAAAAGGCCTCGTCGACTTCCTTATCGATCAGCTCGATTAGCTCGTTGTTCGCCTTAAAATTGACATCCTCAAAATTGATGGCATTTATTTCATCGATGATTTCCCCATCTTGTGGGGGCACTATTTGTCCACCATCGGTCCAATACACCTTATACCCGTTGTACTCGGGCGGATTGTGCGATGCCGTGAGCACAATACCGGCATGGCAGCCAAGGTAGCGTACTGAAAATGAAAGCTCTGGCGTTGTGCGCAGTTCAGAAAACAAAAAGACTTTGATGCCATTTGCGGAGAATACTTCGGCCACGGTTCTGGCCAGCGTATCGCTATTATGGCGGCAATCATAGGCAATGACCACCTTTAATTCTTCGTTGGGATATTGTTTTTTCAGATAATTGCTGAGTCCTTGGGTGTTTTTGCCCAAGGTATATTTATTGATCCGGTTGGTGCCAACGCCCATAATACCGCGCATACCACCGGTGCCGAATTCCAAATTTTTATAGAAACGCTCTTTGAGTTCTTCTTGGTCGTTATCGATTAAATGCTGTACCTCTTGCTTCACTTTTGGCTCGAAAAAATCGGACAGCCAAGATTGTGCGGTCTTTAGGATGTCTTGCATAGAACACAAATTTTTATTGCTTTTCCAAAATTAAGGTAGTTTCACGTAATAACTTATAAACAGAAAAGAATATTGCACTTTTCCCAAAAAAGGAATCCATGCACCTATTACTTTGAGGAATTCATTTAATTTTTAGTAAGTTGTCTGGCAATGCGATACTTATAACCACCATTATTATTATTCTGGTTTCGGCAAATTTGAGTGCTCAAAGAGAGGCTGCCAATTGGTATTTCGGCCAAAATGCCGGACTTGATTTCAATTCTGGCACTCCAGTGCCACTTTTGGATGGCCAGATAAACACAGTGGAAGGGTGCGAAGCCTTTTCCGATGCAAACGGAAATTTATTATTCTATACCGATGGCAAAACCGTTTGGAACCGCTCGCACCAAGTAATGCCCAGTGGCACCGAATTGGGCGGTAGTTTTTCAACCACCCAATCTGCTTTGGTCGTTCCCAATCCGATTGACAAGAACATCTATTATGTTTTTACCCCAGATGATGCCCTTTCCAAAAACTTTGGGCAAACCACCAATGGTTTCAATTATTCAGTTGTTGATATGGCCAAGGACAATGGTCGGGGAGATGTAATTGATAAGAATATTACTTTGTTGGCACAATGTTCAGAAAAAGTATCTGCTGTTCGTAATGCTTCAGGGGATTATTATTGGGTGGTTACCCATTTCAGAAATCAATTCTATGCTTATAGGGTTGATGGTTCGGGAGTTTCTGAAAATCCTGTAGTTTCGACAACGGGCCCTTGGATAGGCGATTTTGAGAATATACGCGGAAGCCTTAAAATTTCACCAGACGGTACTAAACTCGCCGTGGCCCATACTATTGTAGAGCCAGAATACGCCGGAAGCTTTTATCTATTTGACTTTGAAGTGGATACGGGTGTTGTAAGCAATGCACAATTGATTAGTAGCGAACGGTTGTACTATGGCGTAGAGTTTTCTTCAAATTCATCAAAACTGTATGCTAGTGGCATGGGAATCACTACGCTTGATGGTGAAAAAGTAGTTGATAAGGTTGAGATAGTTCAATATGATTTGGATGCACCTAATATTGCCGCCTCCGAATATTTGGTGTTTCGTTTTAATAAGGCGATAAACAGTTTTGTGGCAGGAGCACTGCAAATAGGCATCGACAAAAAAATATACCATGCCATTCCGGGTGACCGTTTATCTGTAATCAGAACACCAAATTTAAAGGGACTGGACAGTGATTTCAGACAATTTTACATTGACATGGGTGGCCGCGGGGCCACTTATGGCTTACCACCTTTTATACAGTCTTTTTTTGAGACCATCGTCACCATAGAAAACTTTTGCGAGGGTGATACCACCCAGTTCACAACAGAATCCAATGGCACGATTGCTTCGATTTCTTGGGATTTTGGCGACCCCCTATCAGGAGCTTCCAATTATTCCAACGACTTGAACCCCACCCATGTCTTTTCAGGTTTCGGGGTATATACGGTCACCATTACGGTCGAATATACGAATGGAAATACGCGTGCCTTTTTGGAGTATGTTGAAATAGCTGAGGTGCCTGATGTAATTCAAAATGTGCAGTTGGTGCAGTGCGATATTGATGGAAATGAAGATGGCATCTCCCTATTTAACCTTAATGAAGCGATACCCTTGTTCAACAATGGCAATGCTGATATAACGGCCAATTTTTTTGGCACCTTGCAAGATGCACTCAACAATGAAAACATACTTGCACCCATTGGGTACCAAAATTCCGTTGACGGTGAAGTGGTATTTGCTAGGGCGTTTGAAAATTCGGAATGTTTTGAAATTGTGGAAGTCGAACTGTCCGCACAGCCGCTTACAGACTTAGAATTTTATAAAGATATCGACCTATGTGATGGTACAGTTGGCATTTTGGCAACTATTGTAAATATGCAAGAGGTTCAGGACCAACTTTATATCGATTTTGCGCAAGATGATATCGGACTGTATTTAACGGAAGACAATGCGCTTTTGGAAGTCGAAAAGCTACCTTTGGAAGAAAGAACTTTTGGTCCGTTTGACCCACTTTTGGTGTACTTTAGGGTTGAACAAGGAAATGATTGTGCCTTTATCGGCCATGTCACATTAAATGTTCATGAAAAGCCAGTATTTGATGAATTGGTAGAAGTCATAGCCTGCAATGGTGAAGCGGTATTGCGCGGTATGGATGGCTTTGAGAACTATCTGTGGCCCGATGGTTCAACACAGCAGGTTTATAGCGTACAGGGCACCGGAAATGTTGATTTGATCTTTGGCAACGACAGTTGTTCGTATTTACAAACTTTTTCCGTTATTGATGAAGCCCCTTTTACCATTTCCAAGATTATCATAAATGATTTTAGGCCAAGCAACGAAGTAATTATTGAGACAGAACTACCAGATAATATGGATGGCGTTCGGTTTTCTATGGACGGAGGACTAAGCTTTCAAGAATCGAATACCTTTTCCAGACTTTTACCTGGTGTATATGATTTGGTGGTCAGCGATGGTTGCACCGAAATCAAGAAAACGATATTGGTCGGTGGGGTCACATCATTTTTTACCCCCAATAATGATGGTATCAATGATAGATGGGCTTTGGCCAATCCAGAGTTTTTTCCTGGAGCCGAAATTTCCATTTTTGACAGGTATGGGAAACTTTTGTCAATTATTCGAAATGATGGACCAGGTTGGGATGGCACCTTTAATAGACGGGAGATGCCCTCAGATGACTACTGGTATCGCCTGCGATTGGCCGAGGGTCGTGTGGTTACAGGGCATTTCACGCTTAAGCGTTAAAGGTTCACGGTTTCACTGATAGCGTAGTTGTTGCCCGGTTTTTTTGAGCGGGTGATGAGTTCCCCGATAAATCCTGCCAGAAAAAGTTGCGTACCGATGATCATTGAGGTAAGGGCTATGTAAAACTGGGGCCGTTGTGTGATCAACCTTCCCAAGGGATTCAAAAACAATTTATCGATACCCAAATAGAGGGCAAAGCCAAAGCCTACCAAAAACATCAGTACCCCCAGTGCCCCAAATAGGTGCATGGGCTGTTTTCCAAATTTTGAGACGAACCAAATCGTGATAAGGTCCAGAAAGCCATTGATAAAGCGTTCGGCGCCAAATTTTGTTTTACCATATTTCCTTGCTTGGTGGACTACCACTTTTTCGCCAATGTTGGCATAACCCGCATTTTTGGCCAGCACCGGAATGTATCGGTGCATTTCGCCAGAGACCTCAATATTTTTGATTACTTCTTTTCTAAAGGCTTTTAGGCCACAGTTGAAATCGTGCAGTCGCACGCCCGAGGTTTTTCGGGCCGCCCAATTAAAAAGCTTTGAGGGCAGGTTCTTGGTGATGAGGGAATCGTATCGCTTCTTTTTCCATCCTGAGACAATGTCGTAACCTTCTTCACGTACCAAGCGGACCAGTTCCGGAATTTCTTCTGGACTGTCTTGCAGATCGGCATCCATGGTAATGACGATATCGCCCTTGGCCTCTTTGAAACCAGCATGCAGGGCCTGTGATTTTCCAAAGTTTTTTAAAAAACGAAGCCCCCGAACACTGGGGTTTTTAGAGGCTAATGATTGTATGGTCTGCCATGAGCCATCATCACTGCCATCATCGATAAAGATGATTTCATACGAAAAATGATTGGATTGCATAACATCTGCAATCCAATCATGTAGTTCTATCAGCGATTCTTGCTCGTTAAGTAAAGGAATTACAACAGATAGCTGCATTGTTCGATTCTCGAATTCCTTTCAAAAGTAGCATTTTTTGCTTAGTAAGCGGGTTTGGCCTTTTTAAAGATAAGCCCTCCGATAAGTCCAGAAATCAGACCCAATATCGCTTGGATGATGATAATGACCGGATAAAAGATCCAACGGAACTTTTCTTGCATGGCCATGCCTTGGTCCCATTGTTCTTGGGTCAGGTTCGGATTGCTCTCAAAAGCCTTGGCTTTGGCAATTTCGTTCACCTTGTCCATATAATCGGGTTCGATTACGTTTGAGAGCAACAAAAAATAAATAATCCCGATGATCCCGCCTACCACGGCCACACCCGTGCCAATTTTTATGGCCTGGCCAAGGCTAAGAAATCCGCCATTGGCTTTCCTGAATTGAAAAAGGGTCACCAAGACCATGGCAAAGAGAATAACAAAGCCAATGACGTTGATAGTCGCAGTTTGCTCGTAGTGAAGTCCTTGAAAATAGAGCATTAAACTGAACACAACCGAAACAAGGCCCAATAGCAGCCCATAGTTCAGTATATACTTTGTTGGTTTTACTTGTGGTTGTTCTTCCATTTTTAAATTTTTAAAGTTGATTACGATTATTGGTGGACATTTTAGAAAAAATGTTACATCTAAAGGTAAGCTTTTTTGGATTTTAAAGAATTATGGTTGCCAGAAATTAAAAATTACCTAAATTTGCAGCCTGAAAATCTCGACTTTAAGTTAATCAGAAGATGAAGAAAGGCATACATCCCGAAAATTATAGATTGGTGGCGTTCAAAGACATGTCGAACGATGACGTGTTCATTACAAAATCAACCGCAGAGTCAAAGGAGACCATCACCGTTGACGGTGTTGAATACCCCTTGGTAAAACTTGAAATCTCAAGAACTTCACACCCTTACTACACTGGCAAGACCAAATTGGTCGACACTGCCGGTCGAATTGACAAGTTCAAGAACAAGTACAAGAAATTCGAGAAACCTGCCAAGAAAGAGAAAGCGGCAGAATAACGGATTTTTTTCAAAATATATGGAACGCCCTCGAAGTTGCTCGTGGGCGTTTTTTATTTTTGTCACCTAATTGTTGCTAGATGAACTATATCTTATCAGACGGCCCTTTCAGAAAAGCACTGCTTCCATTTACCTTTACCCGGCCGGTGGCCGAGATCCGGATCGGTATTTTGACCATTCGTGAAAAGTGGGAAAAACAACTGCAGGCAACCACAAGTTTTTTAACCGAAACATATCTATCTGAAAAATACCCGCTCAAAAAGGAGACAGAGAATGTGGTGGTCAACGGTGCTGTCTTGCCCGACGGAGCATTGGTGAAGGCTGTGACGTCGCTCAAACAGGGCCAAGCCTTGCTACAGGGTAACTTGGTGATCGCGTATGCCACGGCAGACCCCGAAAAGGCTTTTGCCCCAGAAGACTATGAAACGATTGACTTTGAGGGAGCGCTGATCATCATTAAAAACACTTGGGATATTTTTTCAAGGAATGGCCAAGCACTACAGGCCGATTTTGACTTGATCACAAAAGGAAGAAAAAGTGCCCCCATTTCAGATACAAACCGCTTGGTAAGTCCTGAAAATATTTTTTTGGAGGAAGGCGCACAGGTCGAGTATAGTATTTTAAATGCCTCGAACGGCCCCATCTATATCGGAAAAGACGCCGAAGTGTGGGAGGGAAGCCTGATTCGTGGTGGTTTTGCCCTTTGTGAAAGGGCGGTGGTCAAGATGGGCGCCAAAATCTACGGCCCAACCACTGTGGGCCCCCATGGCAAGGTATGTGGCGAGATCAACAATTCAGTGATTTTTGGCTATTCGAGCAAAGGGCACGAAGGCTACTTGGGCAATTCTGTCTTGGGCGAATGGTGCAACATTGGGGCCGATTCGAACAATTCGAACCTCAAGAACAACTACGCCAAGGTGCGTTTGTGGAACTACGCCACCGAAACTTTTGATCAAACGGGGTTACAGTTTTGCGGACTTATGATGGGCGACCACAGCAAAACGGCCATCAATACCATGTTCAACACGGGTACGGTGATTGGGGTCAACAGCAACATCTATGTGCCTGGTTTCCCCAGAAATTTCATACCCAGTTTCAGTTGGGGCGGGGCTTCGGGCTTTCGCACCTATAACCTAAAAGCTGCTTTCGATACGGCAAAAGTGATGATGGCAAGGCGTGGCCGTGAGTTTGACGAAAAAGAGCAGGCCATTTTAGAGCATGTATTCGAGATAACCGAAAAATGGCGGAATTTTTAGGATTTTTTTATTGAGTCAATATCCTCTTCACCTATTGTTTTAAGTTTCCAATTTTTGGTTAAGAAGACGTTAGCTTATCTGATTGGTTTTGGATGGGATTAGTTCTGTGTCAATTGCAGTTATTCTTTTGCTATGTTTTTCTTTACACTAAAATAGAGATTACCGAACTGAATTGAGCATCTATTTTTTTTACCCAATAGCTCTATAATCACGTAAAATTATGTGCTATGTGGTAATAAAAACACCCTCTAATCTATTAACTCTGTCAACATTCCTGAGAAAGAACCTTCATATGAACTTGTTGATACAGTAATGTTGAAAGTTACGGTATAGATATCTTCCGACAATGAAACTGAAGCGGTTCCTTCAGTAACCTCCAAATTAAAATCATCTATATCTGTTTCTGTATCAAAGACGGTATCGAAAGCTGCGCCAACATTTTCTATTGTACCAGGGATTTTACTTTTAGTACTATCATAGGTAAAAGTTCCTGGTTCAAAAGAATTAGGCGAGGAAGAAATCAAAGCCAAAGAAACAAGATCTCCTTTTCCTACAAATGCGTCTCCACCTCCGGGGGCCGCTGATATTCCAGTTGAAGTAAGAATAATATAATACTCTCCTCCTTTATCTATAATGAATCCCTTATCCAAAATATAGGTCGTTCCATCCAATGTAAAGGAGCCACCAAGAGTTGCTCCGTCCACACCATCGTCTTTTTTACAGCCAAGTAAGATAGTACCTAATATAGCAAAGAACAGGGCTCCTTTAATCCACTTTTTCATTTTTGAAATATTTAAATAACTCATTTTCAGGTTAGTTGAATCAAAACTGGTTAATCATATCCAATATTTTTCGAAAGCTATCTTTGAAGTCTTTAGAATCTGACTGATTGTATAAGACAAACTCAGTTTAATGCTTGTAATGAAGATAACGAGCATAAGAGGAAATTATTACAATTTCAGATGCTGGTGGAATTTAATTGGTAACAAGAGATTTCAAAACATTTTTAACCTAGCGATGACTGTAGTCAATTGATTATCTTTGCCTCACATAAAAAAGGCCTCTGTAGAATGAAAAAAGTCGCTTTTTACACGCTGGGTTGCAAGCTTAACTTTTCAGAGACCTCGACCATCGCTCGGGGCTTTGAGAGCGAGGGCTTTCAACGTGTTGATTTTTCTGAGGCGGCCGATATCTATGTCATCAACACCTGTTCGGTCACTGAAAACGCCGACAAACGTTTCAAGACAATAGTAAGACAAGCGCAGAAAGCCAATCCAGAAGCGTTTGTCATTGCCATAGGTTGTTATGCCCAATTAAAACCAGAGGAGTTGGCAGTTGTTAACGGAGTAGATCTGGTGCTAGGGGCCACCGAGAAGTTTAAGATTACCGATTACCTGAACGACCTTACCAAAAACGAAAGGGGCGAGGTACATTCTTGCGAAATAGAGGAGGCCGATTTTTATGTGGGCAGTTACGCCATTGGCGACCGTACCCGAGCCTTTTTAAAGGTGCAGGATGGCTGTGATTACAAATGTACCTACTGTACCATACCCTTGGCGCGGGGCATTTCGCGCAGCGATACCCTTGAAAATGTTTTGCGGAATGCTAAGGAGATTTCGTCCAAAGGCATTAAAGAAATCGTGCTAACGGGCGTAAACATCGGGGACTATGGTAAAGGTGAATTCGGCAATAAGAAGCACGAACATACCTTTTTTGAACTGGTGCAGGCACTTGATGAGGTGGCGGGCATTCACCGACTGCGTATTTCATCCATCGAACCAAATCTTTTAAAGAACGAGACCATCGATTTTGTGGCCAACAGCAAGTGTTTTGTACCCCATTTCCATATTCCGTTGCAAAGCGGTAGCGATAAGATTTTGAAATTGATGCGTAGGCGTTATTTGACCAATCTATATGTAGATCGTGTAAAACGCATCAAAGAAGTAATGCCCCATGCCTGTGTCGGGGTCGATGTGATTGTGGGCTTTCCGGGGGAGACGGACGAGGATTTCTTACAGACCTATCATTTTCTGAACGAGCTTGATATTTCGTACCTGCACGTATTCACCTATTCTGAGCGCGAGAATACGCTGGCCGCCGAAATGCAGGGGGTCGTTCCGAAGAGCGTACGCAGCAAGCGTAGCAAAATGTTGCGAGGGCTATCGGCCAAAAAACGCCGTGCCTTTTACGAAAGCCAGTTGGGCACTGTTAGAACTGTTTTGTTCGAAGGGGAGAACAAAGAGGGGTATGTTCACGGGTTTACCGAAAACTACGTAAAGGTCAAGGCACCTTGGAACCCTGAATTGGTAAACACGCTACATGAAGTGGAGCTGACCTCAATCGATGAGGATGGGTTGGTTCGGTTTGAATTTGTAGAGGAAAAAATGCTAGCATAAAAAATCCCGCTCGATGGCGGGATGATTTTTTTTCAGATCCGTATGCCTACAGGGAGCATTTCTTTGTACTGTCGATTTTTTCTCAAAAAGCCTGCAATATGGGGGCTTGTGGGTACCACTCTCAGATTTTGTTCTTGAATGTGGTTGAGCACTGCTTTGATGAAGTCTTCTTTAAAACCTTCTTTAGAAACTTCTTCTGGTATCACCAGTTTGGTCAAAAAAATCTTGCGTTCCTGTGAAGAGTACTCGATTTTGGCAAGATGCCCATCGACCCTAGTTTCAAATTGACGCAAGAAACTATTGTCCTTGATTTCCATTTCAATCATATAGTTTAGTTTAATTTTGGCACCAGACAAAAAAATTACGGTGTTCTAGACACGTAATTTTTTGGAATTTAAATGATAGAAAAATTTGCAAAAAGGGAATTTCCCGTTACAAATCTGATACAAAAGTAGTTAAAATATACCGAATATCCTATTTTGATCGACCATAGGCAAGATAAGCAGACCAATAAAATTGCCGTGTACCTGATGCCGGGCATGGCGGCGAGCCCGACCATTTTTGACGGTATAAAATTGCCCGAGAATTCTTTTGAGGTGCACCGATTGGCGTGGTTCATTCCTGAAAAGGGAATGTCGTTTGAGCAGTACGCCCGTCAAATGTGCAAACAGATCGCCCACGACAACAGTGTTTTGGTTGGCGTTTCGTTTGGGGGCATGTTGGTGCAAGAAATGGCCAAGTACATCCCAACCAAAAAAATCATCATCATCTCATCAGTAAAAAGCAAGAATGAGCTGCCCAAGCGTATGCTCTTTGCCAAATACACCAAGGTTCACAAGCTATTGCCCACGGGCATGGTCAACAATGTTGAACTGTTGGCCAAGTATGCCTTTGGTGAAACGGTTACCAAACGGTTGCATTTGTACGAACAGTACTTGGGGGTACGCGATAAATATTATATTGATTGGTCGATTGACCAGTGCGTAAATTGGAACCAAACCGTACCGCCCAAGAATTTGGTGCATATTCATGGTGAAAAGGATGCTGTTTTTCCCATGTCAAAGATCAAGCATTGCATCGTAGTAAAAAATGGCACCCATACCATGATCATACACCGTGCCAAGTGGTTCAATGAGCACCTGCCCACAATTATTTTGAAATCGTAGAGTTGTAAATAGTAACTTGCAAACAAATAACAGTATAGCAACATGAAGTACCTCAAGAATATATTGGCCGCTATCGGTGCCCTTTTTGTGTTGGGCAGTTTGGTATATGCCGTTCAATCGAGCACGGAAACAGAGAAGGGCGAAGCAGTCCAGATAAAGGAAGAAGACAAGAATGTCAGTGATGGCTATAAGATCAGCGCCATTGATATTCCTGAAGATTTGAATTTTGCGGGAGAGCCCGTACCGCTTGACGACCCTGAGATCATGGAGCGCGTAGACCGTGAATTCTTGGTCAACACCTATTGGCAGTCCAATGCGCTTTTGTTAATGAAACGGGCCAATAAGTACTTTCCGATCATAGAACCCATTTTGGCCAAAAACGGAATTCCGGATGATTTCAAGTATTTGGCGGTGGCAGAGAGCGGATTGCAAAATGTGGTCTCACCTGCAGGTGCTACAGGTTTCTGGCAGATCATGAAGACAACCGGCCGTGAATATGGTCTCGAGGTCAACAGCAATGTAGATGAGCGCTACCACGTTGAAAAGGCGACCCAGGTGGCCTGTGAGTACCTAAAGAAATGGAAAGAGCGCTTTGGCACTTGGACGCTGACCGCTGCGGCGTACAATGCCGGCCCTGCGGGCATCCAAAAATACATGAAGATCCAAAAGGCAGATGACTACTACGATTTGCTCTTGGGTGAAGAAACGGGCCGTTACGTTTTTCGGATCATGGCCATAAAGGAAATTCTTTCGCACCCTGAAAAATATGGCTTTGAGCTAGAGGAAGACGATTTATACGAGGCAGTGCCCACATTTTCGGTGGAGGTTGACACGACGGTAGCCAGTTGGGCCGATTTCGCACAGCTGTACGAAATCAACTATAAAGTGTTGAAGCGACACAACCCCTGGCTTCGCGAGCCGCATCTGAACAATGCCTCAGGCAAGAAATATGTGATTGAGATACCGAACAAGGGGTATTACCGTGAAACACGGTAATTTCCAAATTCCAAATTCCATTTTTTTGATACTGTTTTTATTGGAATTTGATTTTTTACAAACGAAGCGAATTTAGTAGAGCTAAATTCGCTTCATTTGTTGTTGCATCATCTTTATCTGCTCGGTGAGCATATTGTTCTTATCGAGCTTTTTGGCTTCTTGAAGTAGGGTAGTGGCCTCACGCTTTCTCCGTTTCTGCATGGCTATGCCCGCAAGGCTCAATTTCGCCATGGCCACATCATAATCCATGTTAAGGCCAAGTTTCAGTGCTTTTCGGAAGTATTTTTCTGCTTGGGTCAGGTTCTTTTGCGAGTAGATGATACCATGCAAGTAGTTGTAGTACCCCTGTTGTTTCTTTACCAAGGCCGCTTCAGGATTCTTGATTTTTGAAAGCCATTTTTGGGTGCCCTCCAGATCTTGTTTGCGCATCCTCAAGAAAGCCATCAGAATAAATTCGTTCCTGAAGTACAGAAATATGAAGACCAGCGAAAGCAGGATCAAAAAAATACCGTTGCCGATTTCACCTTCCACGAACTGATATCCTGCATACCCCACAATAAGGGCGGCAATCACTATTTTTATGTTTTTATGGAACATTTAAATGTTTGTTTTATGATGAATGCTTGGCCCATGCCAGACATTTTTGGGCCCACAAAAGTAACAAAACTTGTTGAATAATTTTTTTCAACTCGCTTGTTGAAGTAAAAACTCTTTGTATATTTGCGCCCAGAATTTTTTGGGTAGTCGAAACAAAACTATCCTGAATCCATAAAAAATTTCACGCATGAAAAGAACGTATCAGCCATCGAAGCGAAAGAGAAGAAACAAGCATGGCTTTAGAGAGCGAATGGCAACTGCCAATGGCCGAAAGGTTCTTGCCCGAAGAAGGGCCAAAGGAAGAAAGAAATTGTCTGTTTCATCTGAGCCAAGACATAAGAAATAATGACATTGCAACAGAATTGAAAAAAGGTGTTACTTTCAACGGTAGCACCTTTTTTTTGTACTATAACGAATAAATACCCTTACAAAAATGCCCAAAAGAGAAGATCTCAAATCAATTTTGATTATCGGTTCAGGTCCGATCATTATCGGCCAAGCTTGTGAATTTGACTATTCTGGGTCACAGGCTTTGCGCTCATTGCGTGAAGATGGCATCGAAACCGTCTTGATCAACAGTAATCCGGCCACGATCATGACCGACCCCAAAATGGCCGATCATGTGTACCTGAAGCCGCTGAACACCAAATCGATCATTGAGATTCTTAAGAAACATCCGAATATTGATGCGGTGTTGCCGACCATGGGCGGGCAAACGGCACTGAATCTTTGTATCGAGGCTGATGAAAAGGGTATTTGGGAAGATTTTGGGGTAGAGATCATAGGGGTCGATATCGATGCCATAAACATTACCGAAGACCGGGAGAAGTTTCGAGAATTGATGCTCAAAATCGGGGTGGGCATGCCCCCCCAGGCCTCGGCCACTTCCTTTTTGAAGGGAAAGGAGATCGCACAAGAATTTGGCTTCCCCTTGGTGATCCGTGCTTCTTTTACCCTAGGTGGGGCAGGGGCATCAATTGTATACGACCCTGAAAAATTCGACAACCAATTGAGCCACGCGTTGGAGGTATCGCCCATTCACGAGGTAATGATCGACAAGGCGCTCATGGGCTGGAAAGAATATGAGTTGGAGCTGTTGCGCGACAAGAACGACAACGTGGTCATTATCTGTACCATCGAAAACATGGATCCCATGGGCATCCATACCGGTGATTCGATCACCGTGGCCCCGGCCATGACCCTATCTGACCGAACCTTTCAGCGCATGCGCGACATGGCCATCCATATGATGCGGAGCATCGGTGATTTTGCCGGGGGCTGTAACGTACAGTTTGCTGTTAGTCCTGATGAGAAAGAAGACATTATCGCCATTGAAATCAACCCAAGGGTATCGCGCTCTTCTGCCCTTGCATCAAAGGCTACGGGGTATCCGATTGCGAAAATTGCTGCCAAATTGGCCATTGGCTATACGTTGGATGAGCTTGATAACCAGATTACCAAATCAACCTCGGCCCTGTTTGAACCGACATTGGATTATGTGATCGTGAAGATCCCACGTTGGAACTTTGACAAATTCGATGGCTCAGACAGAACCCTTGGCCTGCAGATGAAATCGGTGGGCGAGGTGATGGGCATTGGCCGTTCTTTTCAAGAGGCCCTGCACAAGGCCACCCAATCACTTGAGATCAAACGCAACGGCCTGGGGGCCGATGGCAAGGGATATAAAGATTACGAGACCATCATCCAAAAATTGACCGTACCCAGTTGGGACAGGGTTTTTGTCATCTATGATGCGATTCAATTGGGAATTCCCCTGAAACGCATCCATGAAATAACAAAAATCGATATGTGGTTCTTGAAGCAATATGAAGAACTGCATTTGTTGGAGCAGGAGATTTCAAAATATACCATCGCCACCCTGCCAAAGGCCCTTTTGCTCGAAGCAAAGCAAAAAGGATTTGCCGATCGTCAGATTGCCCATATGCTCGATTGTTGGGAGAGTGAGGTACACAAAAAGCGGATGGATCTGAACATCAAGCGGGTCTATAAGCTGGTCGATACCTGTGCCGCCGAGTTCAAGGCACTGACCCCGTATTATTACTCGACCTTTGAGGAAGAAATCGAAACTCCCGATGGCAAGCGGTATGTTGCCAACGACAGTGAGGCCTCAGACAGAAAGAAAATAGTGGTCTTGGGCTCGGGCCCCAACCGTATCGGGCAGGGTATCGAATTTGATTATTGCTGTGTACACGGCGTATTGGCGGCGGCCGAATGTGGGTATGAGACCATTATGATCAACTGCAACCCTGAAACTGTTTCTACCGATTTTGATACGGCTGATAAACTATACTTCGAACCTGTTTTTTGGGAGCATATTTACGATATAATCCTTCATGAAAAGCCTGAGGGGGTGATTGTGCAGTTGGGCGGACAGACAGCCTTGAAATTGGCCGAGAAGCTTGACAAATACGGTATTAAGATCATCGGAACCAGTTTTCAGTCGTTGGATTTGGCCGAAGACCGGGGAAGCTTTTCAACATTGCTTAAAGAAAACAACATTCCCTATCCGCGTTTTGGGACCGCCGAAAGTGCCGAGGAAGCATTGGAGCTGGCCGATGAGCTGGGCTTTCCATTGTTGGTAAGGCCATCGTACGTATTGGGTGGGCAGGGCATGAAAATCGTTATCAACAAACAAGACCTTGAGGCCCATGTGGTGGACTTGCTGCGTAAGATTCCGAACAACAAATTGCTGCTCGACCATTATTTAGATGGTGCCATTGAAGCCGAGGCCGATGCCATTTGCGATGGGGAGGAAGTCTATATCATCGGCATCATGGAGCATATTGAGCCATGCGGCATCCACTCGGGCGACTCTAACGCTACCCTGCCACCGTTCAATTTGGGTGAATTTGTCATACAGCAGATTAAAGACCATACCAGAAAAATTGCCTTGGCATTGAACACTGTTGGGCTGATCAATATACAGTTCGCCATAAAAGATGATACGGTTTATGTTATTGAGGCCAATCCACGTGCTTCGCGAACCGTGCCGTTTATTGCAAAGGCCTATGGTGAACCGTATGTTAATTATGCGACCAAGGTGATGTTGGGCAAAAAGAAAATCAAAGATTTCAATTTCAACCCTAAACTGGAGGGCTATGCCATCAAGCAGCCGGTATTCTCTTTTAATAAGTTCCCAAATGTGAATAAAAACCTGGGTCCTGAGATGAAGAGTACCGGCGAGAGCATTCTTTTTATTGATAGTTTAAAGGACGACGATTTCTACAACCTGTACTCAAGAAGAAAGATGTATTTGTCGAAGTAGAAACTTGGCAAACAATACTTCATACTAAATTCATCAAGAACTATACTACGGCAACATTCCCCGGTTTAGGGAAGTTGTACTGAAGCGTCGGTAATCCTTTCGAAAAAAGTTTTTGAAATCCGCCCCCCTTTATTTTGTACATCTAACGAGTATGGTCGTGGCATTTGTTTCAAATCTTTCATTAAATAAAATTGTGTGATAGGTTACATCCTATTCTTGCCTTACAGCCAATTTTTTCGTTTGAAGAAAAGTAAGGTAAGCAGTGAGGACATGATCATCAAGAGAATGGCAAACGGGTAGCCCCATTGTTTATCCAATTCGGGCATAAAATGAAAGTTCATACCATATATGCTGGCAATTAGTGTTGGGGGCATAAAGACAACGGTGACCACTGTAAAAATTTTGATGATACGGTTTTGTTCCATGTCCACCAACCCAAGAAATGTATTTTGTAGAAATTCCAACCGTTCAAAATTGAAACTAGTGTGATCTAGCAATGAACCGACATCTTTGATCATTACCCGCAACATTTCATAATTGTTCTTTGGAAAAAACTTGCTTTTTAAGATGGCCGAAAGAATTCGTTGCTTTTCAATTATGTTTTCTCGAATTGAAATGGTCGATTCTTGAAAAGTCGAAATTTTTAGTAACAGTTCTCGTTTTAGGTCGTTGTCCCTGACCAAGTCTTTACTGATTTTTGTTATTTTTTCTGTAATGTTCTCAATCAGGTCTGCATCAAAATCAATGCGGGTCTCGAGTATTGTCAAAAATATTTCGATTCCGTTTCCTGGTCTTAACGAACGGATTTTATGGAAGGTATCTGTAAACGTTTTGTATTCATGTATTCTTTGTGTAATCAGATAATCGTCTTTTAGGATGAAAGAAACGGCCTCGTTAACATAGTTGCCATTCGTCGAACGCAGAAAATTTAAGTTGATCCCTATTTCAGATTCGGTTTCCAAATATTTGGAGCTTGATTCTATCTCTTCACGTTCTTGTGAGGTAAAAAGCTCTACCTGGAACGTTTTTTCGACCAGCTCCTTTTCTTCTTCGGTTGGGTTTAAAAGATCGATCCAAATAATGTTTGAATGCAAAAACTCACCTCCTGTTTCCAATATATATTGACCATCTTCAGCACATAGATATTTTATCATCCAATAATTTTTTTGTAAGAAAATTTAAACAATGGTTTTCAGTTGTTTTTACCAGTCAATTCCTTCCCAATTCGCTCATATTCCGATTTCACGTTAGAGGGCATACCTCGAGCCCCTATCGATTCGGGCGTGTCAAATCCATTGGGCCAAAAATAGCCCAGGATTCCAATGACCCTTTTATCGCTCTTGGCCAATTTGTAATAGTTGTTCGCCACTTCGCCCATTTCTCTTACATCTATATTGCCAAAACCACCATGCGCCCAATCTATGTAATGACTATCCATTATTACCATTATTTTTTGTGAAGGGTTTGTAATTTTTGATTGTAACGTCTTCCAATCTTCCTGGTAATCGGTGTTTATATTCGGATCTCTTACAAAGTAACGGTCAAAACCAATCCAATCTATCAATTCTGGTACCTGAAGATCGTTCAATGATGGAAAGGCTTCAATTACCAATAAAGGAATTGTGGGCTTTTCTGCTTTTATTAGTTGGGCCACATTGTTCAATTCTGAAAAGGTTATCCCGTTCCAGGTTGGTTCTTCACCAATATATAAAGCTCCTATATAGTTGGCGTTCAAAATTGAATGGTTGATAAAGTTAAACGTATTCCATCTTTCTTCATAGTCGGCCCTCAAGTTGTAATTGGTGCCTGATGGGCTGTTTGCGTCCACTAATTCAAAGAACAGTTCATTGAGATGCAAAATGGCCTTTAGTTCAAGATCTTTGAAATTATGGGCCCTTTGAACCAAGTCATCACTGGGGTTAGCCACCAATATATCGGCAAGATTGCTGAAGGTGTGAATTTCATCGGCATAATTCGATTTTGTTTCTGAATCTGTAGGGTCGTCCCAATGGGTATCGACCAATGTGAATCCGAAATGTTTGATATGTGAACCACTGACATCAGGTGTAGTTGACGCATCGTCGTTTTTACAAGCATTAAGAGTTCCCAAAATCAATATGTACGAGATCAACACTTTCATTTTCTAAGATTATGTTGCTAGCAGCAGAATGGATATTTATGTTGCCCTTATTTTGCTTTTAGGTTGGGAATGCCAAACTTTTCATAGAATACCGAGTTGACGCCAGTTTAATTTCTATTCTTTTCGAAAAATTTTTTCAATTTTTCGACCTTTTGCCAATTCATCAATCAGCTTTTCTAAACGCCGACATTGTTTATACAACTCAAATTCATCCTCAATTTCTTCAATTCGATAACCGCAAACGACTCCTTTGATCAAGTGTGCATGGGGATTTATGTTGGCTTTCTGAAAAAATGTTCTTACGGTCGCTTTCTCATCAATAAGCGCTTGTAATGCATCTTGATCGAAACCAGTGAACCATTTGATTACTTGATTTAGCTCTTCTTTTGTTCTTCCATTTTTTTCCAATCTATTAAGGTAAAGGGGATAAATAGATGCAAAAATCATATTGGCAACCTTTTCATTTTTTTCGGCGGTAACTTTCATAATCGATGGGTTTAATTGGTTCAACCGCGGCGCTTTGAGCCAAATCTGTGCCAACAATGTGCGAATTGGTTCATTAAGCTCGATGTTAATGGAAATATAGTTAAAAATCCAATAAGTTTTTTCGAAGGTATTGTGACTATTATGTGGTATGCCGCGAAGATGGGCGGCCGATAAATTCTTGTTGACTCATGGAATAGTTCGTGCACAGTTCGACGTAATCTTATCTCTAAGCAGGCCTTTATTATCTTAATTGCACTATTTTGGAAACTTAAACATGCGTCTTTACTTTTTGTTCAAAAGTATAAAGCCTAAACATTGTCGTGCCAGTTTGTATGAAAAATACCTTCCCTATCAACACGCTCATAGGTATGCGAACCAAAGTAATCGCGCTGTGCCTGTATCAAATTCAGCGGCAAACGTTCAGAGGTATAGGCATCAAAATAGGTCAAAGAATTGGAGAGTCCGGGCAGCGGTATGCCATTGGTGGCCCCATAGGAAACCAATTCGCGGGCGGCATCGACCGTTGACCGTATCTTTTCGGCAAACGATTTAGAGAGCAATAGGTTCTGCAGTCGTGGTTCAGACCGGTACGCTTCGGTAATATCTGCCAACAAGGCCGCGCGGATAATGCAACCTGCGCGCCAAATTTTGGCGATTTCGCCCAGATCCAATTCATAGCCGTATTCTTCTGAGGCATCGGCCAATTGGTGCATGCCCTGGGCATAGGCCATGATAAAGGCAAAATAGAGGGCCTTCTCGGCTTTTTCAATGGCATCTTTCTTGTCCAACGGCTTTACCATAGGCCTATCGTACAATTCATCGGCTTTGGTGCGCTCGGCCTTGAGGGCCGAGATCTCACGCATGCTCACGGCTATATCTATAGTGGGCACAGGTATGCCCAGATCCATGGCGTTCTGCGAGGTCCATTTGCCGGTGCCCTTTTGTTTGGCCTTGTCCAAGATCATATCGACCAGATGGTTGTCGGTCAAGTCATCCTTTTGTGCCAAGATCTTTGATGTGATCTCGACCAGAAACGACTGCAGGCGACCTTCATTCCACTTTTTAAAGGTCTGGTGCAGTTCTGCATTGGAGAGTTTGGCCGCTTTTTTCAAAAAATCGTAAATCTCCGATGTCAATTGCATGAGGCCGTACTCTATGCCGTTGTGCACCATTTTCACGTAGTTTCCCGCTGATTTGGGGCCTAGATAGGCCACACAGGGTTCGCCCTGGTATTTGGCCGCCACGGCCTCGAAAATAGGTTTTACATGTTGGTAGGCTTCCCGAGAGCCACCGGGCATGATACTGGGGCCCAACCGGGCACCTTTGGCCCCGCCTGAAACGCCCGCCCCAAAAAAGTGGATGCCCTTCTTTTTCAAATAGGCCTCCCGGCGATCTGTATCGGTAAAAAAGGAATTTCCCCCATCGATAATGATATCGCCCTCATGCAACAAGGGCAATAGGTTTTCGATCACGGTATCCACAATTTTTCCCGCGGGCACCAAGAGCATGATCTTTCTGGGCAGCTTTAGCGAATCGACAAAGGTTTTTGCATCGGTAGAGGCGTTCACTTTTTCAGTATTGCCGCCTTCTTTGATCAATGCCTTCACCTTTTTGGCATCCAAATCATTGCCAAAGGCCGTAAAGCCATTGTCGGCCACGTTGAGGATGAAATTTCTTCCCATAACACCCAATCCTACCAATCCGAAATCATAGTTCGCTACTGCCATTCTTATTTTTTTCTACAAGTTAATCCTCCTTTTGCATGCCCAACGGGCTAAGGCAAACCTAAAATAAACCTTATATTCGTGAACCTCAAAATTTAATGGGGTTCATCTCAATCGTTTTTTTCGTATGAAAACCACCGCTGACCAGATGCTGGTAATTTTTGGTGCGTCAGGAGACCTGACCGCCCGTAAATTGGTGCCGGCACTTTTTAAGTTGTACCGTGCTGGCGAGCTTCCCAAAAATTTTGTGGTATTGGGGGTCAGCAGAAGCGATTTGACAGACGGGGCCTTTCGAAAACGAGTGGTGTTGGACAGCCCCCATTTGAGCGATGAAAATGACAACGGTGCATCTGATGAACAGATCAAGGGGTTTGCAAAAAGGTTTTTTTATGAGGATGTGGGCAGCTCTTATGATTCGGATTACCAACAACTGAGAAACCGTATCGAAGATTTGGACGAAATGTTCAAAACCGGGGGCAATATCATCTATTATCTCTCTACCCCGCCCACTTTGTATGAAACCATCGTTAAAAATTTGGCCAATGCCGACCTAAATACACAAAACAATGGTTGGAAACGTATTATTGTGGAGAAACCCTTCGGCTATAGTCTTAAAACCGCCAAAGAGCTGAACAGGGGCCTACAAAGGTTTTTCGATGAATCGCAGATATACCGTATTGACCATTACTTGGGCAAAGAGACGGTACAAAACCTATTGGTGACCCGCTTTGCCAACAGTATTTTTGAACCTTTATGGAACCGAATCTATATTCACCATATTGAAATTACCAATGCCGAAAGTGTTGGGGTTGAAAAGCGCGGCGGGTACTATGATAAATCGGGGGCACTACGCGATATGTTCCAAAACCATTTGCTGCAAATTGTTTCGTTGGTGGTCATGGAGCCGCCCATTGGCGATGCCCCTGAAGAAATACGGAACGAAAAGGTCAAGGCCCTCAAGTCGTTGCGTATTATGCGGGATGAGGAAACTTTAAAAAACAACACCATACGTGCCCAATATGTGGCTTCTGAAATAGATGGAAAGAAAATAAAGGGATATCGGGAAGAAGAGGGGGTAGCTCCAAATTCGACCACTGAAACCTATGCCGCCGTTAAGTTCTTTGTCGATAATTGGCGTTGGCACGGGGTACCGTTTTATGTGCGCACCGCCAAACGTATGCCCACCAAGGTGACCGAGGTGGTCATTCATTTTAACACACCCCCTCACCAGATTTTCAAAGACTCAGGTATTCGCGGTAAAGACAATAAATTGATCATTAGAATACAGCCCGATGAGGGTATATTGATAAAATTTGGGGTCAAGGTACCCGGTCAGGGCTTTAAAGTTGAGCGGGCCAATCTAGATTTTTATTATTCCAGTTTGGCCGAGACCAGGGTGATGCAGGCCTATGAACGCCTGTTGCTCGATGCCATGCAGGGTGATGCCACGCTCTATGCCCGAGCCGATGAGGTAGAGGCTGCCTGGGAGTTTGTAGACCCCATTCTCGACTACTGGCAAAACGGAAAAAATGTTCGTATGTACGGCTATGCCGCGGGGGTTTGGGGGCCAGAGAATGCCGATGACCTTATCGAGGGACCTGGTAATTGGCGAAATCCAGGGGAGAATTTGGCCGATGACCCGGGGTATTGCGTTATTTGTTAGTGAGACTCACTTCATCAATCTGCCATAGGTAGAGCAGATAAAATGTTTGGTCGAACCAATTCTAGCGCCTAGGTCGGGGCGGGTCTATGAATTACAAAAACGATGTTATCGGTAGATGTCTTAATTTTGAAGCAATTGCTTCGTTACGTTCACAATTAGTGGCTATGGAAACCAAAATCTATAAGGACAAACAGGAGGTCGCCAAGGCGTTCGCAGAATACTTTGCCAATTTGGTAAAGGGTAAGGATAGTTTTCACGTGGCCCTTTCGGGGGGCAGTACCCCCAAAACCGTTTTTAATGTGCTCGCAAAGGAATATGGAGATCAAATCGATTGGTCTAAAATCCAGTTTTATTGGGGAGATGAGCGCTGCGTACCGCCCACCGATGATGAAAGCAATTTCAAAATGACGTTTGAACACCTTTTTTCCAAAATTGAGGTGCCCAAAGAGAACATACATAGAATCTTGGGCGAAAGCGAACCAAAAAGGGAAGCCATGCGCTATGCAAATTTACTTGAAATCAATCTTGATAGGGTAGCTGACATTCCCCAATTTGACCTTGTGATCTTGGGCATGGGTGATGATGGGCATACGGCCAGTATCTTTCCGCATGAAATCGAACTGTGGCATGCCAATGACCATTGTGTGGTGGCCACCCACCCCATATCGGGCCAAAAACGGGTTTCGATCAACGGAAAGGTCATCAACACGGCCAAAGAGGTGGCTTTTTTGGTCACAGGGCCCGGTAAGGCCGAAAAGGTGGGTGAAATCTTGAACAAAGAGGAAGGCCATGAAAAATATCCGGCCTCGTTGGTAAACCCAAAGTCAGGAAAGCTCTACTGGTTCTTAGATCAGGCTGCGGCCCAAAATATATCCTAATAGTAGAAAGTACCTACATCTCCAACTGTGATTGCTCGTAATCATCTTCCTGTGCCCGCTTTAAAATGGGTTCGGGAATCGATTTTTTGGCCTTGGCGCCCATCTTCTTCAGTTTTTCGATACTGGTGACAATATTGCCACGGCCTTCGACCAGTTTGTTCATGGCCCCGCGGTATTCGTTCTTGGCCTCATCCATCTTTTTGCCCACTTTTGTGAGGTCGGTCACAAAGCCCTCAAACTTGTCATAGAGCGCCCCTGCCTGGCGGGCTATCTCAATGGCGTTGCGCTGCTGCTTTTCGTTGCTCCACATGGTGTCGATGGTTCGCAATGTGGCCAGCAGCGTAGCTGGAGTAACGATTACGATATTTTGTTCAAATGCCTTGTTATACAGTGAGTTATCTTCGTTTATGGCGATGGCGAATGCCGGTTCTATGGGCACGAACATCAACACAAAATCAGGACTCTCCATTTCATAGAGATCCTCATACTTTTTGGCCGATAGCTGTTCGATGTGTTTGCGGATTGACGTGAGGTGGTCTTTCAAAAAGCGGGGCTTGTCATCTTCATCGGCATTGACATAGCGTTCATAATCGGTGAGCGATACCTTTGAGTCGACCACCATCTTTTTGCCATCTGGTAGATTAATGATTACATCGGGCATCACACGGCTGCCATCTTCACGTTTAAAGCTTTGTTGAACGCTATATTCACGGTCTTTTTCAAGTCCGGACTTCTCAAGTACCCGCTCCAACACCAATTCGCCCCAGTTGCCCTGCATCTTGCT
>CEVF01154107.1_pt1 | contig 76206 bp, 72 predicted proteins | sample 356441 | NCBI WGS metagenome assembly CEVF01 (sample SAMEA2622765, study PRJEB7988) | marine metagenome | biome: marine biome (ENVO:00000447); feature: surface water layer (ENVO:00002042); material: "saline water (ENVO:00002010), including plankton (ENVO:xxxxxxxx)" | depth 5 m | reverse complement strand
CCCTGGGGATTCGTATTACCAAAGAAAGATTGGCGAATTTTGCGAAGGACTATCAAAACAAATTTGATGTGGCCATTATGGACCTGTTTGACGAAAATGGCAATCCCAACGGCACCAAGGTCATTCTGGATATCCCCACTATTTAGTGTTTTCTGCCGCTACCTCTTCCAATTCCCTGTACCAATCTTCACCAAATTTTTTGATAAGGGCATCCTTAACAAATTTATAAATCGGGACCTTTAACTCTTCTCCCAGTGCGCAGGCTGGGTCACAAATTTCCCACTTGTGGTAGTTTACTGCCGTAAATTCGGAGTACTCCCTTGTTCTTATAGGGTACAAATAACAGGATATTGGTTTTTTCCATTTTGTGGCACCGGCTTCATAGGCAGCTTCCAATCCACATTTTGCAATGCCCTCTTCAGAAAAAATAACATAGGCACATTCATTGTTGTTCACCAAAGGGGTTTCCCACTCCCCGTCTTCACCTTTTACAAAACACCCCTGTTCTTCTATGGCCTTAATCCCTTCAGGGCGTAAAAATGGTCTTACATCTTGATAAATGTTGACCAACTTATCCGTTTCAGAATCATCCAAGGGGGCCCCATACTCCCCTCCTACACAACAAGCTCCTTTACAAGCATTTAAATTGCATACAAAATCGTTTTGCAAAATCTCTTCGGATACAATGGTTTTTCCTATCTGGAACATATGGCCTTTACTTTTGGGCAAAGGTAATCCAAAACAAAAAATTGATGATTTATAAACAGTTTTATGTAGTCCAAAAGGGATTTTTAAACGTAAATTTGCCGTCCGAAAAAAAATAACGCTATGAATTTTGATTTAAAGGAAATCGCAACAGCAGGAATGGTACTGTTTGCCGTTATCGATATTTTGGGAAGCATTCCAATAATTATATCCCTAAGGAACAAGGTTGGCCATGTGCAATCGGAAAAAGCTTCGATTGTGGCAACATGTATTATGATCGCCTTTTTGTTTGTAGGGGAGAGAATTCTTTCTTTGATCGGGATCGATGTGAACTCGTTTGCCGTTGCCGGTGCTTTTATCATTTTTTTCCTTGCCATTGAAATGATTTTGGGAATAACCTTATACAAGGACGATGAACCGGAAACTGCATCGATCGTGCCCATAGCTTTTCCTCTTATAGCAGGAGCGGGAACCTTGACCTCCATTTTATCCCTGAGAGCGGAATATCATGTGGAGAACATTATAGTGGCCATAATTATAAACGTTATCTTTGTGTACATCGTGTTAAAATCCAGTGCCAAGATTGAACGGATATTGGGGAAAAACGGGCTTAACATCATACGGAAAGTTTTTGGTGTTATTCTTTTGGCCATTGCGGTAAAACTGTTTGCCACCAATATTAACGAACTAATGGCCCACAGTGCATAAACCATTAATATGAACAAGACTTTTGCTACAGTACTAATTGTACTTGCGTTGGGGCTTATTGCCTACAACGTTACCATGGTAGATTTTGTTGACCCGCTGCATGGCGATAGCACCATTGCTTTAATCGGAATAGTGGCCTCTTTATGTGCCATAGTCCTTATGTTGATTTTTATGACATCCAAAAAAATCGACAAAAAGCTAAAAAAGTAAATTAGGGATTAACTTCTACAGCACCAATTTGTGTTTGGTCTATAATTGCTTTGTCCAGTTCTTTCACTTTTTTAAGCATGGGGTCGAATTCCCCCTTAATTTGAGCAGAAAGGTTGGGTGAAAATAATTGCTCTGCAATATTGGCCTTTATATAGGCCTTTATTTTATCCTCATGGGCATAGAAGTCCAATTTTACCTTGCGATCGAGGACAAATTGGATGAACTTATCGAAAAGGATATCATCCACGCTGAATTCATTCAAAAATTGGTTTTGGGTATATCCATCATACATGGTCCTGTCCTCCTCCAAATGTTCAAATACAAAACGGGCGAAGAACTGATAGGTATCGTCCATACTTTCTATAGCTTCTTCCTGGTTGCTTCCTATGGGAACAAAGACATCGGGAATAATGCCACCACCACCGTAGACCACTTTTCCTTTTGGCGTTACAAACTTTAGGGAATCGGCCACCTTAATGCTATCTGCGGAGATAAGCTCTCCACTGGTGTAACGTTCCATAAACCTTTTATAGTAATCACGGTTTCCGTTTTTATAGGATTTCTGGATGGAACGCCCCGTAGGGGTGTAATATCTAGATACGGTTAAACGAACTGCAGAGCCATCGCCCAGGTCCATTTCACGTTGTACGAGGCCCTTCCCGAACGAACGCCTTCCTACAATGGTGCCAACATCGTTGTCCTGCAATGCTCCTGCGATAATTTCACTGGCTGATGCAGAACGTTCATTGATTAGTACATATACCTGTTTATCCTCAAAATCACCTTTTTTGGTGGCATAGACTTTTTTAATGTTGCCTTTTTTATTCTTGGTAAATAGAATCAGCTTGCCATCTCCCAAAAACTCATCGGCCAATTTCTCGGCAATACCCAAATAACCGCCCGGATTGTCCCTAAGATCTAAGGTCAATTTATTTGCGCCCCTCAATTTTAGCTTTTTAAGGGCATCCTTGAATTCATCAAAAGTGGATTCCGCAAAACGATTGATCTTGATATAACCCATTTCGTTGGTAAGCATATAATAGGCATCCACGCTTCTAATGGGCACCCGATCGCGCACCACGGGAATATCCATCATTTTGTTTTCGGTCTTTCTATAAACCTTCAAATTGACCTTGGTCCCGACCTTACCTTTTAGGGTGGATACTACTTCATCGTTGGAAATTTTCTTTCCGTAAAGCGTATCATTATCTGCCATAAGAATACGGTCCCCTGGTTTTATCCCACTGATGTAGCTCGGTCCATTCTTGATGGTCCTGATCACGGTAATTGTATCCCTGTACATATAAAAACTTACGCCAATACCGGCAAAATCTCCCTTCATGCTCTCTGCTACATCTTCCATTTCATCCTTTGGAATATATACGGAGTGTGGGTCCAATTTACCCAAGATATTGTTCACGGTAATATCCACAATACTATCGGTATCCACATCATCCACATATTCGTAGTCGATATAATCGATAAGTCGATTGAGTTTGTCTTTTTTGGAATTGGTGGAAAACAGTTTCTCCGGAGAATCGTTAAAATGGAGCTTCCCCCCAATAAAAATACCGAGGGCCACCGCCAAAGCAAGTAACGTGGGCCAAATATATCCTTTGATCTTTTTCATATAGCAATTATGGTTTTAAACCATTTCTTCCAAAATGGGCAAATGGACAATCTCCACCCCTGCCCTTTCCAGAAATTTTATTCCAGAATCGTCTTTGTATGCATTCTGGTATACCACACGTTTTATGCCAGCTTGGTGTATAAGCTTGCTACATTCCCTGCAAGGTGACAAAGTAATGTACAGTGTGGCTCCTTCACAGGATTGTGTGGATGAGGCAACTTTCAAAATAGCATTGGCCTCGGCATGCAGTACATACCATTTGGTGTACCCCTCATCATCTTCACAAATATTTTCAAATCCGGTCGGTGTTCCATTGTATCCGTCGGAAATTATCATCCTATCTTTCACTATGATGGCCCCCACTTGTCTTCTCTTGCAATAAGATAGTTTGCCCCACTCTTGGGCCATCCGTAAATAGGCCTTGTCGTATTTTTCTTGTTTGCTCGACTTCATTTGTCCAAAAAACGCTGATAATTAAATAAATATACCTGCTTTAAAAGACCCTTACAACCTTATTCGATAAAATTTAACCAAGGCCCTACTTCGGGAACGTTTCAATCAGCAAGGGTATTGTAATGACTATGATCAAAATGGAGGCAACGGCAATAAAAATTGATCGCTTTACCTTTAAAAGGTCCACAATTACGAACGCAATGGCCAAAACAATCAATATTATGGTTACTTGGGACAACTCGATACCTGTTGCGAAACCCAATAATGGTGTAATCTTATCCTCTTCCTCGGCCATCAACATCTTAAAATAGTTGGAAAAACCAAAACCATGGATCAATCCAAAGAAGGCCGTGGCCAAAATGTGGAGAAAAAGACCCACATCCAAGGATTCTTTATAAACGTATGCAAAATTGAACAAAGCCGTCAATAAAATGGTGACCGGAATCAAAAACTCGATAAGACCAACATCCATGGTAACTACCTCGTAGACGGACAATGCCAAAGAGGTACAATGGGCAACGGTGAAAACAGTGGCCAAAATCAATACTTTCTTCCAATTTCTAAACGTAAAAGGGACCGCCAACGCCGATAGGAACAAAATATGATCGTACGCTCCAAAATCCAGCACATGGTCAAGGCCCAATTTGATATAAAATAAAAACTCTTGCATAATTTATTGATTAAGGGATTCCCCTTTCCTTTTGTATGATTTCATAAGCTTTTTGCACTTCTTTGAATTTTTCTTCGGCACCTTTTCGAATGGCTTCGTTTTGGGTGACCACACGATCGGGGTGATATTTCTTGGCCATCTTTCGGTACGCTTTCTTCACTTCGTCGTCCGTTGCGGACTTTTCAATTTCCAAAATTTTATATGCATTATCGGCCGATTTTACGAACATGGCCATAATACTTTCATAATCGTGCACCCCAATGTGGAGGTATCCGGCAATTTCCTTCAATTTTTGCGTTTCGGCTTTACTGACCTGTCCATCCGATTGGGCAATACCGAACAAAAAATGCAACATCTGCAGCCTGACCTCATATCTGGTGCGCTGCACCATAAAGTTACAAATTCGTTGTGAGGATATTCCCCTTTTTTTTATGACCTCGTTGAATGTCCTGAAAATAGCATTGGCCCTTTCCTTGCCGTAGGTGCTCAAAAAATACTGTCGCACATAGTCCAACTCTCTTTGGTTAACTTGTCCATCGGCCTTGATTATGATGGAGCATAGGGAAAGTAAATTCAATTCAAAATCGGCAGGAGAGACCGATTGCTTTGTTAAATCTTGAAATACGGTCCCGGACCTACTGCCCGAACCTCCGAAATTATCCAGAAAGGTTCCCACGATAAATCCTAAAATCGCACCGGGAAATCTAAACATAAAATAACCGAGAAAAGCGGCTATCCACTTGATCATGCTACAAAATTTAAACCCCAAATATAAGGGTTTGCAAGGTAAACAAAGCTTTAAGCAATGTTAAGGGTGATGAAAAAAAGCCAGCAATACCGTATCTTTGTAGTTCTAATAAAAAAGAAGTCTATGTATCCAGAAGAATTGGTGAAACCTATGCGCGAAGACTTGGCAAATGCCGGGTTTGAAGAACTACATACAAGTGAAGCTGTTGAGAATGCCCTTAAAAAGGACGGAACCACTTTAATAGTGGTAAATTCGGTGTGTGGTTGTGCTGCCGCCAATGCGAGACCAGCTGCCAAACTGAGTCTGCAAAACAGCAAAATCCCGAACAATTTGGTTACCGTTTTTGCGGGTGTGGATATGGAAGCTGTGGAAACGGCCAGAAAACACATGGTGCCATTTCCTCCCTCATCGCCCAGTATGGCTTTGTTCAAGGATGGAGAATTGGTCCATATGATCGAAAGACACCACATAGAGGGTAGACCTGCTGAACTTATTGCGGAAAACTTGATGGAAGCTTATAACGAGTTTTGCTAAAAACAAGTAAATAAGATATTGAATGAACCGCCCTAAAGGGTGGTTTTTTTATTTTTACGGTAACCAATAAACATGTATTAGTGAAAAAACTACTGTCATACCCCCTGACCATCATTTTCTTCCTTCTTTTTGGTTTGGTCCTGGTTGTTTTTCATCCTATTCAATGGGTTTGCTTAAACGTGTTCGGGTATAATGCGCATAAGGGCAGCGTTTCCATTCTAAATTGGTTCATAATGCGCTGTACCAATATCTTGGGAACACGATACAAGTTCAAGAACAACCAAGACATACCTACCGACAGGCCCCTGATTATCGTTACCAACCACCAAAGCATGTATGACATTCCTCCAATAATTTGGTACATGCGAAAGTACCATCCCAAATTTGTGAGCAAAATTGAACTGGGGAAAGGCATTCCCAGTGTGTCTTTCAATTTAAGACATGGAGGGTCAGCCTTGATTGATAGAAAAGACCCCAAACAATCCATTGCCGAACTTCAAAAATTGGCCAAATATATTGAGGAGAACAACCGAAGCGCCGTAATATTCCCTGAAGGCACACGGAGCCGAACCGGTGTTCCAAAACCATTTAGAACCACAGGGCTAAAGGTGCTAATGAAAAATGCACCTTCAGCATTGATCGTGCCCATTAGTATAAATAATTCCTGGAAATTATTGCGCTATGGCAAATTTCCAATGGGACTGGGTTCCCATGTAACATTTGAAGTTCATCCACCGATGGAAAATAAAGGAAATGCCGACGAACTTATCTCAGTAATTGAGAAACAGATTGTTTCGGGCGTTAATACTGAACAATGAAAAAAGACCGTTTGGTAGAAAATACCATTGCTTTTGTCAAGCAAGAACTGGAAAATGCCGAAGGTGGCCATGATTGGTTCCATATTGAACGTGTTTTCAATACTTCGAAATTAATCTTGAAAAATGAACAGGCTGACCCATTGATCGTTCAGTTGGCTGCACTTCTTCACGATATTGCGGATCCAAAATTCCATAACGGTGATGAAAATATTGGGCCAGATATTGCTAGAACGTTCCTAGAATCGCAAGCTGTGAACGAGGAGGTTATTGATCATGTTGTCCTCATCATCAAACACATGTCCTTCAAAAATAGTTTGGACAAGAGTAAAGATTCTTTTACTTCCAAAGAGCTTCAAATAGTGCAAGATGCTGACCGTTTGGATGCCATTGGCGCCGTAGGTATTGCCCGTGCATTCAATTATGGGGGATTTAAGAACAGGGAACTTTACAACCCTGATGTTCCTCCCAATCTTACTATGAGCAAAGAGGAGTATAAAACTTCCAAGGCGCCCACGATCAACCATTTTTACGAAAAGTTATTGTTGCTCAAGGATAAAATGAACACAACAACTGGACGCAAACTTGCCGAAGAGCGACATGAGTTCATGTTGCTTTACCTTGATCAGTTTTATAAAGAATGGAGGGCTGAACAACCCCTGTGAAAAGGTATTGGTCCCATGCTCTTATAAGCGCTCCGTGACCATTTGTTTAGGGAAAAAGCTCTTTATATCAAATATCACTGTTTTTGAACTTGCCTTGATTTCCCCAAGGTTTATTTCTTTGAATTTATCGTGTCCCACGGCCAAGATTATGGCATCGTAATTTTTGCCCACTTTTGGTGCAAGACTAAGTCCATATTCATCATATACCTCTTCTACATTTGCCCACGGATCATACACATCCAAATCGACACCAAAGTTTTTAAACTCACGAATCATATCTATCACCCTGCAGTTTCGAATATCTGGGCAGTTCTCCTTGAACGTTATCCCCAGCACTAAAATCCTTGACCTGGTCACCGTAAGGTTATTTTTTACCATCAGTTTTATTACCCTATTGGCAATGTAGACACCCATGTTGTCATTGATCCTCCTTCCGGAAAGTATTACTTCGGGGTAATAGCCTAAACTTTGCGCTTTATGGGTCAAATAATAGGGGTCAACACTAATACAATGGCCTCCTACCAATCCAGGACGGAATGGTAAAAAATTCCATTTTGTTCCTGCCGCTTCCAGAGTTTCCTGGGTATCTATGTTCAATCTATCGAAAATAAGGGCAAACTCGTTGACCAACGAGATGTTGAGGTCCCTTTGGGTATTCTCAATGATCTTAGAGGCTTCCGCAACTTTTATACTGGAAACTTTATGCGTGCCGACGGTAACGATTTGGTTATAGAGTTCATCAACTATATCCGCTATTTCAGGGGTGCTGCCCGAAGTGACCTTTACAATGTTATGGACTCGTCTGACTTTATCGCCCGGATTAATTCTTTCAGGGGAATATCCGCAATAAAAATCCTCATTAAAAACCATTCCACTGTATTGCTCCAAGACCGGCACACAATCTTCTTCGGTACAACCGGGATATACTGTTGATTCATAAATGACAATATTTCCCTTACTTAAATTTTGGGCGACCATTTTACTGGCGTCAAGAATTGGTTTTAAGTTGGGCTGTTTAGAACTGTCTATGGGTGTTGGTACGGTCACTATATAAATATCAGCACTTTTCAAGTCACTTTCATTATCGGTGAATTGAATATTTTTCATGGCAGGTATGTCCTCACTGGCTACCTCACCGGTTGAATCTATTCCTTTTTTTAAATCTTCTATTTTAGTGTGATTTATATCAAACCCAATGACCTTAAAACCATTTTTTACAAATTCAACGGCCAAAGGAATGCCTACATACCCAAGACCTATGATTGCTAATTTTTTATTTTTTAAATCACTCATTTTATTGTTCTAAAACTCATTACGGTTATTGATAACTCTGCAACTACAGCTTGGTTCAGATGGAAATTATCCTGTCCCCCCAAGTGAATGACAAGCAGGTATTGGATGATTGTCCAATATTTCCTTTTTATATCTGAATGATATAAGTATTGTTATGTCTTTGTTTGGCCCGGCTATCTTTTCTTTGGCAAGCCTCTTGTCAGCCAACCTCTTCTATTGGCTGTCGCAATGGCGTAGGGAGTAATCCAAAATAGTCCAAATGTATATAATATGCTATAGGAGTACGCCCAAAAGGATTCGGTAAGATTGTAACGTTTGGCATAAAATATTACAGGGAATGTTGTCAGTACCAATATGCTCACCAGAGTTGAACTTAAAAACAACAATGGATGTGTGATCACAAAGAAAATCATGAAAACCAAAAATGGATAACTCATTATTATTTTTAAGAACTGGCTTACGAACAATAGCCTTGTTCCTGTTTTTGGGCCCTTTCTAAAATTTTTGAATACGTATTTAGACATTTCTATGTTCTCCCGTACATTGCTCCTGCCCCAACGTATGAACATTTTGTACAGTCCTTTATATTTCTCGGGGACATTGGTGTAGGCGTATGCATTTCTTTGGAACAATACATGGTAGCCTTGCTTCAAAATCATATTGGTCATGGCCCTATCCTCCCCAATATCCGATGGTTTCCCCATAAATGTTTGGTTGATCCAGGCAGGCAAACAGGCATAGACCGCTTCGCTTCTGTATGCTGCCAAAGCACCTGGGGTACACAAAACTGACTTTAAACTACTTTCCGCAGATCGTACAAATTCAAAACTTAGCACAAAACTAACGTCCAGCATTTTGGGCAAAAGCTCCTTTTCATTGTTCAGTACTCGTATGTTTCCGGCCACCGCACCACATTCTTTATTGGTAACAAAGGGGCTGACCAAGTTCCGAAGGGTATCCTTGTCCACTATGGAATCACTGTCAACGGTAACGAAAATTTCTCCATTCCCTTCGTTAAACCCTCGGTAAAGGGCATGACGTTTCCCTTTGTTTTTGGGCTGCTTGTAGATGGACACGCAATCCCCTAATTCTTTCTTGGCTTCCTGAATCCACCTCCATGTATCATCTTGGCTTCCATCATCTATGGCGATCAGTTGCAATTTATCTTTTGGAAAATCACTTTCGGACAAACTTATCAGGGTGTGGTACACTTGTTTCCCTTCATTATAGGCCGGAACAATAACCGTACATGTAGGAAGTTCCTCATCAGAGACCGAGGCAATCGGGCGATATCTAAAGTAATTGTACACGGTGTAGATGAAGAACATCGCCTTGAACAAAAACAATCCTCCGGCAATGTACATGAAAGTGGATCCCAACATTGTTGTCATCCTCTCTAAATTGAACTGCTCAAAATCATTCTGCAGTACAACGATTAAATTTAATGCTCCCAACATTAGAACAAAGGTGCTTCCCATCACAAAGACACCCCATGCATCTGCAGTTTCAAAAAAATGTTTTATACGGTTCAAAAAACTGGCCTTTTCTTTAACCGTTTCTTTTTCTTTCTGATCAGATAATGTGTTCTCCATTTTCTTAGTTGTTCTTTCGGTAGGTTTCCTCATTTACGTTTCATATCCCCATTTAGATGCTCGTTATAAATAATTTAACGTATTTACCCGTCTTTTTAATTAAAACCACCTCATAAGGCAACTTTGTGGCATTTTGTCTTAATAGTCCAAAAAGTTTTGGATATAATGAAATTTGAGTCTGTGACCAATGGAAATTCTCCTAGCCTTTTTTGTATCTTGGGACTCACATAAAATCAAACCAGACAAAATGCAAAGAAGAAAGTTCATTAAAAATGCTGCGGCGGCTTCAGCTGCGTTTTCAATTGTTCCTAGCCATGTTTTGGGCAAAACCCATGTACCTCCAAGTGACACCTTATATGTAGGTGCATTTGGTGTTGGAGGAAGAGGCAACGGTGTTATAAACGGTTTAAATGATACAGGTCGTGTAAAATTTGTCGCGTTCTGCGATGTGGATGACCGTCGTGCACAACAGACTTATGAGCAATTTCCAGATGTAAAACGATTTAAGGACTTTCGAAAAGTTTTTGATGCACATTTAAATGATATCGACGCCATTATGGTGGCCACACCAGATCATACACATGCTACCATTGCACTTCCTTTTATGCGTGAAAAAAAGCACGCCTATGTTGAAAAACCTTTGACCCATAACATTTATGAGGCCAGGTTAATGACCCAGGTCGCCAAGGAAAATGGCATCGTGACCCAGATGGGGAACCAAGGTGCCTCCAGTGATGATAGCCGTATTGCCCGTGAATGGGTGGAATCCGGAATTATTGGCAAAGTGCACACCATAGACTGCTGGACAAACCGACCTGTATGGCCCCAAGGCGTGCCAATGCCAACTAAAAAAGACCGCATCCCCAAAGAATTGGATTGGGACCTCTGGTTGGGACCTGCCGCCATGCGTGATTATAACGATGCTTATCTTCCATTCAAGTGGAGAGGGTTCTGGGACTTTGGAACAGGAGCCCTAGGTGATATGGGATGCCATATTATGGAAACACCATTCAGTGTTTTAGACCTTGGTTATCCTGTTGAGGCAGAAGCTAGCTGTACCACGGTTTGGGTAGATGATTTTGTAGAGGCCGATTATAGCCATTCTTGTCCTCCTTCTTCCAAAATCCACTTAAAGTTTGACCATGAAGAACATGGTGAAATTGCCCTAAACTGGTATGATGGTGGAATAAAACCAAACCTGCCAGATGAATTAAAAGATGGAGAGACCATTGGGGATACCGGTGGGGGAACGGTAATTTACGGTGACAAAGGAATATTGGTGTGTGATACCTATTCCCGAAACGCGCGTCTATTGCCCTCCGAAATGATGGATCTTTATAAAGCCCCCGCTCCAAAATATCCAAGGGTACCCGGTGGAATGGACGGACATATAGCCAACTTTGTGGATGGTTGCCAAAAAGGCACACCAACATCTTCGAATTTTGAAAAAGCTGGTAAATTGACCGAAACAGTCTTGATGGGTAATTTGGCCGTTAAAGCATATCAATACAAAGAGTTGCAACCTGGTAAAAAACCAACGGATTGGAACCCATACAATTCTCCCGGAAGAAGAAAGCTAAAATGGGATGGTGAGAACATGAAAATCACCAATTATGACAAAGCCAACGAATGGGTAACCCGTGAGTATCGCAAAGGTTGGGAATTGAAATAATTCACTAGATTATTATAAAGAAAATGGCCCGTTTTGGGCCATTTTTATTTTGTATCCTTACTTGATTAATTACTATACTATCCAACAAATCCACAGATAAATTCTTTGTCACTTCGTTTCTCATATCGAAATGGCCCCATAAATTATCGTTCTTATCCCTATCATATACAAAGCAGAAAGTAGCGTCATGCTGAACTTGTTTCAGCATCCCATAAAACCATGGATTTCGTTTCTAAGATGGGATTTCAATTGAATTTTGCATGTCATTTCGAACCGAACGTAGAGCGCGAGAGAAATCTCAGGTAGAATAGATTTATCAATCGTCACGTTATTCCTTATATCGAAATGACAAATTTGTATTGCTAATTGGACATTGTTTATTGTTCATTAATTAAAACAATTTCATTTGCCCATCTTTGTATTGCTCATGAAGTTCCATGTTCAATTTTGGAAAGGTTCTTCCATTAAAATAACGACGTTTGGCCAAATTCGCCATTTCATGGATTTGTTCAGCTATCTTTCCCTCCCCACGTGACCTTGTCCCAAAACGGCTATCGTTAACAGTTCCTCCATGGCAATCTTGGATTTGATGCAGTACTTTATCGGCTCTATCTGGCATGGCTTTTTTTATCCAATCAGAAAATATTTGACCTATTGCCCCATTTAACCTTACCACCGTTAACCCAAAGGAAAGGGCTCCATGGTCGGCAACAGCCTTCGCCATTGGCAATAATTCATGTGTGTTTATTCCAGGTATCATTGGGGCCAACATCGCATTGACAGGGATGTTGTTATCGGATAATACTTGAATAGTTTTCAATCTTTTTTGGATTGATGCTGTTCTGGGTTCCAACTTTCGTCTGGTTTTTTCTGATAATGATGTTACTGAAACGTTCACCCCTACCAACTGATGCTTGTTCAATTGCTTTAGGATATCCAAGTCCCGTAAAACCAAAGCGTTTTTTGTGATGATGCCTACGGGATGGCGATACTTTAAAAATGCTTCAAGGCATTTTCGGGTTATTTCAAACTTCTGTTCAGCGGGTTGGTAGCAATCCGTATTGCCGGACAATACGATTGTCTGCGCTTTCCACTTTTTGTGTTTTATTTTAGCTTCAAGAAGCTCAGGAGCCGATTTCTTCACTAATATCCTTCGTTCAAAATCCAGACCTGCACTATAGCCCCAATACTCGTGTGTGTTTCTGGCATAGCAATAGATACAACCATGTTCGCAACCTTGATATGGGTTCATGGAAAACATCATCCCCACATCCGGGCTATCCACTTTGTTCACAATGGTCTTCGGAAAAATAGGAATGTATCTTGTTTTGTTGCTTTCCGCTTCTTCTCCTTCCAATCGGCAAAATTCCAAAAAATCATCCCGCATTTCAAAGTCATGCTGCAAAAACCGATTGTTTGTGTTTTTCTGTGCTCCCCTTCCTTTTATATATTTTTCGGATGACATGTATAGGATTTATTCCAAATATATGGATTATTTCCTATTTATATAGTGATAAAACAGCGGTAAAAAACATGTAACCATCACCCATAAAAAAAACTGGGCTTGCGCCCAGCTTTCTCAACATTGGTTATGTGCCCCAAGGGGGAAAAATCGTTTACTTAATCATTCAAGCCAAAATATTCCGCCACAGCATAGTAATCGTTGGTGTCCACTCCTGCTGCTTTTAGTTCTGCTTTAAGGCTTTCATGGCTACTCTTTGATCCATTCATACTTTCTATCGCAATTATTCTTACAGAATCATATGTTCCAGGCGCTAACGAATCTTCTGGTGAATCATCAGAAAGATTATATATAACCAAAGTCGCATCTCCTGTACTCTCAACGTAATAATAAGTACCATAATCGTCATTTGCGATTGTCCCTGGAATTGGAAAAACAGCTACTAAACCATTGACTTTTCTTATTAAATACATAAAAATAACATAGTTGGGCAGTTCTTGTGGATCTATGGGAATATTAAAATTAAAGTCAGGTCCATGAAAACTATTGGGTATCGCTATATCATAACGTAGTACATTGGCATTTCCATTTAGACCATTGGTTCCAGGAATTCCTTGTAACCCCTGTAATCCTTGTTCACCATCTTCACCAGAGCACGAGACCACAACCATTGCCGTAGCTAACAATACAGTACAACTTAATTTTAAAAACTTCATAACTTGTTTAAGGTTATCAATAATCAAAAGTAAATTGGATAAATAGATAGATTTACCCCTAATTAACTAATGCAGGCTATTAATTGATGAATGAGCCAGTTGAATTGACAGTAAAATTAAAGTGTAGGCTTTTTCGCTCTATTTTTTCACGGTTAAAGGGTGATAGGAAACCAACTCTCAACAAAGCGAAGAATTACTTTTTGGATATAGGACATATTAATAAAAGGAAAACAGACCCAATAAAAAAAGCTCCAATTTGGAGCTTCTTTATATATTTAAACGGTACTTTTTATTTGAAGTCCACTTTTACCAATTGTTTCCTGCTTCCTCTTTTTGCATAGAAAAGCATTTTGTCCTCCATTTTGTCTTTGAGCGGTTTGGAGACCATAAGTGGCAATCTAGCTTCTTGCTGATCTATGATCTTTTCATAGTCCATTACCCCATTTTCGTCCAAAGAGATCATGAACACATTCCGGTTTCTACTAAACCCTTGCTTAAAGATCAATCGTTCGTTATTGATCAACTGTGGGTTTTCGGCTGCCGTACAGATAAAGAAATAGGTGTTGCCATCCTTGCAATATGAACTATAAGAGGCATAGGCCCCATCTCCTTGGGTAACTTCGGTCTTGTTGATATTCCTTGCCCATTCCATGTTACCATCCGCATCCAGTTTTACACTAACGATATCATTGTGGTGATAGCGTTCTATCTTCACACGTTGTCCAGCTCCCGTGGTCTCTAGTCCAGAGGTTACAAAATACTCCTCGGCATTAAAGAAAATCTCTTGTTTGTCCGTTATTTCAACCCCTTTAAAAATAAGATTTTTAACAACCTTATCCTCGTCCCTTCCGAATTTATCATCCATAAACTGTTGTGAGAATGGATTGTATTTCTGTGATTGGATGTCCAAAGAATTTGGGTCTACACCAAAATAAGCGATACCATTATACCGGTTATCCTTTCTGTCCGCATAAAAACCTACGCAGAACAATTTATTCTTGGTAAGAACGGGATACAAGGCTTCAGGATACTTGCCTGGATCCACAAAGGATTGTGTTTTGCTTCCATATTGGGACACCTTGATCAATTCATATTGAAACTTCCTTTCATCGACCCGAAAACGTCTCTTTTTAAAGTAGGCTTTGCCCACGATGTAAGCCGTTTGTAGGTCGGGAGAAAAGGCTACATTCTCGAAAGCATAGTTTTTCTCTTCTATCTCATCGGAAAAATCATATTCGAACTTTTTATTGAGCGCCGTGTCAAACATATGGATCATATGCTTATTGCTCTTTCCCTTTTTATGATGTGTGCTGATAACAAACCCTGTCTTGTCTTCATTAAAAAGAATAGCAGTGGTGAACCCTCTCGAAAAATCACGGTTATAATAGTTCTTGCCAACAGGATTGTCCACTTGTTCCGATGCAATGGAAAGCAATTTCTTTGGCTTGAAATTAAAATCGATTATGGGACTGCTATGCACCCAATATTCATATTCGCCCCTCATGGGATTATAATCCAGAAACAAAAGGTGCAATTGGCCGTTCTTAAGGAATCCATTGATAAAGTCGAGTCCTTTTAACTTATAATTGTACTCCGATACAAGTTCCAGATTACTGTTATATTTTTCAATGAGATACCCTTTGGGCTTAAGAATCAAACCTTGGTAATAGGCACGTACCAAAACATATCCGCCGGAATCGTCCTCATCTATGGCAACAAGGTTGGAATAGCGATATCGGTCTTTATATTTTTCTCCAAAATCGTAGGATACCGGCATTTTTTGTGCACTGGCCACCATACCGGTCAACACAATGCAAAAAAGTACAAATAGTTTTCTTTTCATGGTCTGGCTAGGTTAGGCCAATGGTCATGATCCAGGGAAATCTGCTTTGCGTTTTTCCAAAAATGCGGAGGTTCCTTCTTTAAAGTCATCCGTCCCAAAGCAATTGCCAAAGGCATCTATTTCCACTGAATAGCCATCAGCGTCATACTTAAAACCCGCATTTACCGCTTTTATTGCGTGTTTTATCGCAACCATGGAATTATTCAATATCCTGTTTGCAATTTTCACACAGAACGGCAACAATTCCTCAGAAGACACTACGTGATTGACCAATCCGTACCCAAAGGCCTTATCGGAATCTATCATACTCGCGGTCATGATCATCTCCATAGCGCGGCCTTTTCCGACCAATTGGGGCAAACGCTGCGTTCCACCGTATCCAGGAATCAGGCCAAGGGAAACTTCCGGCAGCCCCATTCTAGCATTGCTGCTGGCCACCCTAAAATGACATGCCATGGCCAACTCCAAACCACCTCCAAGGGCAAAACCATTGATTGCCGCAATTACCGGAGTGGACAGATTTTCAATAAAATCGAAAAGGTTGCGCTGACCTGCTGCTGCCAACTGACGACCTTCTTTTACCGAAAAATCGGCAAATTCAGAAATATCGGCTCCCGCCACAAAGGCCTTTTCTCCACTTCCGGTAATAATGATCACCTTGATATCTTTGTCCTCGTCCAGCTCCTTAAAGGCAACGTGCAACTCCTCAATGGTTCGTTTGTTGAGGGCGTTCAGTTTTTTGGGCCTGTTTATGGTTATCGTGGCCAAATTGTTTTCTTCTTCAATGTAAATATTTTCGAAATCCATGTACACTAATGTTTGAAACGGTCTATATAAAGTTTACGATAATTATTTTAGTTCTTTCGGGAATTTGATGCAAAAAACAGTTCCTTTCCCAACCTTTGAGGTAAAGGTAATAGTTCCGCCATAGTTTTCCACAATGTTCTTTACCATACCCAAACCAAGTCCAGTCCCACTGGATTTGGTGGTAAACTTGGGTTCAAAAATACGATGTTTGAACTCATCTGAGATCCCCACTCCGTTGTCTGCAACCGAAATCTTTACTTCAGGGCCATCGGAGGCAACTGTGACCAAAATCCGGGGCGAATCCACATTGGGTACAGCTTGTATAGCGTTTTTCACCAAATTGGTAATTACCCTGATCAGTTGTGTACGGTCCAGTTTGGCAATGATCTCTTCCTCATCACTTATAAAATGGATGTAATCCTCTGTAAAAATTTCCAGGGCCAATCTTACCACCTTGACCACGTTCAAAGTTTCATTCTGTTGGGCCGGCATATCCGCAAAACTGGAAAATGCCGTGGCAATATTGCTCATGGTATCAATTTGTTGGATCAAGGTTTTTGAGAACTCCTTTACCTTTTTATGGATATCGGGGTCGTTCGGGTCGAACTTCCGCTCAAAACTCTGCACCGTGAGCCGTAAAGGCGTTAACGGGTTTTTAATCTCGTGCGCTACCTGTTTGGCCATTTCCCTCCATGCTTGTTCCCGTTCGCTCTTGGCCAATTTTACCGCACTTTCCTCCAGTTCATCAATCATCCGGTTGTAGGAGTCCACCAATTTGCCAATCTCTTCGCCCGGGCTTTCCAAATAAATTTTTTCGTTCTCCCGGGTCAGGTTGGTACGGTTCATCTTATCCGATATGGTCTGAAGTGATCTGGTAATGTATTTTGAAATGAAATAGGCCAGGATTATGGCTATTATCAACATTAAAAGATACACCATTCCAAGCCTGAAGAGAAACTCCCGAAGCTCCATATTATTGAAGGTGTTATCTTCAAAATAGGGAAGATGCAATATTCCAATGGGCTTAAACTTGAGGTCGTAGATATAGGTATAGGTGGACTGATAATTGTCCCCAGCGGCCCTTTTTTCCTCAACAAACCGGGTTTCTCCACTCTCCCTCAAAAAATTGAGCACTTCTGCATCAAGGCACGCGGCAATTATATTTGACTCAAAACTCGGCCTTGAATTTTTAACCAGGTTCCCCTCTAGGTCATAAATGCTAAAGTTTACATTTTGAATATTGGCAATCTTATAAATTTCCTCGCTGAAAATAAGATGTAGATTCTCCGTGGTAACAGGATAGGTTGTTTCCCTCAGCGTATAGTTGATACTTTTTAGCAATTGTTCCTCCTTGCGCTCCAACCTTTCAGTATGGTAGTCGTTTCCTTGTTCTTTATACTGATAGATGGTTACCCCAGCAATAAGAACAGAGGCAAGTACCACCAAGGTGATCATGGCAACAAATATGCGTGAACGTAAGGAAAGTTTTCTTAACAAGCTCGCTGGATTTGATGTTAAATTTAAGCAATTATCGAGCCAAATAACGCTCAAGCACCAAGCTCTGGTTTAAATACAGACCAAATCGAACGAACCTTTCATTCCGATTCCTCGGCTTGAGCTTGGGTTCCAAGGTTCTATGCATTGGGATTTCTGTCCCGTACCTTCTTGTACCATCGAATACCCAACATCAAAAGTATCATAAGCGCAAATATGCCCACAATGCCATAGATCCAATTGAACGCGCTTTTTAAAACCACCAAAAAGACGACCGCAAAAAGAATTATTGTGGACACTTCGTTCCAAATACGCATAAATTTGGATGTGTATTTAACCTCATCCCTTTGGAGTTGCTTAAAAATTTGATGACATTTAAAATGATACGCAAAAAGAAGCCCCACAAATACCAGTTTTACATGCATCCATGGTTGCTGTAGCCACCCCGGCATCAAAATCAACAACCAAATGGCCGTAAGCGTACATACGATTGCCGAAGGCCAAGTGATGATATACCACAGTCGCTTTGTCATCAACTTTAGTTGATCGGTAAGGATCTCTTTGTCCGGCGATGGTTTTTGCCAAGCCTCGATATGATAAATAAACAATCTTGGAATGTAGAACAAACCTGCAAACCAAGTCACCACAAAAATGAGGTGCAACGATTTTATATATGGGTACAGCAATTGTTAAGTTTTACGTATTACATTCTGATGGCACCAATGCCATTTGTCCACAGTTTGGCGTTAAAATTAGGTATTTCCGTATTCATTAGAACTTCTGCTCGCTGTTTTAATCCAACCCATTGGGCATCCAGCTCTTTCTTTCTATCTTTTGATGGTTGATTGATCTGTGGCAAGGCACTATTGCAGTGGTTCATTACAAAAAGATATTCCGCGGTAAACTTATTCGGGAAATTCTCAACATCATCATAGGCTTGCGATTTTCGCTGTACCATTTCCCCGTCCCATGTTTTAAGTTTATCCAACAATTGTTGCCCTTCCTTCTTGAGATCGTTGTTATCCAAATCCTTCAATAGTTCTTCCAGTTGATTTAGTCGTTTCAAGGTTAATATCGATGGATATTTAAGATAAAAAGCCCTTATGCAGAACATAAGGGCTTTTTTTATTCTTCGATACTCAAATAATCCAATTTGAGTTGATTGAATTCATTGTTGAATGAAACAACTTCTTTATCAACCAATGCGTCAAATGCTTTCAATTGTGCATTAATTTTAGCGGTCAGTTCGTTTTTAACGGCAATATCCTGGTCTGTTGGGGGAAAATCATCCCTGGATACCAAGCTGTTCAAGTGTGCCAATTTGTTGGTCAATTTGATCGGGAAATTCAATGGGTCTTGATTACTTCTGTTCTTGGTCTGATACAGTTCCTTCTCAATTGCCCCGAACTCTTCCTTCATCTTCTTGGCCCTCTCCACCAAAGCCTTGGTTGCTTCTTCATTTTTATACTTTTTGATGAACTCATCCAACTTTCCATTGATGGCCCTTATCTTTTTAATGGATTGATGGGCCCTGTCTACGGTTTCGTTCACTTCGGTGATAAAGTCATATTGCTTTTGCATATCGGCCACGGTAACTTCGGCCCTAGGATCTGGGAGAATAGTGAAATTTTCTGTTTGGGTACTTCCATTTACATTTAAACTGACTTTATATGTACCGGGAACTGCCTTGGGCCCATTTAGGTTGGCTGCCCAAAGAATCATTCCCTTCAATCTTTCGGCACCTTTGCCACGGGTATTCCACACAAAAGTGTTCCCTCCCTTTTTGACCTCAAGCTTTTTATCCTTTTCCTTGGCATAGGTACTATATGTTGCCAAAGTGTCCCCGTTCATTTTCGTATAGACCAGTGCAATGCTGTCCTTCTCCGTAACATCCTTCAGATAAAAATGTGTGATCACGCCATTCGCTAAGTTTTCACCTTCGGTCTTGGATGGTTGTCTAGCTTTTCTTCCTTTGGTTCTGTAACTATCCCTTGGTTTGTACAAAATTGCATCGGCAGACTTCTTTGCCTCGTCCAATTGGTGCAATACGGTTAGGTCATCAATCACCCAAACGCTCCTACCTTGCGTGGCCACGATCAAGTTATCATCTTTAATGGCAAGGTCGGTAATGGGAACTATGGGCAGGTTCAATTGGAATTTTGTCCAATTCTTCCCATCATCAAAGGAAATGTACATTCCCGTTTCGGTTCCTGCGTACAACAATCCCTTTCTTTTCGGGTCTTCCCTGACCACACGGGTAAAGTGTTCGTCTTCTATACCATTGGTGATTTTGGTCCATGTTTTTCCGTAGTCGGTAGTTTTGTAAAGGTATGGGGCAAAGTCCCCTAATTTGTATCGTGTTGCCGCCACGTAGCAAGTACCTTCATCAAAATAAGATGGCTCTATACTGTTGATCATGTTCCACTCCGGCATATTCGGTGGGGTCACATTTTCCCAAGTTTGGCCACCATCTTTGGTAACATGGATCAAACCATCGTCACTTCCCACCCAAAGCAATCCTTCTTTTAACGGGCTTTCGTTGGCCGCAAAAATGGTACAATAATACTCCACACTGGTATTGTCCTGGGTGATGGGACCTCCACTGGAACCTAATTTGGTAGGATCGTTACGGGTTAGGTCTCCACTTAATAATTCCCAGGTTTGACCCTCATTGGTGGTCATATGGACGTGATTGGAAAACGTGTATAACTTTTTGGGATCATGTTTACTGAACATAATAGGGAAGTTCCATTGGAATCGGTACTTCATTCCTTCTGCTCCATATCCCATAGGGTTGTCCGGCCATACATTGATGGCCCTGATGGTTTTTCTGGCATGGTTTACCCGAGTGAGCAAGCCTCCATAACTACCTCCGTATACAATATCATTATTGGTGGGATCCACGGCAATGTGTGCTGATTCACCCCCTGCGGTCGGCTCCCAGTCATCTTCACCAATGGAACTGTCATCACTACGATAATTTATCCTAACGGTAGAGTTGTCCTGTTGGGCCACATAAATTCGATAAGGGAAAGCATTGTCCGTGGTAACCCTATAAAATTGTGCGGTTGGTTGGTTGTGATATGTGCTCCAGGTCCTGCCACCATCATAGGTGACTTGGGCACCACCATCATCCGCCATGATCATACGGTTGGAATCTTCCGGGGCAATCCAAAGATCGTGATGGTCGCCATGTGGAGCACTGGATGTTTCAAAAGTTTTCCCACCATCCGTACTTTTATGATACCGAACATTAAGAACATATACCACATCCTCATCCTGGGTATCGGCATACACTCTTGTATAGTACCATGCGCGTTGTCTCAGTTTTCTCTCGGTGTTGATAAGGGCCCATGTTTCACCTCCGTCATCAGACCTGTACAATCCTCCTTTGTCCTTGTTCTCCACCATGGCCCAGACCCTGTTGCTGTTTTGGGGCGAAACGGCCACACCAATAATTCCAAGGGTATCCGTGGCAAAACCCTTGTTTTTTGAAATCTCGGTCCATGTCTCACCACTATCGGTGCTTTTCCAAAGTGCGGATCCTTCACCTCCACTGCTCAAACTGTATGGTGTACGCTGTACTCTCCACGTTGATGCGTATAAAATTCGCGGATTGTTCGGGTCAAAAGTCAAATCAACCGCTCCTGCCATATCGTTGGCATAAAGCACTTTCTTCCATGATTGGCCTCCATCTGTACTTTTGTACACACCTCTTTCTGTTGTAGGTTTATATAGATTCCCCATCACTGCAGCATACACAATATTGTGGTCTTTCGGATGGATTCTCATTCGGGAAATGTGGCGGCTTTTCTCCAAGCCCATGGATTTCCATGTTTTTCCAGCATCTTCAGTTTTCCACACGCCATAACCAGAGGAAACATTTCCACGAACCGTTTGCTCTCCTCCACCTACATAAATAACGTTGGGGTCACTCTGTGAAACCTCTACGGCACCAATACTTCCGCCAAAATAACCGTCAGAAATATTTTCCCAGGTAAGGCCTCCGTCAGTTGTTCTCCAAACACCGCCTCCTGTGGCTCCAAAATAAAAAAGATTCGGTTCTCCCGGTACACCGGCAACAGTTCCGGAACGCCCACCTCGGAATGGACCTATCAATCGATATTCCAAGCTAGAATATAGCTCTTCAGGGTACTGGACAGTAGTTTTATTTGATTTGTTTCTTCTTTGTGCTTCCGTAGAATTCGAAAATAGCAAGAATGCGAGCACGAACAGGCTCAACAACGTGTAGTTTGATCTCATTGTTTGTGTATTGAATTAGTCACCTTAAATTTAGTGAAATCCTTTTAAAGATTTATTCCCCTCAACCATTTTCAAGCGATTATTATTAAATTGGCGGCAGATTATCATTGTTCATTTTTTTATATCTCAAAATTCATCAATCCGACACGTCATGAACTTTCAGAAACTCCTTATTCCTTTCTTCGTATTTCTTTTTAGTTATACCAACGCCCAAGAGTCCTATTTTTTAATGGACCCCACCGTATCGCCAGATGCAAAAACCATCGTTTTTAGTTATGATTCGGATTTATGGAGTGTTCCCGTAACCGGAGGAACGGCAGTAAGACTTACGGCCATGGACGGAGAAGAATCATTGCCAAGAATATCACCCGACGGAAAATGGCTGGCCTTTAGCTCCACACAATTCGGCAACAAGGACATTTATGTAATGCCGCTTGAGGGCGGTACCATTCAACAACTTACTTTTAACGATGCCGATGATGACATGGACAGCTGGTCTTGGGATTCTAAAAGCATCTACTTTACCTCTTCTAGAAATAATCGCTACTCGGGTTATGAAGTGCCTATAGAGGGAGGCACGCCAAAACGCCTTTTTCAAAATTACTTTAATACCGTAGCCAATATCGCAGTTCACCCAAAGACAGAAGAAATATTCTTTAACGAGAGTTGGGAAGGTAAAAATTTCACCCATAGAAAAAGATACAAGGGAGCCTATAACCCCAACATAAAATCTTATAACCCAGCTACTAAAGAATATAAGGAATACACTACTTATAATGGAAAAGACCTTTGGGCCACGATGGACCAAAATGGAGATCTTTATTTTGTTTCTGACCGGGCCAATGGCGAGTACAACCTGTATCAACTGGAAAACGATTCAAAAATTCAATTGACCACATTCGACTCCTCCATTGGTCGCCCACAGGTAAGCGCCAACGGAAAAGTAGTCGTTTTTGGCAAAGACTATCAAATTTACAGCTATGATGTAAGCAACAAAACCGCTAAGAAGGTTCCTATCAAAATAATAAAGAACAGTACTTTATCCAAGACCCAAGACTTTAAGGTACAGGGCAATATCACCAATTTTTCGGTATCTCCGGACAATAAGAAATTGGCATTTATAGCCAGAGGTGAATTATTTGTATCGGATGTAAAAGGAAAATTCGTTAAACACATAATTACAAACCCTAAAGAACGCGTACTTGAGGTAGTGTGGCTAAAAGACAACAAAACATTGTTGTACAATAGGACGCATAATGGTTATGCCAATTTATTCACCATTGCCGGGGACGGAAGTAGCTCCGAAAAACAGCATACGAACGACCTTAGGAACAATGTAAACATTGTGCTGGACCCAGACCTTGAAAAAGCACTGTACATAAGCGGGCGTGACGAGTTGCGCCTGTTGGACCTTTCCAGTTTTAAAAGTGAAGTTTTGGTAAAGGATGAATTTTGGGCCCTTTATGCCCCGCAACCCTACTTTTCGCCTAATGGCAGCCATGTTGTGTATACCGCCATTAGAAATTTTGAATCGGACGTTTTTGTTGTTCGCCTGTCGGATAAAAAAATAATCAACCTGACCAATACCGGTGTTACGGAGAGATCTCCCGTTTGGTCCCCAGACGGAAAATACCTGTATATGGTTTCCAATCTAACGGAACCCTCTTACCCTTATGGACTTTCGGAATCCCAGATATACCAGATGCCGTTGGACAAATACGAGGATGCCTTTACTTACGGCAAGTATGAAGAATTGTTTAAGGAGGAAGAAAAAGAAAATAAAGACGATAAAGACAACAAAAAAGAACCTGAAAAAGAAGATAAAAACCCCATAACCATCAAAATTAATGAGAATGGCATTATGGAAAGAATTAAGGCCATAAGTCCTTCTTTTGGCAGACAAACAAGTCCTTTTGTCATTCAAAAAGACGAAACGATGCATGTGCTCTATCTGAGCAACCATGACGAAGGAAAAACAAAACTTTGGAAAACCGTCATAAAGCCTTTCGAAAAAAACAAGATAGAAAAGGTACTGGACGATACAATGAACGGGTATCAATTGGCGAATGCAAAAGACAGTTATTACCTATTGAGCAAAGGAAACATTCACACCTTTGATGTTGAAAACAACAAGGCGGAAAAGATTGATATCGACTTCACCTTCCGTAGAAATCTTTCAGAAGAATTCCATCAAATGTTCCATGAAGCTTGGGCCGGATTCGAGGAAAACTTTTACGACGGGGACTTTCATGGGGAAGACTGGACAGCACTTCGCAAAAAATACGAACAATACCTGCCTTATATCACCAATAGAAACCAATTACGCAGATTGTTCAACGATATGTTGGGAGAGCTAAACACCTCGCATTTTGGCTTTAGTTCCCGTGGAGACGAAGAAAAAGTATTCTACAAGACCAAGACATTGGCAACGGGTATTTTATTCTCCAACGACCACCCCTACACGGTTGAGCACATTATTGCCGATGGCCCTGCGGACGTAACCGGAAAGGATATCAAAAAAGGTGATGTGTTAGTGGCCGTGAACGGTAAAAAAGTAGACCCTTCAAAAAACAGGGAATCCTACTTTAACGAACCTTCGTTGGACAATGAAATGCAGTTGGATTTTAAACGTGCCGGCAAAATAATATCAGTGAACATTCACCCCATAAGCACCAATGCCCAAAGAAGTCTCCTATACGATGAATGGGTAGACGATAACCAAAAATATGTAGACACCAAAAGTGACAAAAAGGTGGCCTATGTACACCTGAAAAATATGGGTGGTGGCGAGCTTGAAAACTTTAAAAGGGAAATGGTCTCGGAAACCAGCCAAAGGGACGCACTAATTCTGGATTTACGTTACAATACCGGTGGAAACGTACATAACGAGGTCTTACAGTTTCTTTCACAAAAACCATATCTAAAATGGAAATACAGGGATGGCGACCTAGCGCCACAGCCTAACTTTGCCCCAGCGGTGAAGCCAATCATCCTGTTGGTGAACGAACAGTCGCTCAGCGATGCCGAAATGACCGCTGCAGGATTCAAAGCCCTTAAATTGGGTACGATAATGGGCACGGAAACCTATCGTTGGATTATTTTTACCTCCGGAAAAGGACTTGTGGATGGTTCTTTTTATAGGTTACCTGCATGGGGATGCTTTACGCTGGACGGCAAGAACCTGGAAAAAACAGGTGTTAGCCCCGACATTGTGGTACCCGAAAATTTCAAGGACCGTTTAGACGGAAAAAAACCTCAGCTCGATGCTGCACTGCAAGAAATATTCCGTCAGCTGAAAGGGTAGAACACATAACGACTATTGCCAAACGTTGCAACCTTGGCAACGTCCAATATACTTTTAGGGGAACAGGCCCATCCATTGATATCCGAACTGGAGCAGCGTCCTTTTGGATACTCTGGCCACTCTGTTTTTTCGTTTCCGCGTTAGGAACAGATCGGGGCAACAAACAATGTAAAAGCAAGCACGAGCATACCCATTTTTGAAAAAACAAGTCTTGTTGAATATGTCGGGTTACCCTGCCAAAAGTTGTTAAAAACGACCTAAAATTTTATTCAATATTTTGTACTTTACCAAGCAGATAAAAACCAAACCATGTCAAAATTATTAAAGCTAGCCATATTTCTATTGCTGATCGCTGCTTGTAAAGACCGGCCAAACAAACAAGAAGAAACAAGGACCAACCAATCCGAAGCAGAAAAATCGGAATGGATCTATCTTTTTGACGGCACCAGTTTGGATGGGTGGCGGGGTTACAACATGGATTCCCTACCTCCCGGATGGACCATTAAGGACAGCACCCTCACTTTTGACACAGAACTTGGTCTGGAACAAAATTATACCGGTGGCAAGGACATTTTATACGGAACCGAAGAGTTCGATAATTTTGAACTCTATTTGGAATGGAAAATTCCTGCCGGAGGGAACAGCGGCATCTTCTATCATGTAAAAGAAGGCTATGACGGTCCTCCCGAAGTAGCACCGGAATATCAATTGATCGATGATGAAAACTATGCCAACATCCACGATTTGACAGGGTACAACTCACAATTTGGTGCCGAGCACCCTGAGTTGCTCCAAGATTGGCAAAAAACAGGGGCCGATTATGCCATGCATCCAGCGGACGAATCACAAAAACAATTGAACCCCGTCGGGGAATGGAATTCCACTAAAATTGTATTTACCCCAGAAAAGGTGGAACATTGGCTCAATGGTAAAAAACTGTTGGAGTTTGTGCCATGGTCCGAAGATTGGAAAGCTAAAAAAAGTTCGGGAAAATGGGACAATGCCCCAGATTATGGAAAATACAAGAAAGGCTACATTGCATTGCAAGACCATTCAAGCCCCATTTGGTTCAGAAACATAAAAATTAAAAAACTATAATCCTCCAGATCATGAACAAAAGAGAATTTATCAAAAAAAGTAGTGTGGGAGCGCTCGGAATCATGTTGGCGCCATCCATTTTAAAAGGAGGACTGCCAAGAGAAAAACTAAGAACGGCCCATATCGGCGTTGGAAACATGGGAATGGAAGATTTAAAAGCGATTTCCTCACATGCCGCGGTAGAAGTTGTTGCCCTCTGTGATGTGGATGCCTTAAACCTATCCGCTGCCCATAAAATGCATCCAGGGGCGCGGGTGTTTTTTGATTATCGGGCCATGTTGGAGGAAATGGCCGATGAGATAGATGCAGTAATCGTTTCCACTCCGGACCACACCCATGCACCGGCCTCCCTGATGGCCATGGAAATGGACAAACCCGTGTACTGTCAAAAACCATTGACCCACTATGTTTCCGAATCCAGGGAAATGAAAAAATTGGCCGCGGAAAAAGGATTGGTGACCCAGATGGGCATCCAAGTACATTCTTTTTACGATTATCGATTGGCCACACTGCTGATCCAGTCCGGAATCATTGGAAAAGTGCACACCGTGCATGCATGGTCTCCGAAAAACTGGGGATATGATGGCCCTTTGCCCGAGGGTGAAGACCCAGTTCCAGATCAGTTGGATTGGAACCTTTGGTTGGGCACATCAAAAAAACGACCCTACAAAAAAGACATGTACCATCCTGGAAATTGGAGAAAACTAATGGATTATGGCTGTGGCACTTTGGGTGATATGGGCGTCCACATTTTTGATACGCCTTACAACGCACTTCAGCTGGATGTCCCGCGGACCATTACGACGGAATGCCGACCTCCCAATGGATTCGGCTTCCCCGAAAACAATACCGTTACCTATGAGTTCCCTGGCACCAAATACACCGGCAAATCCCTAAAATGGGTCTGGTACGACGGTCCCGGAGCCCCGGAAATGCACGAAGACCTCATATTGCCCGGTATGGAAATGAAAAAGAATACCAAATCCGCTGATAAAAGTGTAAAAGATAAAATTTCATTGGATGCCGGGGTAGCTGCGGAAAACGAGCTGCCGGAACAAGGAGCCATGTTCGTAGGTGAGAAAGGACGATTGTTGTTGCCCCACTTTATGCAATTGCCAAGGAAAATCAGAAAAGGCAAGTACGTGGATATTTCCAAGGAGATTGCAAAGGTTTCCGAAGAGCACAACTTGGGCGAACCCATCCGAAATTATGAAACCGAAGGACCCAAACACTACCACCAATTTGTAGATGCCTGTTTGGGCAAGGACACCACCACGGCTCCTTTTGATTACGGGGCAAGATTGACCGAGACCATTTTATTGGGAACCATTGCAGGTCGTTTCCCTGGCGAAACATTGCATTGGGATGCAGAAACCGCTCAATTTAAAGAAGAAAAAGCCAATAAATTTCTCTCAGGGGATTATCGGGATTTTTAAAGGGAAAACATATTTGTAATGGCAACAACTCAAGAATATTGGCTAAGTGGCCCCATTGCCGGGGTACCTTCACTTTTACAACCTTCAGCGCATGCCTTGTTGCAGTCCGTTCGGGAGGTAAAGGGTTATTTGGTGGACTTTCCTGAAGAAAAGCTTTGGGAAAAACCCTTTGGAAGGGCTTCTGTCGGGTTTCATCTGAGGCATTTGACCGGGGTGCTGGACCGATTGATGACTTATGCCAAGGAAGAATCGTTGACAGATGCGCAGTTCCAATTCCTAAAAAATGAGGGCAACGGGGAGAATGCACCTTCTGCACAACAAATGATCGCGGATTTTGAACAAAAAGTGGACGAAGCATTGGCCTATTTTAAAACCCTGCCGGAATCCACTTTGACCGAAGCCCGGTTTGTAGGCCGCAAAAAATTGCCCACCACCGTGATCGGATTGCTTTTTCATGCCGCCGAGCACAGCCAACGCCATGTGGGCCAACTGTTAGTGACGGTGAGTGCTTTGAAAAATTAATCATTCCAATATGGACAAAATGAATCGTATTAGTTATTTGTTTTTTATATTCCCGTTACTGATGCTTTCACAAAACCGACTTAGGGACCATGGGGTTGAAATTGGTGTGCTACAACCGGGCACTTACAATGCCATAACCGATGTGCCGGGAGTCCAAGTAGGTCACTCCACCATATTCAGTGGCGAAAATATCAGAACAGGGGTTACGGCCATTCTCCCCCATTCAGGAAATATTTTTCAAGAAAAGGTGCCCGCCGCCATATATGTGGGCAACGGATTTGGTAAACTTGCGGGTTACACCCAAGTAAAGGAATTGGGCAATCTGGAAACGCCCATCATCTTGACCAACACCCTGAGCGTTCCCACTGCAGTAAATGCCGTTATTGGCTACACGCTCAACCAACCCGGAAACGAAAATGTCCGTTCGGTCAATGCGGTTGTCGGGGAAACGAACGATGGCTACCTCAATGATATCCGAGGCCGTCACGTTACCGAAGCACATGTGATACAAGCCTTAAAAGACGTAAAACCGGGCCCTGTTACCGAAGGAAATATTGGAGCAGGGACCGGCACTATTTGTTTCGGATTCAAGGGAGGCATCGGGACATCGTCCAGGGTGCTGCCGAAAAAATCCGGCGGGTATACCGTAGGTGTTTTGGTGCAGACCAACTTTGGCGGCGTTTTGCAAGTGGCCGGAGTGGAGGTAGGCAAAAAATTAGGGCATTATTCCGATAGTTTTAAATATTCCCCCGACGGTTCCTGTATGATGGTGGTGATGACCGATGCTCCTTTGGGTTCCAGAAATTTGGAACGATTGGCCAAAAGGGCCATGCTCGGCCTGGCAAAAACAGGGGGCATTGCCAGCAATGGCAGCGGTGATTATGTCATTGCCGTTTCCACGGCTGAAGCGTGTCGCATCCCTTATCAAAGTGACAGCCCGATTCAGTCCGTCCCCACTTTGCGCAACGAAGCCATGACACCTCTTTTTCTCGCAACCATCGAAGCCACGGAAGAAGCCATTTTGAATTCGCTCTTTGCTGCGGAAACTATGATCGGGCGAGATGGACATAAAATTGAAGCACTTCCAAAGGAAAAAGTACTGGACATATTGAAAGAAGCAGGGAAGATGGATTAAATCCACCTTTTACAGGATTCAATGACAGTCCTTTTAGTTTAAAACAGCGTTTTAAAAGCCATCTCTTTAAATGAACTGATTAACTTATCCGCCTCTGAATAATCTTGGTTTTTGGAATGTGGGCTATCAAAACCTACACCATAGATCCCCGCTGCTTTGACCGCTTTGATACCGTTGGAGGAATCCTTAATCATACCCATACGATTTTATCTAATGGCATACTAAAGTTTAGGACGCTAGCGGTACATCCATCACCTCTTCGATTCTAGTATAGAGGTCTTCGGGGTCAAAAGGTTTAAAAACAAAACCGTTCATACCGCTCTGTTCAATCTTACTCTTCACTTCTATAAATACCGATGCAGATAGTGCCAAAATAGGCAATGTGGTATTAAACTTTCTAATTGCCATAGCGGAGGCGTACCCATCCATAATAGGCATTTGAATATCCATAAGAACCGCACAGTAGTCATTTTTTTTGACCATGTTTACCGCCATAAGACCATCAAAAGCGACATCTACTACGAGGTTGGCCTTTTCTAATATCTGTTTGCCCACCATGATATTGATCTTATTGTCCTCAACCAGGAGTATTCTTCTGCCCTCTAGATCGCGTTGTTTCTTGCCACTGCCTTCTGTCAATCTTTGCTTAGAAATAGCCTGTACTTCCAAATCAAAGTAAAAACGACTCCCTTTTTCCAATTCACTTTCTATGTGTACGGTAGATTCCATAGCTTCCACCACACTTTTTACAATGGGCAGGCCAAGTCCGGTACCTCCATACAAGCGATTTGTACTGACGGAAGCCTGGGAAAATGGCTGCCATATTTTTTCTTGTTGTTCTTTGGTAATACCAATACCGGTATCTATGATTTCAGTACGCATACGTACCCTGCCATTGCTATGTTCTTGACTTGTGATTTTAAGGGTCACACTTCCTTTTTTGGTAAACTTTATGGCATTGGATACCAAATTGTTGATGACCTGATTGAAACGGACAATATCCAACCACATCGTTGGCAATTTTTCATCGATCTCTAGGTGAAAACCAATTCCTTTACTTAAACAACCCGGCTCATGAATCTTTTTTATCTGTTGTACAGCCGTCTTCACATCCGTGGGAATGGGGTCAAGGGCTATACCGCTGGTTTCCATTTTACTAAAATCCAACACATTGTTCAGTAAATTCAGCAGTATTTTTCCCGAGTAATTCAATGCCTCTATATTCTCCACTTGATCCGGTCTTGGATTGGTATCCCCTAGAATATGGGAAAGTCCGATAATAGCATTCATGGGCGTTCGAATTTCATGGCTCATCATGCTTAAAAACCGTGATTTGGCATTGGATGCTTCAATGGCGTCTTCCCGTTCATCCTGTATGTTCGAATAGAAGCGCGCATTGATCATAGAGAAAAATAGCAATTGGTAGGTTATCAGCACCGCAGTTGTTACAATAGAGACCGGATAAATATAGGTTCCTGCGAGTACGGCATCCATTTTTGTATTGGTGAATAAGTTAAAATCCGTAACGTAGAGCAAAAGCCAAAGTGTTATCGATAGTAAAGGAAAAATGACGATATACCCTTTCTCTCTCCTAAATGAGAAAAATATAAAAGGTAATCCTATGGCAAACATTAGAATAAATTCAACATTACCAGCCTTTCCTATATAAGAAGCAGTCATGGCAACACTGATATTAAAGGCCACGAGATACATAAAACGCGCAAGGGTAAGATTTCCTATTTTAGAAATAATGGCCGAACCTATAAAAAAAGGTACTGTAGCGCCAATGTATAGGCTCAACTCGTTTAAATCTAAACTTCTGGCCATAAAAAACCACCAAGTCGATATGATGATGGTTATAACGGAAAGTATAAATACAAGTTTTATCCTGCGTTGAGAGAATTCAGTCATGCCTTGGGTGCATTTAGGTGAAATGGGACTTCGTTTATATCCTGCAAAGTCCAATATTTGTAGGTATATTCCTATAATATGTTGCCTAGGGACATTAATTGTGTGCAAAAGCATGGAAAAGTGAAGTGTCCCCGCTACGAAACGACCCCCTCCTAGTATCCAGAACCCAAATAATGAGCACCCAATGACTTTGGCAGCATTTATACCTTTGCCAGCGCGTCCCTAATCATACCCAATACGATTACGAATAGTACCATCTTCTCGGTGAATGATCACATCTGCTTTGTGTTTTTTAGCCAGACGTTTAGCAGCATTAATGGCAGTGCTTTGCTTACGGTGTTTTGAAGTAATACGTTTATTGCCTTCGCGGCGTACAGCCCAATCATCTTTATAAGGCACAACGTGTTGGTGCCATGTACGTTTTTTGTCCGCGTTACGAGAGGCATTAAAAAAGGCTTCCAATAATTCTATAACTGTGCGTAACCAAGATGTTTTTGCTGCCATTTTATTCGATGCGTTTAGAAAGTTTAGCGAAGGTAATCTCCCCAAACCCGCGTATCACCTTATCCGCCAGTGAATAATCTTGGTTTTTGGAATGTGGGCTATCAAAACCCACACAATAGATTCCTGCTGCTTTGGCCGCTTTGATCCCGTTGGTGGAATCCTCGATCACCATACAATGCTCCGGTGCATGTCCCGAGGCTTCCGCCGCTTTTATAAAAATTTCCGGGTGGGGCTTGGATTCCGCTAAGTCCGCACCACTTAGTTTGGCCACAAAATATTGATCTAGATCAAAACGCTGAAACACATTATTGATACTGAGCATGGAGGCTGAACTAGCCAAAACAAGCGTAAGTCCGTTGGCGTGGTAATCCTGTATGCATTCCAAAACCCCGTCTATGAGTTGCAGGGCATCGTTATTTACAAACAGTTCCTTAAAATGCTTTCGCTTACTTGCTACCAACTCCTCGGCGGTTCTATTGAGCTTAAAATGGTCCACCAAAACTTCGCAAATGGGCAACGTGGCCATACCTGTAAAACTTTCGTAAAGTTCAGGGGACACGGTAATGCCCACCTCATCAAACATAGCATGGTAAGCTTTATAATGCAGGGGTTCCGAATCTATGATCACCCCATCCATATCAAACAAAACAGCTTTTATCATGAGTAAGATTTGAGGCAAAAATAAGGGCTTACGGAGAATAAGCGAGGCTATCCCGCCAATAATCCTTTTTCACAGGAACTCAACATGTACGCCACTCGCAATAAGGGGTGTACGATGTTTAAATTGATGTCCCAATGCTTCTTTTGTAACAATCTAAGCGCATTTTACACTAACCTAATGGAAACAATCCAGTTTTTTCATAAATTAAGCACCAATAAAACTAAAAACACTACCATGGATATTTTTGGAAAGATCAAAGAAAAACTCAGTAATGAATTTATTGACATTATTGAGTGGCTCGACTATACGGACGATACCATCGCACATCGTTTTGAGCGCTATCAAAATGAAATAAAAAACGGTGCAAAACTGATTGTTCGAGAAGGACAGACGGCGGTTTTCATCAACGAAGGCCAATTGGCCGATGTGTTCGGGCCGGGCACTTACGACCTCACCACTAAGAACTTACCCATATTAGCCACGCTGAAAGGATGGAAATATGGATTTAATTCCCCTTTCAAAGCCGAGGTGTATTTTGTGAACACCCACCTTTTCACTGATGAAAAATGGGGAACCAAAAGTCCCATCACTTTAAGTGATGACCGTTTTGGTTTGGTGGAAATCAGAGCGTTCGGAACGTATGCCTTCAAAATTTCCGATGCCGGAAAGTTCATCAAGGATATTGTGGGCACCGACAGTAATTTCACCAATTTTGAAATCAACGAGCACCTCAAAAGTTTAATCGCGACACGATTTACCGACACCGTTGGCGAAGCAAATCTTCCCATTGAACTATATGCCGCCAATACCTCGGAACTATCGGATACCTGTAGGGAAGTGATGGCTCCGGAATTTCAAACAGTAGGTATCTCCTTGGAGAAATTCTACATCGAAAATGTCTCCATGCCGGAAGACCTCAAAAAAGAAATTTTCGAGTATAGCCGAATAGATAAATTGGACCTTGACAAATTGACCAAGTTCAAGACCGCCAAAGCCATTGAAGCCGCCGCACAAAATGAAGGTGGAACTGCAGGGGCCGGAATGGGCATGGGCATGGGCTTTGTGCTTGCCCAACAAATGGGCGGTATGATGGGTGGAACTACCCAGACCAGCCCTCAAATGACTGCCCAACCATCGGCTGGAGCTGTTCCTCCTCCCATGCCAGTGCAAACCATGTACTATTATGCCACGAACGGTACCCAACACGGTCCCGTGACCTTCGAGCAAATGCAATCCCTTTTTGCTTCCAGGGCCATTAACCGTGATAGTTTGGTGTGGAAGCAGGGCATGTCCGCATGGACCGCATTAAAAGATGTGGAAGAGTTAAAATCGTTTTTGGGCGGCAATACCCCACCTCCATTACCAACGGAATAATAAAATCTATTGTCATGCTGAACTGTCATTTCGAGCGCAGTCGAGAAATCCATCAAGCATCTCTGTTAAATACACTTTTTAATCGTACATGAGTGAGATTCTTCGTTTCACTCAGAATGACAAACAAGCCATTGGAAGAACAAAAAGTCCAAAAGACCGAACTCAAAAAAGCCTGTGTAAACTGCGGTGCAGAGCTTACTTATAAACCTGGCACCACCAGTATCAGCTGTGAATACTGTGGGCACGAGGAAACCATCGATGTTGACAAAAATGGTTTTGAGGAACTGGAGCTTTATCCTTTCCTCAAGGAAATGGGCAGCCTAAGGCACAGCGAGGAAATCTCCATGCTGCACTGCAAAAATTGTGGCGCGAACCAACATGTAGAGGAAAACTATAAATCGCTCCATTGTGTGTATTGCGGTCAGCCATTGGTGGTTGAGGACACCTATAAGGAAAACTGGATATTACCCGGTGCCGTATTGCCTTTTCAAATTGATAAAAACCAGTCTTTTGCCATTTTTAAAAAATGGGTGAAAGGATTGTGGTTCGCTCCAAACAACTTAAAAAAAGCAGCTCTGGATCCTCAGTTTACCAAAGGTCTCTATTTGCCCTATTGGACTTTTGATGCACAACTATATGCTTCATATACGGGTCAACGGGGCGAATATTATTATGAAACAAGAAGGGTTCGCGACGCCAATGGTAAAATGGTCACCAAAAGGGTCAGGAAAACAAGATGGTATCCGGCATCGGGGGAAGTATCCGGGTTCGTGGACGATACCTTGATCAAAGCCTCCCATCAAAAAACCGGACGGATTCCGAGTAAAATTGCCTCATGGGATTTGAAAAAGCTCCAACCGTTCAATTCTGGGTTTCTTTCTGGATTTGTTACCGAAAAATATACCATCCCCCTAAAAGATGGCCATCTGCACTCCAAAGAAGTGGCCAGGGACATTGCCGACACATGGTGCAGACGGGACATTGGCGGTGATACCCAGCGTATATTCACCATGAACATGAAACTGACCGAGGAGACTTTTAAACATATTTTATTGCCGGTTTATGTGAGTGCCTATCGCTACAATGGCAAGGAGTATAACTTTTTTATCAATGGGGAAAATGGTCTAATATCAGGTACCCGCCCCTATAGTTTTTGGAAGATATTCTTTACGGTCGTAGCGGTTCTTGCCGTTATTGGGGTGATTATTTTTCTATCCAATCAGTAGCATCAAAAACCGATACCGATGTTTAAATCAAAAGGTGCCTTTTGGGTTTCCATAGATTTGGTCTGAACTTTAATTGTGATTTTTTCAGGTGCTTCCTTGAACACTACGGTATTCTCGTCCAGACCAAGTCCCATGTTTCTATATTCCTCGCTATCATCACCATCTATCACTTCGAGATTGCCAATAGGGGTTTCTGTATCCAAAGTATATAAATGGTATTCTGTACCGTCCTGCAGCGTAGCTCCTCCCGCATCCAAAATGGTTATCTTTCCTATTTCAGAATCAAATGAGGACTGAATGTTCTCTTTAAAAGGGAGTTCCAATGTTTTTTCCTCAGAAGCATCCCCAACATAATTGATCAAGAAGGTTCCTTTCATCTCCAATGTTGTAGCTCCTTTTTGTGGCACTCCGTCAATTTCCATTTGCAAATCATAATAAGAACCATCGGAGCTTACAAAACCATATGTGTTTTCCACGACCAAACCTTTTCCGTTGCTCAAAAAATCAAACCCGGTATTGTCGGTAATCGCTGTTATTTCAGCATTGTTAATGTCCAAATTATAGAATTGCTTTTCCGCATCCAAAGGCACCTTAAGTTTTAGTGTGGTTCTATAATTGCCCTCATATTCTTTGTTGATGCAAATACTTCGGGTACTGACCTGGGCCTGTAATGGCAAAAAGGAGCATAAAACAATAATGATTTTTAAAATAATGTTGAGGTTCGTTGATTGCATGATTTGTTTTTCTAAAAATATGGAACAAACCATTGTTCAATCAAAGGATTGTATAGATGGTAGAATTTTTATTGTAATTTTCAAAAACTACTCATAATCAATAAAATATACTGATATTAAAAAACCAAACACACGGGGTTCGGGTGTTTGGTTTCACTCAAGAAATTTAAAGTTCCGTTTTCCCTATCCCTTTTAAAGATTGAAATATTACTGGTTTTCTTGTTGGCTACCAGTAGAAATTCTCCCGTTGGGTCCAAAGTAAAATTTCGGGGCCAATCTCCGTGTACCGGTTCTCTTCCCACTAATTCCAATTGACCGGATTCTCCATCCACGGCAAATATCACAATAGTGTTCTCACCACGGTTGGAACCATACAAAAACTTTCCGTCCGGAGACAAATGGAGGTCTGCACAAGCATTGTTGCCTTGATAGGTCTTATCCAAAGTAGGGACCACTTGTGTTTCTACATAATTTCCATTGCCATTCTTTTCCAAAACAGAAATGGTACTATTCAATTCGTTGATGACATACAGCATTTTGCCGTTGTTGCCATAGGTAAAATGGCGAGGTCCCGCTCCATCTTCAAAAGCTATGGAAGCTTGTTCGGCAGGGACAAACTTGCCGGCTTTCAACGTGTATCTTTTGATGGCGTCCAACCCCAAATTGGTAACCATGAGCCCATCAGCATTGAATTGGGCCATGTGCGCATGGGAGGTTTTTATGGAATCCAAGGGATTATGGTCGATTATCTGTGGACCATCCGCCAATGAGCCATCATCATTTAATGAAAATATCGAAAAATTGCCCCCCGTATAATTGGCAACGGCCAGATATCCATCACCGGAAAGGGAGACATGGCATGGATGTGCTCCTTGGGTTCCCATACTGTTCTGGAGCTCCAACACGTCATCTTTCAACTTAAAAGCGGTAACTCCACCGCCCAAACTATCAAAATCGGCAGTTTCTTGAACCGCGTAGAGATTCGCTTTGTCCTCCGAAATGGCCAAATACGATGGATTGGTGATCACAGCTGCCAGTTTTTGGTTGGACAATTCCCCTGAATTTGAATCAAAAGTGTAGGTATATATGCCTTCGCTATCGCCATCGGTATAGGTTCCAACAAACAGGGTGTACATTGGTTTTTCTTTTGCACAGGCAATTACCAAAATTGCAATAAGACCTGTTAATATAGTTTTCTTCATGAATGTTTAGTTATGACTTCCAAATTAAACATTCTAGATGAAAGAAATGACATCTACGATAGTTCGGACTTGATTTCCCTATGAAGAAAAACACCGGTAACAATAGTAGCAAGCACATCGGCTGTACAAAAAGATAACCACACTCCAATTTCCCCCATTAAATTTGGTAAAATCAAAATCAAGGGGATAAAAAAGAAGCCTTGGCGTGTCAAGGTCAACAATAAGGCGGGAATGGCTTTCCCAATGGCTTGAAAATAGGCTGCACCTATTAATTGGATGGCAATAATGGGTGTTGCTGCAAACACCAAGCGCATAGCCACGGGTGTGTGCTGGAGCACAAAATTGTTGGCCTCAATTTCTGCGGGAGACAATTCGGGCCGGCTGCTCAAAAATAAAGAGGCTATTTCTGCGGGGAAAACCATGAGCACCACAAAAACAATGGTAGCGACCAAAGCTGCATACTTGATCGCCGTATAGATGGATTCCTTTACCCGATCATACTTTACCGCGCCATAGTTGTAACCTGCGATGGGCAAAAATCCTTGGGTGACCCCAAAAACCGGGAACAGGGCAAACATCAACATTCTACCAATTATGGCATAAACAGCTACCATGGACTCGCCTCCCAGATTGAACAATATATTGTTCATCAAGAGGTATACCACGCTCGTCGTCGCCTGTCGTGCCAAGGTTACGACCCCAAGCGCCCCAATTTCCCTAATAATGGGCAAATCAGGGGTCAAGCTCCCAAGGCGGAGTTTAAGTTCGGAACGATTTGAGGTAAAGAAGTAAGCGATATAGGAAAAGGAAAAAATATATCCTCCAGTGGTGGCCCATGCCGCGCCGGTCATACCCCAATCAAAGACGTAAATAAAAACATAGTCCAACACTAGGTTGCTCACCGAGGGAATAATCATGGCGATCATGGCGAACTTGGGCTTGCCCTCGGCCCTGATGACGTTATTGCCCATCATACTAAAGGCCAAAAAGGGAACGCCGTACAGTACGATGATGTAGTATGTTTTTGCCAGTTCAAAGATAGCGCCCTTTCCACCGAAGGCAGGTATCAGGCTATCTACGTACACAATACCCAGGATGGCCATCGTAATGGTAATCAAAAAGGTAAGCACTATCTGGTTTCCAAATGTTTTGGTGGCCTTTGCATGATTATCGGCCCCCATGGCGCGGGAAATAATACTGGAGCCCCCTATACCTATCGCCATGCCCAAGGCCCCTATAAAGAACGAAATCGGGAGTACCACATTGATCGCTGCAATGGCTATGGCCCCTATCCAATTGCCCACAAAAATGGAATCGACAAGCACGTTTAAGGACATCACCAATATGCCTATGGATGCAGGAACCGCCTGTTTGACAAGTAATTTTCCTATGGGCTCTTCCCCAAGGTCGTTAGAGATTATTTTGACCATGCCAAGGAATCTTCATTAAAAATAAATTATAGCGAAGGCCAAAACTACAATGCATCCGCCAAACTATCCTTGTTCTTGGCAAGTTTTTTAGCAATACTGTCCCAAAGTTCAATTCGATATTGAAGTGCCTCCTTGCTATATTCTGCCACTTCGTTCCACTTTTCATCATCTGAGCCACAAAGTGCCTTGATTATTTTTAATGCCAATGGACCATGTTCCTCCCCATCCAACTCAATATGTCTTTTGAGGTAATAGGTCAATTTTTGATAGTTGCCAGGACCATTTGACCTCTCTATGATGCCAAGAAACATGTCGGGTATCAATTCTTCTCTACCAAAAGTGAAGGCGGCAGCGATAATATGGGGTTTTTGGGTATTGATAACCCTAAAAGTGAAGTTTAAAAAGTTTTTTTCTGCTTGGTCAAGATTTGCTTTATCAATCTGTTGGGCAATAGTTTCAAGATCCGTAAAACTTGAAATTACATGTAGTGCCCGGGAGGTATCTGCATGCACTTCCTCCATAGCGTCCAAATACATTTCAAAATGACTTTTTGCCTTTCCCTCCCCATCAAAATCACTCTCTTCCTCCAAAACAATTTCGTTGATGAACCGCGTTACCGATGTGTCGGCCGCTGGATGCCAAGGCAAGCCAACACAGGTAAGGTTTTGCTGCAGTGCCTTGAGCAGGGACATAAAGTCCCAAACGGCATACACATGGCTTTCCATAAAGGTTTTGATGTCCTCCACAGATTCCAGTTGGGTATACAATTCGTGGTTTCTGAGTTGTTGCCTCAAAGGTTGAAGGCCGTTCTCCAAATTTTCGATGGTCATATCGGTTCCTTTATTCTACTATTTTTTATCGGATGTTGGTTTGTGGCAAGGCATCGTTTTCTTCCCAATCCTTGATCCATTTGGCCATAAGTTCCGCCCAGTCATCCCGGTCGTTCAAACATGGGATGTGGATATATTCCTCTCCCCCTGCTTCTTGGAACTGTTCTTTACCTTCCATGGCAATTTCTTCGAGGGTTTCCAAACAATCACTGACAAAGGCCGGAGTGATGACGGCCAATTTCTTGACACCTTTTTTGCCGAGGCGTCCAAATTCCTTATCGGTAAAGGGCTGTAACCATGGGTCACTTCCCAGTCTGGATTGAAAAGATGTACTTACCTTATCCTCTGGCAATCCCAATTGTTTTTTTACCAATTCGGTGGTGTCATAACATTGATGTCTATAACAGGTATGGTGTGCCACAGAGTTGGTTTTGCAGCATTCACCGTTCAACTGGCAATGGAACTTGGTAGGGTCCGATTTTTTAATGTGGCGTTCTGGAATCCCATGATAAGAGAAAAGAATATGGTCGTAGTCAAAACCTTCCAGGCCTTCGGCAATACTATCAGATAATATTTTGATGTAGTCCCGGTTACTATAAAAAGCGGGCAAGGTGGTCATGTGCATCTGGGGAAAATCCTTTTGCTGTACCTCAAACGCCTTTACCACCACTGTTTCGTATGACGACATGGCATAATGTGGGTACAAGGGCACTAGGAATACCTCATCGACCCCCTTGTTTTTTAATTCCTGTAATCCTTCTTTTATGGACATGGAGCCATACCGCATCCCCAAAGCTACCGGCAAATCGATATGTTGTTGGACCTTCTGGGCAAATCTTTCGGAAATAACGATCAAGGGGGAACCTTCTTCCCACCAAATTTTGGAATAGGCCTCGGCGGACTTTTTGGGACGGGTGTTCAGAATAATCCCTCTAACGATAATGTTTCTAAGTATTGGATTTACATCAATGACCCTTTCATCCATCAAAAATTCATCCAAATACGGTTTTACATCTTTGGCGGTAGGGCTATCTGGCGAACCCAAATTGACCAACAAAACTCCTTTTTTCACAGTTTGTATCTTTAGACAGCTAAAATACAACACGGGATGGACTTGACCTTTTTACCATCAAAATAGTTTCTTATGACTCAATAATGATTCTCGATTTTGTTTAAGCTTTGTCACCATGGTGGACTTTTCTAGCTATTTTTGTGGATATGGAGTCTTTCTACGACAATGTTTCCAAAGAGTCCCTCATTTTTTTGGGGGTGGCCCTTCTTGTGCTTATCATCTTGTATTGGAGCACTTCGGCACTGATGAAACGTTTGGGAAAAAACCCAAAATACTTGTTGCCCAAGAGCACCTTTAAAAGGTTGGCGACACCTTTGGTGCTGATCTTTGTTTCCGTACTAATCCGGATGAAGGCGTTGCGCGACCTGTTGAACCTAGAGGGTGCGGGGTACTGGTTTAAAAAGGCGAGTACCATCCTTTTTATTGTTGCCATGGCCTGGGTGATGATAGCCCTATTGAAGATCGTAAAAAAGATCGTCATTAAAAATTATGATATCGGGGTAGCCGATAACCTAAAGGCCAGAAAGGTATATACCCAGTTCACGATTCTCGAGCGTATTTTTATTTTCATCATCATCTTGCTGGCAACAGGGTTCGCATTAATGAGCTTTGAAGAGATCCGTGAGGTGGGCATCAGTATTTTTGCCTCTGCAGGGGTTGCCGGGATCATTATTGGTTTTTCGGCCCAACAGTTCATTGGAACCATTTTGGCGGGAATCCAAATTGCCATCGCCCAGCCCATAAAGTTGGATGATGTGGTAATCGTTGAAGGGGAATGGGGCCGTATCGAAGAAATCACCTTAACCTATGTGGTTGTCAGTATTTGGGACAAAAGACGCCTGATCGTACCCACCCCTTATTTTATCAACCAACCTTTCCAGAACTGGACCAAGACTTCTTCTGATCTTTTGGGCACCGTGTTTTTGTATGTAGACTACAATGTCCCTTTTGACAAGATCAGGGAAGAGCAAACCCGTATCTTAAAGAATACCGACTTGTGGGATGGCAAGGTAAATGTCCTCCAGGTTACCGATACAAAACCCAACTACGTAGAGATAAGGTCCCTTGTGAGCGCAAAAGATTCGCCTACAGCTTGGGATTTAAGGGTTCATGTGAGGGAGAAATTAATCGTTTATCTACAAGAAAATTACCCTGAAAGTATTGCAAGGACCACTAGGTTAACGATTGAACAAAAGAATAAAAACAATCATGAAGCATAAATTAATTGTTCTTTTTTTGGTTTTTGGAACTTTTGGGAGTGCCCAGCAGATAACCTGCTCCCCAAAGGACGAGTCCCTTTTTGAAACCAAAATAAAGGCTTTGGAAAAGACCAAAGCTTCCAATTTGGGCGACACCATAGCCCTGATCGGTCAATCCTTTATGGGAACGCCCTATGTGGAAAAAACCTTGGAAGTTGGCGACACTGAAACCTTGGTCATAAATTTTGGGGGATTGGACTGTACCACTTTTGTTGAAAATGTGATCGCTTTTAGTTTGATGCTCAAAAAACAGCAGAGAGATTTTGGACATTTTACTGAAAACCTTGAAACCGTTCGGTATAGAAATGGCGATATGGACGGTTATCCTTCTCGTTTACATTACTTTACAGAATGGATTCGTGATAACGAGAAAAAAGGATTGGTACAGGACATTACTGCCGAACTGGGAGGAGTGGAAGCGGATAAGTCCATTAATTTTATGGGGACCCATCGTAATCTGTATCCTTTTTTGGCCAGCGATGAAAACTTTGAAGCAATCTTGGCGGTGGAAAAAGAACTTGCCAAAGAAAAACTGTGCTATCTGCCCAAAGACCAAATTGAAGGCAAGGAACAGCTCATCCAATCCGGGGATATCATTGCTTTGGCCACTTCCATTACGGGGTTGGATGTAACCCATACCGGTATAGCAATCCATCAACCCGATGGAAGGTTACATTTGCTCCACGCTTCCAGTAAAAATGGTGAAGTGGAAATTTCCGAACTGCCTTTGGCGGATTATCTCAAAACCATCAAAAGCAATATTGGGATCATTGTGGCAAGGCCTACCCTACTTTCGCCTTAGGCACCACTCAATAGCTCCCAAAAGATGTTTTCTGAAATCCGGCTCATCGAATGATGCATCCGTATGGCCCCCTCCAGTGTAAAAAGCCCTTCCACCATCAAATTCGTGATACCAAGCTATGGGATGGCTAGACCCATTGGTCCCTCCCTCGTAACTGCTTTCGTCCAAATTGAGCAAAACGGTGATATTGGGGTTTATATCCTTAAAGTTGTACCACTCATCTTCCCTTGTCCACGAATCCTGCAGGTGTTCTGTTGATGGATGATTTTTGCTTAATACATCAATCTTTGCCTTTCTCACGTTGGGGTCGTTGGGGTGGCTGTCAAAATAGGCCCCTACCAGTTTTCCGTACCAAGCCCAATCATATTCCGTGTCGGCCGCGGCATGGATACCCAGGAAAGCCCCTCCCCCTTTAATGTAGGATTCAAATGCACGTTGCTGTGCATCGTCCAGCACATCCATGGTCGTATTCAAAAAAACCACGAGTTTATAATTGTTGAGATTCTGAGTGTTAAAATCTTCCCCCGATTCCGTTTGAAGTGCGATGAACCCATTTTGCCTACCAAGTTCCCTTAAGGTTTGCACCCCTTTTTCAATGGATTTATGACGATATCCATCCGTTTTGGTATAGACCATGACCAATTCCGGCATTTTCACCTCTTTTTGATTGGGCACTGAATCATTTTGCGCAAAAAGCTGTAGTGACATACAGCAGACAACAACGGATAATACAATCTTTTTCATTCCTATAATTTTTATGCATTTGAAGTTAAATACTTTTTGGGAGTGGTGCCAAACTTCTTTTTAAAAGCGGCAATAAAATGGCTTGCGGTACTGTACCCTACTTTTAAGCCCACTTCATTTACATTGTGCTTGCCCGTTTCCAACATTTTTCGAGCATATTCCATTTTATAATCGAACAAAAAGCCAAATACGGAATCACCATAAATTTGCTTAAAGCCTTCTTTTAATTTTTTTAGGCTGAGTCCAACTTCTTGGGAAAGCTCGGTCAAGGTCGGAGGTTCGGCCATACGGGAAATCATAATCTCTTTGGCCATACGTATTCTCCGCACATTGTCCTCATCGGCCAAATATGGGCATTGTTCAAGGTCCGCATCCTCTGTTTTATTGAAATAGAGCGAGATGAGCTCATATACCTTTCCTTTGAGGTATAGTTCTTTTACGGACGGATGAAGGTTAAAGTTCATCAGTTGGCTCAACACCACAGCAGTGGCCGGAGATACCATTTCCTGTGAATAATATTTCTTTTCCTTGTTCCCCTCACTTAGGAAAGGAATATAATCCGCTTCATTAGAAAAGAGCGAATGAAATTTTCTAATGGTCATCACAACAGAAAGGAGCCACGAATTGGGAGAAACAATAAGGTTCAATGGCAAATCTTTTTGAGTGTTGTAAAGAAGCAAAGAATTTTCTTCGTTTACCTCCAGATAATAATTGCCCTCGTTAAAATTGAACTTTGACCTCCCTTTTAAACAAAAATGGAACTGAATGTAGGAACTGTCGATTTCCCTTTCAATAAGTTTTGGTTCTTTACTGTCGTTCTGGATTTTCAGGATATAAATCCCATCTTCCACTAAAGTTTCATCATACGAACCTCTGGCGATGTTTTTTAAGTTGTTTTTCAATTGACCCAAATGTTTTTATTAATTTAGAATGGCTCTAAATTGAGATTATTAATCTCAAATTTATCAATAAAATCAATGACTTACACCATTTTAATCATAAATAAGATATAAAATAAAGGTGGTGGTCGTACATAGTTCCGCTAGCGTTATTTTTTAAGCAATAAGCCTGTTACTTTTGTTATGCGATTTTATCCTTTATGAGGAACTACCATATTTCAAAACATAATTCCTTCTACGCCATTGGGTTGAGTTATAAGAAGGCGGATGCAGAGGTGAGAGGAAAATTCAGTCTGGATGTTCCTGCCATCGACCGTATTTTGGAAAAGGCCAAAGAAACTGGTATTGATGGCCTATTGGCTATTTCTACATGCAACAGGACCGAACTTTATGGTTTTGCACAGCACCCGTACCAGCTCATCAAACTACTTTGCGATGAAACCAAGGGTACCGTTGAAGAATTTCAAGAAGTGGCCTATGTGTACAAGAACCATGATGCGATTTCCCACATGTTCAGAGTGGGGACTGGTCTTGACAGTCAGATTTTGGGGGATTTCGAAATCATCAGCCAAATAAAACAGGGCTTCTATCGTGCCAAAAAACATGAAATGGCCAATCCGTTCCTGGAACGTTTGTGCAATTCGGTTATCCAAGCCAGTAAACGTATCAAAAACGAAACGGAACTATCGTCCGGGGCCACCTCTGTTGCATTTGCTTCGGTAAAATATATTCTGGACAATGTCGAGAATATTTCCAACAAGAACATTTTGTTGTTCGGAACGGGAAAAATTGGAAGAAACACCTGTGAAAACTTGGTGAAGCACTCCAACAACTCCCATATCACCTTGATCAATAGAACACGGGAAAAAGCGGAGGACATTGCAGGTAAGTTCCAATTGACCGTGAAAGACTATGGCGATCTGCAAACCGAAATACGCAAGGCCGATATTCTCGTTGTGGCCACAGGTGCCCAGTTGCCCACCGTTTCCAAAGCATTGATCTATACGAAAAAACCATTGTTGATTTTGGACCTGTCCGTTCCCAAAAACGTATCGGATGATGTAAAAGATTTGGAAAATGTGACTTTGGTACATTTGGACCAACTTTCGCAGATTACGGATGAAACTTTGGCGAAGAGGAAAGAATTTGTTCCGAAAGCAGAGGCCATTATCGAAAAAGTAAAAAAGGATTTCCTTACATGGTTGGAAACCCGAAAGTTTGCCCCAGTGATCAATGCACTCAAGGACAAACTCAATACCATGAAAGCGGAGGAAATCGATTTTCAGACCAAAAAAATTGAAGGGTTCGACCAAAACCAAGCGGAAATCATCTCCGACAGGATTATCCAAAAAATCACGAAACAGTTTGCCAACCATTTAAAGAGCAACGAAGTCGATACCGAAGATAGTCTAGAGCTCATTCAAAAAGTCTTTCAGCTAGAACTGCATTCCAAATGAGCAAAATAATCCGTATTGGGACCCGCGACAGCGAGTTGGCGCTGTGGCAAGCAACCACTGTTCAAAAAAAGTTGGAGGAGCTCGGTTACGACACCATTTTGGTGCCCACCAAATCCATGGGAGACCAAGTATTGGACAAGCCACTTTATGAACTTGGGGTCACAGGTATCTTTACCAAGACTTTGGACATTGCCTTGCTCAAAGGGGATATAGACATTGCGGTGCACTCCATGAAAGATGTACCCACCCAACTGCCCAAAGGAATTGTACAAGTCGCTGTTTTGGAGCGAGCCATCACCCACGATATTTTGGTCCACAAAGGCTCGGGGTTTTTGGATACCGATCAACCAGCGACCATAGCCACCGGAAGTTTGCGAAGAAAGGCCCAGTGGTTGAACAAATACCCCAACCACAACGTTGTGGATCTAAGGGGAAATGTGAACACAAGACTGCTTAAACTGATAGAAAATGACTGGCAGGGTGCCATTTTTGCCCAAGCAGGACTGGAACGCATCAAACTATTGCCGAAGGATGCCATTCAATTGGATTGGATGATTCCTGCACCCGCACAAGGGGCCATGTTGGTTGTTGCCAAAGAGGAAGACGAATTCACCAAAAAGGCCGTAGCAAAACTCAATCATTCCGAAACTGAGGTCTGTACCACCATCGAACGTGACTTTTTACGAACCTTGGAGGGAGGATGCACTGCGCCAATTGGGGCCTTGGCCCAAATAAAAGACCAAACGGTTTTTTTTAAAGGAGTGGTGTTCTCATTGGATGGAAAACAAAAAATAGACATCCAAAAACAGGTGAAATCAACCAATTCGGACGGGTTTGGTAAAATTTGTGCTTTGGAAGTATTGGAAAAAGGAGGAGATAAATTGATGCAGGAAATCAGAAATGAAAACAGTGCTATCCACTAAAATACTGAATGCCTCCCAAAAGGAACTCTTCCTAAATTCAAATTTGGGCTTAGTGGAATACAACGCCATCAAAATTGAATTTTTGGACACTACGATTCCTTTTCAATATCAAAATTACATCATCACCAGCAAGAATACGGTAAAAGTCTTTTTAAGCCAGGTCGATGAATCGCAAAAAGAAAAATTCAAAATCTTCTGTGTGGGTGAAAAAACCAAAGCATTGCTTGAAGAACATGGTCTACAGGTAGTTGAAACAGCAGATTATGCGACAGACCTAGCGGATATCATCATCAAAAATTATAAAGAAGAAACTTTTTTGTTTCTCTGTGGCAATAAAAGACGTGATAACCTTCCAGAAACATTGTCAAAAAACAATGTTCGGTTTGAAGAATTACAGGTGTACAAGACCAAACTCAACCCAAGAGCGTTCCACCGAAATTTTGATGGAATTTTATTTTTTAGCCCCAGTGGTATCCAAAGCTATCTTCTAAAAAACAAAATAGGGAACAGCACTTTGTTCTGTATTGGAGACACCACAGCTGAAGAAGCTAAGGGCCATACCAAAAATATTATTGTAGCTAATAAACCGACCGTAGAAAATGTGTTGGTACAGGCCATAAAACATCTTAAAAAACATGATTAAAAACGACTTGTTCCTAAAGGCTTTAAAAGGTGAAACCGTTGAACGTCCACCCGTTTGGATGATGCGACAAGCAGGGCGCTATTTGCCGGAGTTTATGGAACTGAAAAAAAAGTACGATTTCTTCACACGTTGCCAAACCCCGGAATTGGCCTCGGAAATTACGGTACAGCCCATTCGCCGCTACGGCATGGATGCCGCCATCTTGTTCAGTGATATTTTGGTGATTCCACAAGCCATGGACATCGAAGTGCAGATGAAACCCAATTTTGGTCCCTATCTACCCAATCCCATCCGTTCACAAGCCGATTTGGACAAGGTTATTGTCCCTGATATCCAAGACACCCTTGGCTATGTAATGGAGGCCATTACCATGACAAAAGAAAAATTGGAGGATGAAGTTCCCTTAATCGGTTTTGCGGGTTCTCCCTGGACAATTTTGTGCTACTGTGTGGAAGGACAGGGAAGTAAAAGTTTTGACAAAGCAAGAGGATTTTGCTTCACCAAGCCAGACGCCGCCCATGAATTGCTCCAAAAAATAACCGACACCACCATCGCATACCTTAAAGCGAAGGTGAAGGCAGGCGTAAATGCCGTTCAAATTTTCGATTCCTGGGGAGGCATGCTTTCCCCAAAAGATTATCAAGAATTCTCTTGGAAGTATATTCAGCAGATTGTGGATGCCCTGAAAGACGAAGCTCCTGTCATCGTCTTTGGAAAAGGATGCTGGTTCGCTTTAAAAGAAATGGCCAATTCCGGTGCCTCCGCCGTTGGAGTGGACTGGACCTGTTCAGCTCAAAATGCGCGATATTTGACAGGAGGCAATGTTACCCTGCAAGGCAATTTTGATCCTGCACGGTTACTTTCACCACCTGAAAAAATCAAAGAGATGGTAACACAGATGATCCGTGATTTCGGAAAGGACAAGTATGTGGCCAACCTTGGCCATGGTATTCTCCCCCATGTTCCGGTGGAAAATGCCAAAGCATTTATTGATGCCGTTAAAGAATATAAGGAGTGAACCTTTTATCAATAGTAAAACGGGTTGATTTTAAAAATATACTGAAAGTTATATTGCTGGGATTAAGCCGTCCACATTTTATCATCCCGACCATCGGGGCCACTAAGGATTGTATTTTGATCTCCAGCAAAATATATGGCGACCTCCATAACAAGAATGGGCCTGCCAATGCTTTTAGGCATGCCCTTTGGAATTTTTTAATTGCCAAAAGGTGTTTTAAGTGGCAAAAAAATGATGAAGTGGTCTTGGCTTGGGCCAAAAAAGTAACAGATTGGCATGAGGATTCATTCCCCAACAAAAAATTGCCCAAGCAAATGGATTTGCACAACAATGAAGTGGGTCGATTCATTTTTAAGATGAACAGTCATAAATCAGAAGATGAAGTCATTGAACTATTGAAGCAAATGGCCGTGAAATCAAATAAAATCAATGATAGTTCAACACTTTCTGAACATAAAAACCAAATGGTACATATTTTAGACCAATGAAAAATAAATTCTACGAGTACATTCAACAACTTCAGGACACCATCACTTCAAAACTGGAAGAACTGGATGGCTCCGCCAAATTCCAACAAGATTTCTGGGAACGGGAAGAAGGTGGCGGAGGTAGAACACGAGTTATCGAAAATGGCGCTGTATTCGAAAAAGGAGGTGTAAACATTTCCAAGGTCCATGGGCCGTTGCCCAAAAGCATGCAGAATTATTTTGGGGTGGAAGATGTGGATTTCTTTGCCTGCGGATTAAGTTTGGTGATTCACCCAAAAAGCCCAATGGTGCCCACGGTACATGCCAATTGGCGCTATTTTGAAATGTACGATAAACAAGGTAACATTGTGGATCAATGGTTTGGGGGCGGACAGGACCTTACCCCCTATTATTTGTTCGAAGAAGATGCAATACATTTTCACACCATCTGCAAACAAGCCTGCGATGCCCATAACCCAGAGTTTTACCCTGCCTACAAAAAAAAATGCGATGACTATTTCTGGAATACCCACCGGAATGAAGCACGTGGGATAGGCGGATTGTTCTTTGATTACTGTAAAGCCACCGAAGAAACCAGTATGGAAGATTGGTACAATTTTGTAACCGAGGTCGGGGATAGTTTCTTGGAAGCCTACGTTCCCATAGTTGAGAAAAGAAAGGGCCTCCCCTACACTCAAGACCAACGCGATTGGCAAGAAATTAGAAGGGGGCGTTATGTAGAATTCAATCTGGTGCACGACAAAGGCACTCTTTTTGGTCTGCGAACCAATGGCCGAATTGAAAGTATTTTGATGAGCTTGCCCCCACATGTGCAATGGCGGTACGACCATCATCCCGAAAAAGGGAGTGAGGAAGAAAAGTTGTTAGAAGTACTGAAAAAACCTAAAAATTGGGTCTAATCCCAGTTTTGTTCAAAAATTCAAATTATATAAACAAAATTATCGATATGTATCCACTAATAAGACCCAGAAGACTACGCGCATCCGAATCTGTCAGAAAACTAGTTCGTGAAACCATTGTTACTCCAGATGATTTTTTGGTGCCACTTTTTGTGACCGAAGGGAAAGGTGTGAAAAAGGAAATTCCATCCATGCCCAATTACTTCAATCTGAGTTTGGACCTGCTGGAAAAAGAGGTCAAGGAACTTTGGAAGATGGGACTTTCCTCCGTCCTGCTCTTTGCCAAAGTGGAAGATAACCTAAAGGACAACAAAGGTACAGAAGCCCTAAATCCAGATGGATTGATGCAACGTGCCATAAAAACGGTAAAAAATGCCTGCCCGCAGATGTTGGTAATGACCGATGTGGCCATGGATCCATTTTCATCCTATGGGCACGACGGTATTGTGGCCGATGGACAGATCCTAAATGACGAGTCTGCCGAAGTATTGGCAGAAATGAGTGTTTCCCATGCCAAGGCCGGAGCAGATTTTGTGGCCCCGAGTGATATGATGGACGGGAGAATCCTGACCATTCGTGAAGCATTGGAGGACGAAGGGTTCACCAACACGGGAATTATGGCCTATTCCGCCAAATACGCAAGTGCCTTTTACGGCCCTTTCCGCGATGCATTGGATTCCGCCCCTGTGGATATCGCCAACGTACCCAAGGACAAGAAAACCTACCAAATGGATTATGCCAATCGGTATGAAGCCATCAAGGAAACCCAAATGGACATTGACGAAGGAGCCGATATTGTAATGGTAAAGCCCGGATTGTGCTATTTGGACATTGTTCGTGAAATCAGAAATGAAGTGGACATCCCCGTTGCCGTATATCAAGTTTCAGGAGAATATGCCATGGTAAAAGCAGCTGCCGAAAAAGGCTGGTTGGACCACGATGCCGTGATGTTGGAACAGTTGACCGCCATAAAAAGGGCAGGAGCGAATATTATAGCCAGTTATTTTGCCAAGGATTTTATCCGAACTTTGGGATAAACCCAAGAAGATGAAAAAAATCAAAGTTTCGTTGCTGTTTATCATTGTCATTGTCCGCTTCGGATTTTCCCAAAGGGAACTCATCCACGCCTACCCCTCCAAATTGGGGTTTGATGAAGCTTTCATCAACCAAAAGGTGGATTCGATCATGGAAATGGGCATTGATCGCATGGCATTTCCAGGCGCCCAGCTCTTGGTGGCCAAGAACGATACCGTTATTTTTCACAAAGCCTACGGATACCATACCTATGACAGCATTCAGCCCGTGGCCCTGAACGACCTTTATGATCTGGCATCCGTCACTAAAATTTCTGGGCCATTGCCCGCCTTGATGAAATTGGTGGACGAGGGTAAGCTGGATTTGGACAAACCTTTCAGCACGTATTGGAAACCTTGGAGACATCGAAAGGACAAAAAAGACCTCACCCTACGTGAGATTTTGGCGCATCAGGCAGGTTTGGTGCCCTATATTGTTTTTTTAAAGAAGGTGCTTCGGAAAAACGGTAAAATTAAAAGGCGCTTTGTTCACAATTCTTCAGATGAAAGGTTTCAAGGACAAGTGTATGATGGTCTCTACATCAACAATCGTTTTGAACGTAAAATGAACCGGATCATCAACCGATCTAAAGTTTCGGATGAAAAGAAATACAAATACTCCGGACTTACTTTTCTAATTTTCCCGAGTTTGATAGACCAACTCACAGGGAGCGATTACCAAACCTATTTGGATGAAAATTTCTATCAACCTCTGGGCTGTCATACCCTTGGTTATTTGCCCAAAGAAAATAATTATGTAAACGCCATTGTTCCAACAGAAATGGATTCTGTTTTCCGAAAAACCTTGGTAAAAGGTTGGGTGCACGATGAAAATGCATCGCTCAAAGGCGGGGTTTCCGGCAATGCGGGCCTGTTCGGAACTGCAGATGATTTGGCCAAACTAATGCTTTTTTATCAAAATTACGGCAATGTGGATGGCCATCAGCTTATTTCTGCCAAAACGGTCAAGGAATTCACCAAGGTGCAGTATCCAGAAAACGAAAATCGCCGCGGATTGGGGTTTGATAAGCCATTGCTGAACAATTCCGAGCTTCCTTTAGAAGAAGCCTACCCTTCGCCATTGGCGTCTCCCGAAAGCTTTGGACACTCTGGCTTTACAGGAACCTTTGTATGGGCAGACCCGGTGAAGAATTTGACCTTTATATTTCTCTCCAACCGAGTTTACCCATCCAGAGACCATCGGGAACTCTACAATTTGAATATCAGAACGGCACTTCAGAATCTTTTTTATAAGAAATAGAATTTTTAAATCACTCTTTATTGTGAGAGACTATTCTTATTATTTTATAACTTTCTTTTTTTTTAAACACTAAAATATGAGTACACCCGCCTTAAAAATTGAAAAAGGAGAAAGTCAAAAAACAAAAACTAAAATAAAAGATACTATTTTTTCTAGCCATACTCCTGAATTAATTTTAGGATTTTGTGGTCCAATAGGAACGGATATACACTTTGTTGCTGATCGTTTTATTAATATAATGGAATCAGACTATCATTATCGAGTTGAAAAAATAAGTTTGAGTAGTTTAATTCAAAAGTTTTCAAAAAGTTTCAATTACGATGAACTTAAAGATTCTCGTTTTGATTATTATCAAAAGTTAATAGATGCTGGAAACCATTTGAGAAAGGAATATAATCCTAGTGTATTATCTGAATTAGCAATTAATGAAATTGCTGTTGATCGGGAATTAAGGAAAGAAGATAGGGTTTGTTATGTTATTGATTCTATAAAGAATAAAGAAGAATTAGAACTTTTCAGGTTGGTTTATGGCGAACTTTTCTATTTTATTGGTGTATATGCCCATCTAGAATCCAGAATTAATCATTTAGAGGATATTGGATTAGAAAAAGATGAAATATATAAACTTATAGATAGAGACTCAGGCGAGGAAATACAATTTGGACAAAAAGTAACTGACACATTTATAGAATCCGATTTTTTTATAAGAATTGATAAAAGTTCTCAAACTACTATTGACCCTAAAATAAAAAGATTTTTAAATCTCATTTTTTGTAGCGATGTAATAACCCCTACGAAAAATGAAACCGCAATGTATCATGCATACGCAGCTGCTGGTAACTCAGCTTGTCTTAGTAGGCAAGTTGGTGCATGTTTAACCGACTCAAATGGCGAAATTATCTCAGTTGGATGGAACGATGTTCCAAAATTTGGTGGAGGCGTCTATGGTTACTCTGAAAATGATCCTGTTGGTCAACAGGATAACCGATGTATGAATTTAAAAGGAGGGGTGTGTTTTAATGATTTTGAAAAATCAATTATACGAACAGGTTTGGTTAAAGCTCTAATTAATGAAAAAATTGTTGACAATAGTAAGAAATCTGACCTTATTAAGTTACTCGAAAATTCTAGAATTAAAGAATTAATTGAGTTTTCAAGAGCTGTTCATGCTGAAATGCATGCAATTATCGCAGCTAAAACCAACCTAGAGAATAGTATATTACATTGCACAACTTACCCATGTCATAATTGTGCGAGGCATATTGTAGCCTCTGGTATTAAAACAGTTTATTATATAGAGCCTTACAGAAAGAGTCTAGCAACTAAATTACATCGTGATTCCATAACAGAAGATGTAACCCGAAAAGATAGATTGAGAATAATTATGTTTGAAGGTGTAGCCCCAAAGTCGTACTTACATTTTTTTAATATGAATGGTGTTAAAAGAAAATCTAATGGTAAAAAACTTATACATTTACAAAAAAATAGAAAACCAAAAAAAACCTTATCTTTAAAAGCGATCCCTGTCCTAGAAGGAGAAATAACGAAACACTTGGAAGAAAAAAAACTAATCAGTACTAATGAGCAAGGATAAAAATCAGCTAAAACTTGATTTCAATAACTGCCAACCTTCAAAAAAAAATAACAATCAAAACCAAGTGAAGGTTATTGATATTTCAAATAGAGCAGCTATTTACAAAAGAATAATTGGCCGAACTAATTAATTTTTCACAAGCCAATTACTTTGTCGCCTTAAACTTTCTTTAATGGGACTACTTTTATTTTACGCCCTTATTTCCATCTTTTTTTCCTTTTTATGCTCCATTTTGGAGGCGGTCCTATTGAGCATAACACCCACCTTTATCAATGTTAAAAAGCAAGAGGGTAAAGAGTACGCCGCCACCTTGGAAACCCTTAAAAAAGATGTGGACAAACCGCTGATTGCCATTTTGACCCTTAATACCATTGCGCATACCGTTGGAGCCATTTTGGTGGGGGTACAGGCGAAAGTGGCATATGCAGAAATGTACGGAAGCACGGAACGCAGCATTTTTGGATTTTCACTTACCGAAGATCTTATGGTGGGAATCGTCTCAACCCTTATGACAATTTTAATTTTGGTCGCTTCAGAAATCATTCCTAAGACCATAGGAGCCACTTTCTGGAAACAACTGGCCAACTTTACCAGTAAAACGCTCAAAATAATGGTATTCGTCCTAAAATGGACAGGATTGTTATGGCTCTTGCAACTTTTCACCAAACTAGTAGGCGCCAAAGGGGAACATGGCAGTGTTTTGAGTCGGGAAGATTTTAGTGCAATGACGGAAATTGCCGAAGAAGAAGGAGTGTTCAAGGAATCCGAATCCACGATGATCAAAAACCTGCTTTATTTTGATGAAATCCTGGCCCGGGATGTTATGACCCCTAGGACCGTAATGAAGATAGCATCCGAGGACACTTCCATAAAAGAGTTTTTTGAAAAAAACAGACCCCTGCGCTTTTCAAGGATTCCATTGTACAAGGACCGAATGGATAACATTACCGGTTTCTTTTTAAAGGATGAATTGCTGGAGGCCATCATCAACAATAAAGGCAATGAAAAATTGGCAACCTTGAAACGAGAGCTTTTAGTGACCAACCGTGGCAAGTCCATCAATGATCTATTTAAAACATTTGTAAAGAAAAGAGAACACATTTCTTTGGTGGTTGATGAGTATGGTTCCGTAAGTGGATTGGTCACCATGGAAGATGTTATCGAAACCTTGCTCGGTTTTGAGATCATGGACGAAAGTGACAACGTAGAAGACCTGCAAAAGCTTGCCAGAAAGAACTGGCACCTACGGGCACAGCGCTTAGGAATTATTGAAGATGAAGATGAAATAGAATAATGGAAACTGCTTATATACAGACACCTATTGGTACAGCTGAACTAAAAGGCGATGAAAACGGTCTTGCCTCGGTCACAGTTTTGAACAATAAAATACCAAGTGGTACTTTTCCAGAGGTTCTAAAGGATGCCGTGAAGCAATTTCAAGAGTACTTTTATGAAGACCGAACGGTATTTAACCTTAAGTTAAACCCCTCCGGCACCGATTTCCAAAAGAAGGTTTGGGAAGCCCTTTTAAAAATTCCTTTTGGAAAAACCATTTCTTATTTGGAACTTTCCAAACAACTAGGCGATGTAAAAGCCATTCGTGCAGTAGCCTCGGCCAATGGTAAAAATCCACTTTGGATTGTGGTTCCCTGTCATCGCGTTATCGGAACCAACGGAAACCTCACAGGATATGCAGGTGGACTGCATAGAAAAAAATGGTTATTGGAACACGAGAGTCCTGCAAAGCAGACGACTCTTTTTTAATAAGTCATCATGCTTTATAAACTTAACCTGGAACATATCCTTTTTTTGGATATTGAGACCGTACCCCAACAACAGCATTTCACCGATTTGGATGAAACTTCCCAACTTTTATGGGAACAAAAGACGCAGTACCAACGCAAGGACGAGTTCACCGCAGAAGAGTTTTATGACCGTGCAGGAATTTGGGCCGAGTTCGGTAAAATTGTCTGTATTTCCGTAGGGTATTTCACCTTTAAGGGAGAAAGAAGAAACTTTAGGGTCACTTCGTTCTATGGGGATGAAATCAAGATTTTAAAAGATTTCAAACAGCTGCTCAAAGACCATTTCAGCCACGCTAAGCATCTCTTGTGTGCCCATAATGGCAAGGAGTTTGATTTTCCCTATATCGCCCGGAGAATGGTGATAAATGGTATCAATTTGCCTTACAAATTGGATTTGTTTGGAAAAAAACCATGGGAAATTCCCCATTTGGACACCATGGAACTTTGGAAGTTCGGAGATTATAAACACTACACTTCTTTAAAATTGTTGTCCCATATATTGGGCATTCCCTCTCCCAAAGAAGATATGGATGGCAGTATGGTGAAAGATGTATTCTACAAAGAAAATGATATAGACAGAATCGTCACCTACTGTGAATTGGATGTAGTGACCACCGCACAAGTTTTCTTGCGACTACGTAATGAGGAGCTCTTGACAGATGATGAGATCAAAAAGGTTTGAAATTAGATATCAGAACCAAGACGTTGTCATTCTGATTGAAGTGAAGAACCCATCGTTAATTGATTGTTGCCAACTGAAAATTGCAACTAGTTTTTATAAAACTTGGTGCTCTTGATTCCGGAGTAATCCTGAACCACCAATACATACAGTCCAGATGACAATGAAGATACGTTGATAGCACCCTCGGTCTTACCCTTTTTTATCATGTTCCCAGAAGTGGTTATGATAGAAAACTCAGCATCCTTGGACAAATCTCCGTCCACGTTCAAGTAGTCCACCGTAGGGTTCGGATAGACGGATATGTTCAATTCTTGGGGAATGGATAATGGTTCGTATTCCATTAATGCTGTTTCCTTACCTTGAAATTCAAATTCTATAGTTTCTGAAAATTCAGATACCACATTTTCGGTACAAATTGCCCTCACCCGTGTTTCATAAACATTGCCTTTTACCAAATTGGTGAGCTCAAAATTGTTTTCCCAAACCAATTCACTTTCCCAGTTAGCAGCATCGATGCTTTTGTATTGAACTTCAAAAAGGGTTTCTTCCGCCTCTTTCCATGAAAGGGTTGTACCATCGTCCGAAGAGTTTTGCAAATCTATATCGGTAGGTACTTCAATAGAACAGTTAGAAACTTGTGCCCCTGAGACAATCAAAGAAAAATCCTGAGACCCATATTTTAAAGTGCCCTTGTGGGAAATAGTAATGGTATAGTTGCCCGAAGGGTTCTCTACTTCCACACGTTCAAAAGGATCCACCTTATTGTCCCCTTTTGTAGCGGCATTGTTTGCTTTGGACGGGTTCAATTTCCAAGGCATGTAGGTTTCGTTGTTCTTGGTGATTCTAATGTCCAAATCGTTCACTAAAGCAGGGGTTGTGCTGTTCAGCTCCCCTTTATTCACAAAATCAGATTCTGGGTCTGTCCAAGAAATGGAGGCAATCAACGGTTGGCCCTCAATTGCGGTCACGGTTATGGAATAAGTATCTCCATCCATCAAATGCTCTTCATTGACCAATGTGGTGTAATCTTTATTTTGAAGTGCTTCTGCAGCAGATTTTGCATTCATGATTCCCCACCCCATTTTATAGTCGGGTCCTTTGGCATCAACATCATCGGCAGTGTGAAGCGCCAATCCCTTTAAAGTAGCCGCTTTCATGTAGTTCCCAAAAAGTTCCTCGTGATATTGTTGCAACAACAATAAGGAACCGGTTACACCAGGGGCAGCCATGGAAGTTCCCGCTGAAACCTGATAGCTACTTTTGGTGACCGAACTTGTGGAAAGTATATTTCCACCATCACCTGCCAAATCAGGTTTTACACGGCCATCATCAACTGGGCCAAAACTGCTATAACCGGTAACTGAAGCATTTTTTAAATTTCCTTTATTATCTATTTCCGTATTGGCACCAGCAATCGTCAATCCATTCTTTGTAGTTGTAAACCCCAACAACAAATCAAAGCCATCAGCGGTTTTACCGTAGATAGGGGCTTCATTATCGTAAGATTTTTGTGCATTGCCAGCAGCGGCCACCATTAAATAATAAGGTGCATTGTACATTATCTTATCCCAATCTTGGGTAACCTTAATATAAGCCCCAAAATACCAATCGGGGACCCTGTCCGATAAAATTCCGTAGGAATGGTTGCTCAATAGAAGCCCATTGGCAGCAGCTTCTGCCACCTCAATTTTATCACGGGTCCAATCGTGGGACAATGCCTGTGCTCCATATGCAACACCTTTGGCATTTGGCTCAACACCTGCAGAAATAAGATTTCCGGTCACCAAGGTGGCATGTAGGCTTACTTCACTGGCATTATCACTGTTTTTGGCCCGGGCATCAAACTCTTGGTGCGAAGTCAAAGCCACACCGGAATCCCAAACGCCAACTTGCATACCAGACCCCGTCAATCCCAAATCCAAAAGCCCTTTATCGTAAAGCGTATGTGCCCTGGAGGCTTGTGTGGTCGGATCGTTGAGCGTAGTGTAGTAAAGTGGGGTTCCATCAGTACCTATGTCTTTCAATGTGAATTGGGAACCGTCACTATTTTTTCCTGAACTTCTTAATCCTTTGGATTTTACCAGTTGACCTATTTTTTCAAGTTTGGCCTGATACTCTATTTCCATATTGGAAATAAGGGATGACATGTTTCCATCAATGCGGGAAGAACCAATCTTTTCTTTGATATCATTGGATTGGGCAAAGGTGGAAACAGTACTTAAAACCGAAAATAAAACGGTGAAGATTGCCCCAGTGGCCCTTGAAGGAAATCTGTAGTCCATAATTAAGTTTAGGTAAGATTTGGACTACGAATATAAATGCGCAAATAATAAGTATCGATAAAATTCCTGTTTTATTCGACAAAATGCATAACTTTTTTCACCTATGTGTTGTGAAAATTAACTTTTATGTTGTGTAATTATTTTCTTACTTTGTATTGTTGTGCTCATCCAACACAATGTAAACCGGAAAGTGATCACTGTAACCCCCTAAATATTTCTTTCCGGCAAACGTTCTAAATGGATTCCCTTTGTATCTCCCCTTCCACTCTTTTAAAAAACGGGGTGCAAATATTTTGGCCTTTACAAAGCTGTGGGTTTTTGTCTCAAAATTTAAAAAGCTATGAGACACTAATATTTGGTCAAAAAGACTCCATTTACCCTTATAATTGGCACTACCGGATTTTGGGGACAACAATTTCTTCATTGGGTTGATGAACATTCCGGTTTGCATAAGCACCTGTATACTTTCAGAGTTCGGGTCATCATTAAAATCACCCATTATAATAATGTTGGGATTATCTTCTGGAATAACATTGATTTTTTGGAGAATGGTCTCCGCAGCTTTAATCCGTTTATAGCTGGTATCTTCATCACCTGCCCTTCTGGATGGCCAGTGGTTAACAAAAACATGCATCTCTTCCTGATGCAGTTTTCCATGAACGTACAAAATGTCACGGGTAAAATCCCTATCGCCGTTCGTATTCTTAACCATCAGTGGAATGGTCTCAGCATCCATTACCACAAAATGTTTTTTATCATAAACAAGTGCTGTATCTATTCCCCGTTCATCCGGCGAATCAAAATGGATGACGTCGTAGTCAACATCCCTGAGTCTTTTGGATTGCAGCAAGGTTTGGACGACCGCCTTGTTCTCCACTTCGGCCATCCCAATCAAAACCGGGAGATGACCACTCTCCTCCAATCCAATTTTTGATATGGCCTTTGCAATTTTTTTTGCCTTTTTCCCGAATTTACGTTCATCCCAATTTCGAAAACCTTTTGGCGTGAAATCATCATCCAATAGATAAGGATCATCCTTGGTGTCGAAAAAATTCTCGAGATTATAAAATGCTATGGTGTACCTGTTCTCCGGTTTTCGCATTGAAAAAAATCTAATAATTGGTCAACACATCACCAAAGTACAAAAATAGCTTTGAAAACATTATGTAGATTTGCATTCTAAATCCATTTGATGTTAGAAAAGAAGTCAATCGAATATGAAAAGGCCGTGCTCATTGGTGTCATGAACCAACACCAGAATGAGGACAAGGTAAAGGAGTACTTGGATGAACTTGAGTTTTTGACCTATACTGCCGGTGGTGAGGTTGAAAAACGATTTGTGCAACGGATTGATGTGCCCAATCCCAAAACATATATTGGAAGTGGGAAAATGGAAGAGGTTCGCCAATTTGTCAAAGAAAACGAAATAGGCTCCGTGATCTTTGATGATGAACTATCGCCTGCACAACAAAACAATATCGAAAAATTATTGCGCTGCAAAGTTCTGGATAGGACCAGTTTGATTTTGGACATTTTTGCCCAAAGGGCAAAGACAAGTTACGCCAGGACCCAAGTAGAATTGGCCCAATACGAATATTTGTTGCCACGCTTGACCGGTCTATGGACCCACTTGGAAAGACAACGTGGGGGTATTGGTATGCGCGGTCCCGGTGAAACTGAAATTGAAACGGACAGACGTATTGTTCGTGACCGGATTGCACTGCTCAAAAAGAAACTGGCCAAAATAGACCGTCAAATGGAGACGCAACGGGGCAATCGTGGTTCTTTGGTCAGGGTTGCACTTGTGGGATATACCAATGTTGGCAAATCCACCTTGATGAACGTGATAAGCAAGAGTGATGTATTTGCCGAAAACAAACTTTTTGCTACACTGGACACCACGGTTCGGAAAGTGGTCCTTGGCAACCTTCCTTTTTTGTTGAGTGATACCGTTGGATTTATCAGAAAACTGCCCACACAACTGGTAGAAAGTTTTAAAAGCACTTTGGACGAGGTACGCGAAGCAGATCTATTGTTGCATGTGGTAGATATTTCACATCCTAATTTTGAAGAGCATATTGATTCGGTAAATCAGATTTTGGACGAAATAGACAGTTCGGACAAACCCTGCATTATGGTCTTTAATAAAATAGACCAGTACACACCGGAAACCATTGATGAGGACGATTTGGTGACCGAACGTACAACCGCTCATTTCACTCTTGAGGATTGGAAAAAAACTTATTTCAATAAACTTGGGGACAAAGCATTGTTTATTTCTGCTCTCAACAAGGAAAATATGGATGAATTTAGGAAACGTGTCTATGATGCCGTTCGCGATATCCATGTTACCCGATTCCCTTACAATAACTTTTTGTACCCGGAACATTTGGATGAGTATTGAGCCTTTTCGGGTTTAATGTCAAACTTTTTCGGTGAACGGTAAAACACAAATCAGTTCACAACAATTTCTGGACCATTCACAACAAAAATTTAGAAGCTGACCACTATCGGCATACATTCACATTGTTTTTAAGTCATTTTAGTGTCACACACAGATCTTATGGATCTTAACCTACTTAGACCATGGTCTTAAAAACACGAAAACATTTTTTCACCCCACAAAAAAGCCCTCCTAATGGAGGGCTTTTTTAGTTGTGCTTCTTGTCATTAAAACTTATAACTAAGCCCTAAAGTCCAATAGGTCTGCAATTCGTTGTCAATGTTGTCGAATGTAGCATTGGGGTCGGGAGTAGGAGCATTGTTCACAAGGTAGTTCAAGGTCTCCTGTTTGTTGTTTCTCAACCCAAAGTCAAAACCAACACCAATCATTTTCCATAACGTATAGCTAAAGGAATTGGTCCAGGTCCAGTTGCTCAGGTCACTGCTTTCGTAACTTTGAAAAAGGGACAGGTTACTTTTAAAGCTTACTGCTCCTATTTGCTTGGTGTAATCCGCCACAATTTTCGCACCCAGGGAAGATTCGAAGATGGTATCCTCTTTACTGAAGACAAAGTTGTAGTTGAGAGGATGCATAACAACAATCAAATCAGGAATAGGTGTCCATGTAGCTCCGACACCTAAATCTAGATAACCGGGATCGTTAAAGTTGCTCAAAACGGTGGTCCTGTATTCCGCCAAAGCAGAAACAGCGAATTTTTCACTCAGTTTTCTACCGTATAATGATGAAATATTGAATACATCCGTAGCTTGTCGAAAGCTATCATCGTCGGTGGGGTCATCCTTGTCATCCAACTTTACCCAGGAAAAGTTTACATTGGCAGCATTTCTCCAAAAGAACTTTTCCTCTTGAAGATTGGCAAAAGCGTTAAAAGTAAACCCGATATTCCCTGACGAGTTGTTCGGAATACCCTGGCCAAACCAATTATTGAATTCTGAAATACTCCCACCAATGGTTCCAAATGCCCCGATTTTCCATCCGGGTAAGGCATCCAATTGTGATTGAAGGGCATCCACACGAGCCTGAATAGCTGCAATGGAATCTTTTTTAGGTGCAATCTGCGATTTTAGTTCCTCTGCTGTTTGTGCCGTAGCGGACACAAGCGCAAAAAGGAAAATAGCTGTAAAAAACAGTTTTTTCATTGTATGGAGTTTTCTTTTTAGAACCGCAAAAATAAGAAAAGTCACTTTCTAACGTGTCAACAATGCAGAAACCAGTCATCAGATGTTAGTTTTTGGACACAAGATATTGGCATTCAGAGTTTAGAGTTCAGATAATATTTGTGAAAGTTGGTGCAGTTCATGTCGAAACAATCAACCGTGAGCAATGAACAGTCGGCAATAACTGTATGCCTTTCATCTACAAAACAAGATATTTCCCGCCGGCGTCCGAAATGACAGGAACCAGCATTGGACATCAGAGGAACAAAGACTACTTCTTTCTTTTAAACAACGGTACCGAGGAACAGGCCTCCCCATACATCACACTTTTGGCAACCTCTTGAATTTTAGTAACGGCAATAATGTAAGCGTTTTCAGGAACGGGTTTATTGGAACAACCCTTTATGATTACTGGCTTATCGGTAAACTCGGTGACGTCCAATTGCTCCAAAATAGTTTGGTAAAGTGCTGTTTCAAGATTTTCCAAAGAGCCGACCACTACCTTTTTGGCGAAGGGCTGCAGTTTGGAAGCTATCAACATAAAAGCCCAACCCGGCACGATGGCATCGGAAGAGCAATGTAACGCTACATAGGCATCTTGATAAGCAGCCCAATCGTGTTCTTCCACGTGCGCACGAAACTCTTTTTCACGTAAAATAAAGCCTTCATATAACCAATCCTTAATATCCAACACCTTTCGTTCACCTTTGGGATAATAATCCTCTAGATCAAAGGTGATCAATTTGCTTTGGGCTACCCTATTTACAATTTCAGACATAAGATTTTAGATTTCAGTAATCAGACGTAAATCTTCAGTGTTTATTCTCTAAATATTTCACATGAATAATTCATCAGACTTCCGGAATCTTACGTCTGACATCTTTCTATCTATAGCAAACCTAGCTCCAATTTAGCTTCTTCGCTCATCAACTCTTGGGTCCAAGGTGGGTCAAAAGTGATTTCCACCTCAACATCTTTCAACATATCAATCGATTTTACCTTTTCCTCGACTTCAACAGGCAAGGTTTCGGCAACGGGACAGTTTGGTGATGTAAGGGTCATGAGAATCTTAACTTCATATTCCTCGTTTACAAATACATCGTAAATCAATCCCAGCTCGTAAATATCCACAGGGATTTCTGGATCGTAAATCGTTTTGAGGACTTTTACGATTTTTTCTCCCAATTCTTGTGTGTTTATAGTAGTTTCTTCGCTCATCCTATGTTATTTTAACTGTGTTTGGTAGGCAACCGCGTACAACTTGAGTTGTTTGATCATGCTCACCAATCCGTTCGCCCTTGTTGGTGATAAATGTTCCTTAAGACCGATCTCATCTATAAAATGGGTGTCAGCATCAATTATGTCCTGTGGTTTTTGGTTGCTGAATGCCCTGATCAGTATAGCAATAATGCCTTTCGTGATAATGGCATCGCTATCGGCCGTAAAAACCAATTTGTCCCCGTCCAGTTCGGCATGTACCCAAACCTTGCTCTGGCAACCTTTGATCAGGTTATCATCTGTTTTATACTGTTCTGCTATCAACGGAAGTGATTTTCCAAGCTCAATCATATACTCGTAACGCTGCATCCAGTCGTCGAACATGGAAAACTCGTCTACAATCTCTTCCTGTATTTCTTGTATGGTCATGCTGTGGTTTTGTTCAAAAGTACAACTCGGTAAGTTGCAATTCAAGTGTTTAAGATAAAGATAACTGTTATGCTACAGCAACATGTCTTTGGCCCGTTTTACACCTTCAACCAATTTGTCCACTTCTTCCATAGTATTGTAAAAACTAAAACTTGCCCTTACCGTTCCCGGAATCTTGTAAAAATCCATGATAGGTTGTGCGCAATGGTGTCCTGTACGGACAGCTATACCCAATTTGTCCACAATGGTGCCAATGTCGTAAGGATGGATCCCTTCAATATTGAAGGATATCACCGATGTTTTATGTGCAGCAGTTCCATAGATCTTCAACCCTTCGATGGTGAGTAATTGTTCGGTAGCGTACTGCACCAATTCATCTTCATATTGGGCAATGGCATCAAAACCGATACTGTTCATGTAATCCAAAGCAGCTCCAAAGGCAATTCCACCACAAATATTAGGGGTGCCCGCTTCAAACTTGTGGGGCAGGTCGGCGTAGGTGGTCTTTTCAAAAGTAACTTCGGCTATCATTTCGCCCCCACCCTGGTATGGTGGTAATTTTTTGAGCCATTCTTCTTTTCCATACAACATTCCAACTCCTGTGGGTCCGCACATTTTATGGGCAGAAACGGCATAAAAATCTACATCGAGTGCCTGTAGGTCCGGCTTTATATGGGCCGCTGCCTGTGCCCCATCTATCAAAACCGCTGAACCCACTTTATGGGCGGCATCGATGATCTCCTTTATTGGGTTGATGGTTCCCAACGCATTGGAAACATGGTTACAGAATACCAACTTGGTCTTATTGGACAACAATTTGTGGTATTCTTCCATGATCAACTCCCCTTCCAAATTCATTGGAATGACCTTAAGAACAGCACCTGTTCGTTCACAAAGCATTTGCCAAGGCACAATATTGGAATGATGCTCCATGGCAGACACCAAAATCTCATCTCCATCATTTAAAAGGGACGTGAATCCGTTTGCCACCAAATTGATACTGTCGGTCGTTCCGGAGGTCATGATCACCTCATGGGAATGGGCAATATTAAAATGTCTTTGGATTTTTTGCCTCGCCACTTCATAGGCATCCGTCGCCTCTTGTGACAAGGTGTGTACCCCACGATGGATGTTGGCATTATAGCGTTGGTAATAATCCACAATGGTATCGATGACCTGCTGCGGTGTCTGTGAGGTGGCAGCATTGTCCAAATACACCAAAGGCTGTCCATTGACCTCCCTCTTCAAGATGGGGAAGTCCTTTCTAATGGCCTGTATGTCCAACGTGGTCTCTATCATTCAAATGATGCTGTAAAATGATTCAAATTATAGGTCGAAACCCATACGCACACCTAACTTGTTGGCAATTATTTTGTTGATTCGTGCCTTTAGCTCGGGAATACGAACACTTTCCAAAACATTGTTGGCAAATGCATACATCAACAGCGCCTTGGCCTCTTTCTTCGGAATCCCTCTTGATCGTAGATAAAAAAGTGCCTCTTCGTCCAATTGTCCAATGGTACATCCATGTGAACATTTCACATCATCCGCAAAAATCTCCAATTGGGGTTTTGAATTTATGGTCGATCTATCGCTCAACAAAATATTATTGTTCTGCTGGAAGGCGTCCGTTTTTTGGGCAATCTTGTCCACAATGATCCTACCGTTGAAAACCCCGGTGGAACTGTCGCCAAATATCCCTTTGTAATCTTGGTGACTCTCACAATTGGGTTGTGCATGGTGCACCAATGTGTGATGGTCCACATGTTGCTTATCGCTTAAAATGGTAACTCCTTTCAAAGTAGAGTCGATTCGCTCCCCGTTTTGATAGAAGTTGAGGTTGTTTCGAATCAATTTTCCGCCAAAGGAAAAAGTGTGCACTCGTACCACACTATTGTCCTTTTGGGAAATATACGTGTTGTCCACCAATGAAGCAGTGGCATCATCGTTCTGCACTTTGTAATAATCAACAATGGCATCCCGGCCTGCAAAAATCTCGGTCACGGAGTTGGTGAACACTTCATTCCCCGTCAAACTTTGGTGCCGTTCTATGATCTGGACCTCTGCATTGTCCTCCGCAACAATCAGGTTACGGGGCTGTAGCATCAAAGCTGCCTCATTACCCGTGGCCAAATGTAAAATCTGGATTGGCTTTTTGGGCATTTTGTTTTTTGGAATGTAAATGTATGCCCCTTCTTTACTAAACGCTGTGTTCAAAGAGGTCAGTGATTCATCCTTAGATGCCACTTTATTAAAGTACACTTCCAAAACTGGTCGGAACATGTCCTTGCTGAAGGCAGAGCTCATCAAACAGATATCAACCTCATCGTGTGTGGTTTCCGAGAGATAAGAACTGTAGACCCCGTCCACAAAAACTATTTTATATGTATCTATCTCGTGAAGGAAATACTTTTTGATATCCTTGTACTCCAAGGTGGTTTCATGCTTTGGAAAGATGCTGAAATCCACCTTTTCCAAACTTTTAAGTGAAGTATATTTCCAAGCTTCGTCCTTTTTTGTAGGGAAGCCTTTTGTTTCAAAGTTCTTTATGGCATTGGACCGTTCTTCGTGAACTGGATGATCTAAATCCAGACCATCTTCAAAAGCCAAAAAAGATGAGACTAATTTTTCCTTTAAATCCATATTTTTTTAGTTATCAGTTGCCAGTTTTCAGCAATAGGTTTCTGAAATCTGATATCTGAAGTCTTACATCTGTTTGTTTAAACCGCAGCTTCTTCCTTTAACCAATCGTATCCTTTTTCTTCCAGCTCCAAGGCCAGTTCCTTTGTCCCGGATTTTACGATTTTACCGTTGTAAAGCACGTGAACAAAATCAGGAACTATATATTCCAGTAACCTTTGGTAGTGGGTGATCACAATAATCGCATTGTCCTTGCCCCGTAGTTTGTTCACACCATTGGCCACAATACGGAGTGCATCGATATCCAATCCGGAATCTGTTTCGTCCAAAATGGCCAACTTGGGTTCCATCATTGCCATTTGGAAGATTTCGTTACGCTTTTTTTCACCACCTGAAAACCCTTCGTTCAAGGAACGGGACAGAAACTTTCTGTCGATTTCCAACATCTCGGATTTCTCACGAATCTTTTTCAGCATTTCGTTGGCAGGCATATCCTCCAAACCTTGGGCTTTTCGGGATTCGTTGATGGCCGTTTTCATGAAATTGGTCACCGATACTCCTGGAATTTCCACGGGGTATTGGAACGACAGGAACACTCCTTTGTGGGCTCTTTCTTCAGGAGATAGTTCCCCCAAATCCTCTCCATCCAAAAGGATACTTCCTTCTCCAACTTCAAACTCTTCTTGACCGGCGATTACTTCGGCCAAGGTACTTTTACCTGAGCCATTGGGGCCCATGATGGCATGTACCTCTCCTGCGTTCACCTTTAGGTCGATTCCCTTAAGGATTTCTTTATCTTCTACGCTTGCGTGTAAATTTTTGATCTCTAGCATGCTATTTTTCTTCAAATATTATTTTAAATAGTTGGGTGCCTTAGGCAATTTTTCAAAATCTTGTTTGGAGTGCTGTAAATAAACTTGGGCTCCTTTTTCTTCTGCAAACTTTTCAAAAGCTTCCATACTTTCTTTGGTCTGCGCAACATCAAAATTGAAAATCGGGACTCTTCTAAATTCCCTGTTTTCATAAAAATGGTACATATCCCCTGACAGTAAAAGTGGTCCGTGTTCCGGCAAATCCACATAAAGTACTTGATGGCCCGGGGTGTGGCCCGGCATAAATTTGATTACAACAGTGCCATCCCCGAACACATCATAATCGGTATTGGGGATTTTTTTGATATTGGTCAAATCCTTAATTGCATCGTAAATATCCGGATTGTTCTTTTGGTTCTCCTCACTGGTCACAAAATCATATTCTTTTTCCTGTACCAACCATGTTGATTTTGTAAATGCGTTGGCATGACCAACATGATCGAAATGTGTGTGTGAAAGCGCCAAATAATCAATATCCTCAGGGGTCATCCCGATAGTTGCCAATTGATTCACCACCGAATCTTTTCTTGACACCGTAAAAGCGCCTTCTGGTGATGTAAAGGGTTCGTCCATAGCAACCAAGCTTTCAGGAAGACCTGCATCCCACATCAGGGTTCCTTTTGGATGTACGACTACGTAAAAAGCATCGGCAAATTCCTTGGATTGCCCAGTATAGGTAGTGTCCTGTGAAAACAGTTCCAACATATTGGCGTTCACCGTACCTCCATCAAAAGCGTATAGTTTCACTTCGGGAGCCACAGGTTCCTTCTCTGTTCCCTCTGTTTTGGCGACGTCTTTTTTGACTTCCTTACAAGCAAAGGCACCAACAACCAAAAGTGATAAAAGTACTTTTTTCATGGTTTTTTAATTTTATCCTACGGAGCCTTCCAAACTTATTTCCAATAGTTTTTGCGCCTCAACTGCAAACTCCATTGGTAGCTTGTTCAATACTTCTTTACTAAATCCATTTACGATCAAGGCAATGGCTTTTTCTGTATCTATTCCCCTTTGGTTACAATAGAAAATCTGGTCCTCTCCAATTTTACTGGTAGTCGCCTCGTGCTCTATCTGTGCCGTTTTGTTCTTTGCTTCAATATAGGGGAAGGTATGCGCTCCACAACGATTCCCCATCAACAGGGAATCACATTGTGAAAAGTTCCTGGCATTTTCGGCCCTACTGTTCACTTGCACCAATCCACGGTAACTGTTTTGTGATTGTCCCGCGGAAATACCTTTGGAAATAATGGTGCTCCTGGTGTTTTTGCCCAAGTGAACCATTTTGGTCCCTGTATCCGCTTGCTGGAAATTGTTGGTCACCGCAATGGAATAAAACTCCCCTATGGAATTATCCCCTTTTAAGATACATGATGGATATTTCCACGTTACCGCAGAACCTGTTTCCACTTGTGTCCAAGAAATCTTGGCGTTCTTTTCACAAAGTCCACGCTTGGTCACAAAGTTGAAAACCCCTCCTTTTCCTTTATCGTTGCCAGGGTACCAGTTTTGAACTGTGGAATATTTGATTTCCGCATTGTCCAAAGCAATCAATTCCACAACTGCTGCGTGCAATTGATTTTCGTCCCTGGATGGAGCGGTACACCCTTCCAAGTAACTCACATAACTGCCTTCTTCGGCAATTACCAATGTTCTTTCGAACTGGCCGGTTCCGGCTTGGTTGATTCGGAAGTATGTTGAAAGCTCCATTGGACATCTTACCCCTTTGGGGATATAACAGAAAGATCCATCGGAGAAAACAGCAGAATTCAGAGCGGCATAAAAATTATCCTTTTGGGGCACAACGCTCCCTAGATATTTCTTGACCAATTCGGGATGTTCCTGAATGGCTTCAGAAATGGAACAAAAAATAATGCCCTTCTCCGCCAAGGTCTTTTTAAACGTGGTTGCCACGGAAACGGAATCCATCACGATATCCACTGCCACCCCTGCCAGCTTTTTCTGTTCGTCCACAGAGATCCCCAACTTTTTAAAAGTGTCCAGCAATTCTGGATCTACTTCGTCCAAGCTATTATATTTTGGTTTTTTATTGGGGGCCGAGTAATAGGAAATATCTTGAAAATCCGGTTTTTCGTACGTTACGTTTGCCCATTCCGGTTCTTCCATTTTTTGCCAAGCACGAAAAGCTTCCAATCGCCACTCCGTCATCCATTCAGGCTCCTCCTTCTTTTTGGAAATGGCAATCACGACTTCCTCGTTCAAGCCTTTGGGAAGGGTGTCCGATTCAATATCTGTATAGAAACCGTATTCGTACTCCTTGGTCTCCAGTTCTTTCTTTAATTCTTCCTCTGTATAAGCCATATTATTCTCTCAGTTAAAAGTTAAAAAGTCAAAGCTTGCTTCGCTTTTTAACTCACTTTATAATGAAAAACTTTCTCCACATCCACAGGTTCGCTGTGCATTGGGGTTATTGAAAACAAAACCCTTACCGTTCAGTCCTCCCGAGTACTCCAACGTGGTACCTACCAAATACAAAAAACTTTTTTTATCTACGATGATGCGTACATCATTGTCTTCAAAAACCTTATCTGTATCTGCTGCGAACTTGTCAAACTTCAACTCATAAGACAATCCGCTACAACCTCCGCTCTTTACTCCAACACGGACATAATCGGTTGTCACATCAAAACCTTCCTCGGTCATGAGAGACACTACTTTATGTTTGGCTGATTCTGAAACCTTAATCATCTTACTTGTATTTAATCTAAATAGCCCACAAATATACTGTATAAGTAGGGTTTTACCATAGTAACTAACATTATTATAACGAATGATTCCATAGGTGATTCCTATGGAAATGGTGAACCGTTTAACAACAATGCCCGTTTAGCTTGCAATCTCATCTATTCTCCTTTGGTTTTGACACCTTCTGAAGTGAAAAAATTTTATGTCCCTTACTACACTGTTATTTACAATTATCCTCATTATTTTTGCAAAATGCTAGAAGACAAGAACCAAGAACGCACGCCTTTGGAAAAACTGGGCGAATTTGGCCTAATAGAACACCTTACCAAAAACTTTGAGACAAAACAGCCTTCATCCATAATGGGAGTTGGTGATGATGCCGCTGTAATGGACCACAATGGAAAAAAAACCATTGTTTCCACCGATATGTTGGTGGAAGGTGTCCATTTTGATTTGAGCTATATGCCGCTAAAGCATTTGGGTTACAAATCGGTGATGGTGAACCTTTCCGACATTTACGCCATGAACGCCATCGCAACACAGATTACCGTCTCGTTGGCCGTTTCCAACAGGTTTCCACTGGAGGCCCTCGAAGAATTCTATGAGGGGGTCGCGCTGGCCTGTAAGTTGTACAATGTGGATTTAGTGGGAGGCGACACCACTTCTTCAACAAGGGGAATGATCATTAGCGTAACGGCAATTGGAGCCGCTGATGAAGACGAGATTGTTTACCGAAAAGGTAGCAAACCGAATGACTTGTTGGTCGTTACCGGCGATATCGGTGGCGCATACTTGGGCCTACAAGTCCTAGAGAGGGAAAAAGAGGTCTTCAAGGTGAACCCAAACAATCAGCCGGACCTTGAGCCCTATTCCTATATCGTAGAACGACAATTGAAGCCTGAAGCTCGAAAAGATGTTGTGGAACTATTAAAAAAATTGGAGGTAAAACCTACTTCCATGATTGATATCAGCGATGGTCTTTCTTCCGAGGTGATGCATTTGTGCAAACATAGCAACACGGGGTGCAATGTTTATGAAGATAAGATTCCATTGGATCCCACGGTGATTACCACCAGCGAAGAATTTAAAATGGACAGTACCATGATCGCACTGAGTGGTGGAGAAGATTATGAGCTGCTGTTTACCATCGACCAGTCCGATTTCCCAAAAATAAAAGGGAATCCCAACCTAACGGTAATTGGCCATATGACGGAAAAGAGCGAAGGCATCCACTTGGTCACAAGGGCAGAAACAAAAATTCCCATCAAAGCACAGGGCTGGAATTCGTTCAATAAATAAAAAAATCCCGAAAATCAAGGGCATTCCTACAACATGGCATTGGGGCACGCAACCATTAGCAGTAGGTAATTACTTAAGTTTCCGGGATAAGATTTGGGTCTTTTTTAAAAAGAAAAAAGGGTTATGCCACTTGGTGCACCACCCTACTTTTTCGTTTTCTGTACATATCTTCCAACGTACTGTTTATTTCTTGCATTTGAGGAGTCAATTCGGATAATTTTCCGCTGACATCCGTTGTGACCTCTTTTTGGCAATGAACACATTTGTATTCTTTGATGTGCTGGGTCACTTTTTTGGAAACCACATAATGGTGCCCGAACAAACTACAAAAGAAAGAAGAAAATTTGTTGCCATGCTGGGTAGTAGATGTTTTCATAAGCTGGTTTTGTTTGAAGAAAAGCAATGATTTACGAAATGGGGCTTCGAAAAATGCTTAATTTGGTTAATTGTAATTTTTTGTTATATCAATAATTTTTGAGATTGCTCTTTTTACATGAACGGATGTTGATAACTTTTTATTTTATGATTTTTCGGATAAAATATTTTTTTCGATGAACTACAAGAAAATCGACAAAAAGCCGTCTTTTTACGCCAAAAAACACCTTTGTAATATACCACATTGAAAACAAATTATCAACAACACTTGCGCAAAAAATCGATAACAGTAACTGCTTTTGCTCTTTTTTCCCTTTTTTTTGGAGCAGGGAATCTTGTTCTGCCCCCATTATTGGGGTTTAAATCCGGTAATCTATGGTGGTTGGTTGCTCTTGGATTTTGTATATCGGGGGTTCTAATACCCATTTTGGGAATTATGGCCCATGCCAAATTACAGGGTACCCTTTTCGACTTTGCCAAAAAAGTATCCCCTTTGTTCAGCGCGATATACTGTTATTTGATATATGCCATTGCCATTGCATTGCCCTCGCCCCGAACTGCTTCCGTTACACACGAAATGGCCATACAGCCTTTTTGGGACTCTTCATCGTTACTTACCAGTCTAATTTATTTTATGTTGGTATTTGTGTTTGCCATCAATCGTTCCAAAGTTTTGGATGTCTTGGGCAAATTGCTCACACCGGGCATCCTTATTATTTTATTGGTAATGATCGTCACCGCGGTATTTACCTTGGATTTTGACTTTTTGCCATCAGAAATGGACAGACCCCTGAGTTCAGGGATTTTAGAAGGTTACCAAACTTTTGATGCCATTGGGGCGGTAGTCGTTGGGGCCGTGATTATCATATCGGTCAACCTAAAAGAAAAAAGCGCCTCGTTTGAAGAAAAAAAGAGACTCATTGTAAGGGCGGGACTTTGGGCAGGGACAGGGTTGTTTTTGGTTTATGGAGGATTGATTCTTACAGGCGCATTGTTTGGGGGCACATTTGATGCTGAAATCTCAAGAACGGCTCTTTTGCGCAGTATCAGCACTGTGACTTTGGGAAGAACGGCCAATCTATTACTCAGTATCTTGGTGAGTCTGGCCTGTTTTACCACGGCAGTGGGCATTGTAACGGGCACCTCTGACTTCATAAAGGGCAGGTTCAACAATTCCAATTTAGCATACCGAATTACTGCGTTTTTTGGTTGCCTATTGGGTGTTTTGGTTGGGCAATTTGATGTAGGTTACATTATCACCGTAGCGGTTCCCTCCTTAATGTTTATTTATCCCATCACCATCATTCTTATTCTATTGAACGTAATTCCAGAAAAGTGGGCGTCGAAAAACGTGTTCAAACGGGTAGTTTGGGTGACCATTGTGTTCAGTATCCCAGACTTTTTGGGAAGCATTGGGTTGGGCGAACACATTGCTCCATATGTTAACTGGATTCCGCTGAGCCAACACCAAATGGGATGGGTATTACCTGCCTTTGTTGCTTTTATTGTTTCGAATATCACGGACAAAAAAGAAATGTCGCCCGAGGGTTAAGCCTGTGTCTTTTATAGGTGTAAAATATAGTAAACATTGCTAATATTAAGTCCTATTTGGTTCACCGTAGGACACCCAATATTTCTATAATGACCAAAACAACAAATTAGCGATACAACTATTCCTCCCCTCGCTTCTTTTTATTGTAGTAATAAATGGCATAGGCAATTCCTGCCAGGACCACCAAAGGAAGGTAGCTCCCGATCACCACACCTATTTCATAAGCGCTATCGGGAGCTTCCTCCATCTTTTTTTCAATATCGGTTTGTTGTACCAAGAACAATAAAGACTTCATGGCCTATTTATTCATCAATTCTTCAATCTCTTCAATCTCGATAGGAATGTTCTTCATCAAATTAAAGGGCTCTCCTTTTTCTTGGATGACCACATCATCCTCCAAACGAATGCCCATTCCCTCGGCCGGAATATAAATTCCAGGTTCTACCGTAAATACCATATTGGCTTTCATCGGTGTTTTCAGTTCACCGTAATCATGGGTGTTCAATCCTATGTGATGACTGGTTCCGTGCATAAAATACTTTTTGTATGCCGGCCAATCCGGGTTTTCGTTCTGAACATCGGCCTTGTCCAACAGACCCAACCCAATAAGTTCCGAAGTCATGATCTTCCCAACTTCCTTGTGATACTCCGCCCACAGCGTTCCGGGCACCAACATTTTCGTAGCTTCGTTCTTTACACGAAGTACCGCGCTGTACACTTCTTTTTGTCTGTCCGTAAATTTCCCGTTTGCAGGTATGGTACGGGTCATATCGCTGGAATAGTTCGCATACTCCGCGGCAAGGTCCATCAAAATCATATCGCCATCTTTCACTTGTCGGTTGTTCTCTATATAATGGAGCACATTGGCATTACCTCCGGCCGCAATAATGGGTGTATAGGCAAAACCTTTGGAGCGGTTACGAACAAATTCGTGCAAAAATTCGGCCTCTATCTCATATTCCCATACACCGGGCTCAACAAATTCCAATATCCTCCTAAACCCTTTTTCGGTGATGTTGCAAGCCGTTTGCATCAATTCAATTTCCTCGGGTTCTTTTACCCCTCGTATATTCTGTAAAATAGGGTTGCTCTTGGCGCATTGGTGTGCCGGATAGTCCTTCTTACATTTCTCTATAAACCGGGCCTCACGTGTTTGGGTCTCCACGGCTTGGCGGTAATGTTCGTTGGTGTTGAAATATATGGTCTCGGCTTCCGTCATCAGATCAAAGAAGATCTTATCGAAATCAGTAAGCCAATAAATGGTCTCGATGCCCGAAATCTCTGTAGCCTTTTCCTTGGTAAGCTTCTCACCTTCCCAAATGGCGATATGCTCATTGGTTTCCCTCACAAAAAGGATTTCCCTGTGTTTTGGATCCATGGCATCTGGGAACAACAATAAAATGGTCTCTTCTTGATCCGCTCCGCTCAAGTAAAAAATATCACGGTCCTGCTCAAAAGGGAGGGTGCTGTCCGCTCCAATCGGATAAATATCGTTGGAGTTGAACACGGCGAGGCTTTTTGGCTTCATTTGGGCCATGAATTTTTTACGGTTCTTTACAAAAAGATTGCTGTCTATCTGGAAGTATTTCATGTTTGTAAATTGATTTGCCCAAATGTAGGTAATTGCGTTACCGAAGACAAATTCTTACCTTCCATATCAAATTGAAAATATGCAGCTCAATCTAAGTATTCCAGCACTTCTTTTTCCAGCAATTTCCTTGACCATGTTGGCCTACAATGCACGCTATTTGGCCATTGCGGCATTGATAAGGCAATTGCACAAACAGTTCGAGCAAACTTCCGCCCAACCTTTGAGAAGACAGATCAATCAACTGCGCACACGTCTTGGCATTATCAAAAACATGCAGGCCTCTGCAATCATTAGTTTTTTGTTGGCCGCGGTGACCATGTTCCTGATTTATGTGGAAATGCATGTTTGGGCGAATGTTATTTTTGGTATCAGTTTGGTATTCCTGATGATTTCTTTGGTGCTGTCCCTTTTAGAGGTGCAACTATCCACAAAAGCATTGGGCATCCAGCTAAAGAACATGGAAGAATAATCAGTCAATTAAACAACCTCTGTAAGAATTGTTCTTTAGGGTATAAATGCAACGAAATTCCCGTCAATTGAAAAGCCCTTTATACCAATCCTTAAGGGCCATTGGTGAAATCCGTCCAAATATAACCTCTGACCACATCTATTTTTGATGATGACATAATTCATCAAAATACAAGGACATATGCAGTGCGTTAAAGATTTGGAGTTTTTTAAAAACATTAAGGAGATACGGGAATACGAATTTGGGGTTTTTTATTTTTTTGATGGATTGGTGATTTCCGAAATGCATGAAGGTGAAACTTTTGATTGGGCCATTGCCGAAAAGATCATTGATGTTACCTACAAGGTTTTGGGAAAAGGCAAGCCCATTGCCTATATCAGCAACCGCATCCACAATTACTCTGTTTCTCCAACGGATTGGTTAAAATTTTATAAGCATAAACATCACTTGGAATTTTACTCCATTGTGGCCTATAATAAAAGTGGGTTCACTAGTGTGGTTTTGGAAAAAATGTTCTTTCGTGACAGAATCCAACAATTTTCAAATCTGGAAGATGCCATTAAATGGAGCTTGGCAAAAATCAATAACAAAGAACTTGATATGCCTGCTTGAACAAAATTGATTTACATTATTTACGACTCCTTCTTCCATGCTTTTCAACATATTCGACAATGTACTTGGCCACATTTACTCCCGTGGCCCCCTCAATGCCCTTTAATCCTGGAGAGGCATTTACCTCGATCAGCAAAGGACCATTTTTGGACCTGATCAAATCCACTCCGGCCACTCCCAAACCCAAATGTTTGGTTGCGTTGATGGCCATGAATTTTTCGCGTGGAGTCAATTGCACTTCTTCAACATCAGCACCACGGTGCACATTGGACCTAAAATC
>CEVF01057793.1_pt1 | contig 80911 bp, 129 predicted proteins | sample 356441 | NCBI WGS metagenome assembly CEVF01 (sample SAMEA2622765, study PRJEB7988) | marine metagenome | biome: marine biome (ENVO:00000447); feature: surface water layer (ENVO:00002042); material: "saline water (ENVO:00002010), including plankton (ENVO:xxxxxxxx)" | depth 5 m | reverse complement strand
GAATTTTACGTCATGGAAGATAAGGCATAATGAATCAATTCAACAAATCCGTGGTTAGTATTACAGAACAAATCGGCATTCTTCAGCACCGCGGTCTAGCCATTCAAAATCCAGAGCGTGCGGAAAGATATTTAGAATAGGTCATCGTTAGGTTGTAAGCGGAACGCTATCCACGAATGCGCTGGCCATATGCAAATGCGTCCCCTTGATAATTTTTACGTCCGAGTAATGCGACGATTAGAGCCAGGGTTTAAAATTCCCGTCAGTGATAAGGTATTTGATTCTCGTGAAGAGCTCGTTGCTTATTACCCTGCTGAAGTAATGAAGTCGTACTTAATTGATTTAAAGGATGATGGCAAAAATCGTGATGCAATCATCGAGAACAAACGAATGACCCTTTTCTATAATACGAAGAACTATGAGCGTATGAAGCGAGCCATGATGAACGAGTGCAAGGCGTGATATTTGGACGTTGTTAGTTATAGAAAGGGTCAGCGACGAGATAAACTAATGGGCAGCAAGAAAAAATAATAAAGGTGCACGAATACTGCTAGGGGAGCGACAATAATAAAAAAGCAAACAAATCAGTGCATTGCAAAATAGTATATAAATATGCAATAACTTCTTTACTTCCTAATATAATAGTCTACAATGCAATTGCAGTTAGTTTTCTGATTGCGAACAAACAAAAAAAACATGCTTGTGCCCGTTTCTCTGAGACGGGCTTTTTTTTGCCTACTTAAAGGTACTGCACATGATTTATTTGTTGTGCATATCATGCTGACTTGTTATTATTATCCCGCTTGGAGCCATGGTTTGGTTTCACTCGGAAGGTAAGGCAATAGGAGCCCATCCATAGTGATGGGCTTTCTTATTTCATGGAAGAAATAAACGTGCTTAATCCCCTACTGCACCCAGCAGTATTTCTTATCTCTTAGACCCACTTATATCACTTCGAATTAAATCACTTACCTAATAACGCTGTATAACATCATTTGCAGTACTTTTTGTGTGTTTGAGATGTCGAATAGATATACACATCCATATTGAATAGTGCAAAGATTTTAGGCCCCGGTTAGATTGAGGCCTACCTTATATCAATAACGATAGTTAACCAATGGGACTGTATTGACGTATACGTACTCTTTTATGGATACCAGGTGTTTTTCTGGTTCCGCGGTAAAGTAATAAAGTTGGTTTTGGCATCGTTCTGCCGTCTGCATCTCTTCTTTTGTGGAAGCGCACCCGGTTACCTGTGATAAATGGATAAAGCTGTAAGGATTAGTGATGGTACCTCCCCTACCGTGAGCTGAGTATAGCGTGTTCTTGTTGTCGGACGACAAGTAATGCATTACTTCGTGATCTAAATTTACCTTTTGCTGTTCGCCTATCGGCTGCTTTAGCATAAGCTTCCATTTATAGGTTATTACCACAGTATCAAACTGTGAGACATCAAGGTACTGTCCATAATGATCGTGTATCCCTTTAGCCAGCACATGACATTTGTTTCTATAAGGGCGCTCAAAGGATGAGAAGACATGCTCTTCTTTTTCTTTTATGACCTTGCCATCCTTGCAATAGCTTACCCAAGCAATGACAGATGAATGGTTTAGATCATATTTGGTATGGTGTCCGGGCGGTAATATGAGATAAGGCAGTAAATGAAAGACAGGTGTTCCCGGCGAATAGTTTTTAATATCTTGATAAATATACCCGATGCACGGCGCATTTTGATTGTTTAATGCCGGGGCCAGATAGTTATTTGCATAGTCTACTGGGTTAATATCATCTTGATAGGCTTTAACCCGCCTGTGTTCAGGTTCAATACGGTATTCATTTGGTGAGGCCTTTATGTGATCGTCTACGGCTTTATTCCACAATACCCAGTCTTCGCAGTAATCGGATGTCATCGACATATAGATGTAATTAATAGCGCGATCAGAAATGCTGTACTGCTTCTTCGGTTTGGCATACTTGTACGTCGTTTTGCAAACAAGCCAGTTATCGTTAATTGCATCTTCAATTACATCATTGACACGTTTACCGGACTTCGGGAATACGTCGTAATAGCATAGTTTAACCACATCCCGTGACTTATCTTCTAAGTTATCTCGCTTATTCTTGAAGTAAGCGAGCAGACGTTCCTCTATGTCGTCTTCAGTTAACTTGGCACAGTAGCAGTGTAAGAAAAAATAGTTAACGATGTGACGGTTGTACTTATCAGGACCTAATTCTAAGACTATGGGGTGTGATTTGCTGCCTGGTACGATATTGTAGTGAGCTATCTCCTCCTCATCAAAGCGATCCTTTTCGTGAGGATAGGCACATGAAAATAAAATAGACTCAAACAACCAGGTTTCGCCCTGACCGATATAGCAACGCTCTCGTAATAGGCTTGCTAAATCCACCAGCGTATCTGGTGAAATGATAGTATTGTTCTTGTTACCTTGGTGTCCATGAAGTGTTTTAGCTCGAAATGTACCCCAGTCTTTGTAGCCTAGTACAGTTGCCCAAGCATTTAAGAAATATGATTTCTTGAGAAGTACCGACAGGCCTTCAGATATTGATGATTGAATTAAGCCGTCACGGATTGCATAGGCTTGATGTTTCGCAGCATCAAAGTGATCTGCACTTATTATTATTGGCATAGTAAACCTCTATAATTGTCGCGTGCACGATTATTAAGATGATTGCTGCTTACACCCTGACACGCGAACCATAGTGGTTACTGTATAAAGGTGGAAAATTATATGTAATGCTCTTTTGACTTAGGCAACTGCAGCGCCAATGAGTTGAGTGAACCCACCAGCAATTATGCACATATTTTAACTTATATGTATATTAACTTCTCAATCAAGGGGATTGATTTGACGCCGGGGTTAGTCTTATAACGGCTTTCAAACGATATATATCTAGGACTAGCTATGTGTATGAAGTAGAGAATGATGGCGGTTATTTCATATGTAAAATGAAAGGCCCTCACGTTGGGGCCTCTTTCTATATGGCTGTATGGCTAAACAGTGATGTGGATATGGATTTTTTCAGGCAGATAGCCTTTATTGCGTTTCATGCTTCGCTATCTCTGAAAGCCCTGTTAAGAGTCCACCCAATGGGCCTGCCTTAACAATACCGTCTTCAATCTTATTCATAAAATCACACCCGGCGCCATGCTCTGTATTTGGCGAGCATTTTACCGCTTCAGGAATTAAAACCTTGATACGGTTCCCACAATTTGGTCTTACGGGCACACTTTTGTTATCGCCTCGATTTGTTGCTATTTTATCAGCGTATTGGATAGCTGCATCATACTGAAGGGCATTAAAGTAGTTATCGTTAGCAATATTGGTATTGTAGTGCGATTGAATAAACATGCCTGTGCCGCCATGATTATTACCTAAGCCGAAAGTAACGATAACATACCGTGGCTCACCCACCTGCGTGAATAACATGTTATTTAGAATAAGTAAGCCCTTGGCAATTTCATTGGCTTTATCGATAACCACTTGTTTATTATCGTCTATCCATTCGCGGTACTTGAGGTCGTTAATTTCGATAACGCAGTTGTCATCAATATAATGATGAAACCCATGAAGCCTAACGTTATGCCTAGCACTCATTGTGTCTGATATATTCCCGTGTAACCAAAAATTACTAAAAGGCGATGTCGCTGAACGATGAGAATATTTGTTTTCGCCAGATTCGGTATTATTTTTAACGGTGTCAGCTGTGACTAACGCGGGGGTCTTGCCTGTTATGTCGTAGTAATAGTTCCACAAATTATTGCCATCCCAGCGGATAGATGATTCTCCCACTTTAAATGCGACAGGAAGCGTGACTTCATTCACTTCTCTTATCTCTACCTCAAAGGTATCTCTAATGATCGCGAGAGATGGTTTACGACATCGTGGTTTCACAATTAAGGCTTCATATATAAACGGTACGGTAATTTTCATTGATATCTCTTTTAAGTAGTCAAATGTGGGCAATAAAAAAGCCTTTATAAAAATAAAGGCTTAATAATGGGTGAACTAGATGACGGTAACTTCGCAATCAAATTCTTCTAAAAATTCATCGACTTCTGCATCGTACTCCAACCGCTCTACAGCTAGACGGTTTTGTAATGTGAGTAAGGCTTGCTCTTCTTCATCGCCTGAACTTTCCATTGCCTCTGCCCAGTCTTCACTTCGCGCTTTATAGGTTATGCTTTCCGTTACTTGTGCTTGGATATTTCTTATTTTCTGAATGTAGATCATGCCCTCGTCGTTGTCGGCGCAATGACTATGTTGTGTACTAATAGCCTCATATGCCGTTTCAATGCTTTGAAGGTAAGCAGGTGTAGTGATATCAATGCCAGCGCAAAACTGAGCAAGAATAAGTGATTCAAGGGCATCTACTGAGACATTAAATGGATGTTCACTCGATAGGGCTTCATCATGCATTTCAGACTGGATAGATGCAGCTGCTGTATTGTTTTCAGCGGTAGTAATAGTGATACCAAAGCAACCAGTTTCAACGGTTTTCATATGCGTGTCCTCTTTTAAGATAATTGGAATGAAGCGAAATGATTAATGTCATCTTGCAGGTGGGCTTTTACCACATCAGTAATATCAACGTCTTCGCCGTCCTCATAGGTAGCATTGACAAGGCGTAGGTTTGCATCGTATTCAACAATAACGTTGTGACTATTTTTGGGGTGAGTGGTTTCAAAGATTTTATTGCACATGTTGGTTTATCCTGCCCCTGAAAGACCGAGGCGCGTCAATGATTACAAATTAATGGACGATTGCGACTGATTTTGAAAACTTGAGGTCAGAGTCTGAATATAATTGAATTTCAATGATGTTATTTAATGTAGCGTCTACATCGAGTGAATCAACATCAGCAGTCAAATCAATGTAGGCATCGCTTGTAGAAGAATGGATTGCTTCAAAGATACGACGTAATGCTTCGGGTGAATCACAATAGTCTGCATGTTCATCATCAAATTTGCAGATCAACGTGTACTGATTAGCGTCATACTTCATGCCTATTACCGAATTAATTTCTAACGGCTGGCTGGTGTTGCCGTTTTTCAGCTCAACGTGAGATAGGTTAAGTTCGCCGTTAAAGTCATCCTGGGCAATTTTAATGAAAAGGTAGTAGTTACGAAGGTCGAAGTTCTGTGTATTCGATGACTGAATATTCATGGTTAATGTCCTACCCCTGAATGGTGACCGAGGTGCGTCTTTGCTATGTGTTTATATTACTGTGTGTGCGCACAGAAATCAACATTTATTTATCTCTTTCACCACTTTTTTCGTAATTTTTATCACTAGTTCACGATATCTATGGAACTAAAGTAAAACCTATTGTGAAGGTTGCCGTATTTTTATACCCGAATGATATACTGATTAATGACCGGTTATTTGTCGTCCAAGGACTTCTTAGCAGCATAAATTACCTCGTCAGCCCAATCTCTATCGTGACCGGGCATAACTGGTAACGTCGAAACCACTGATTCAGGCAAGGCGTCAATATACTCTCGCTGTGCCTCAATTATTTCCAATAATTCTTTAATCATTTTGAATTCCTCACTAAGAGTTAAGCCACTATCAGTTCTTTATATAAAGCCTGCTTAGCTGCAACACGCGCCATTTTATTATGTCTACGGCGCTTTAACTTCTTGTTTCTGATCCGCTCTCCTTTTGGAAGCAGATCTTGGCAATCCGCAACATCATACCCTGAAGGCGAAATACTCGCAGGATTAATGTTGTAAATGCCAAAAGGTCTGATTTTGTTAGCCATAGAACATTCTCCTGTCGGCTTAATATTGTTATTTCATCAAATCTTTATATATCCACTTTCTAATGGGATACCAAAGACCAATTATGATAGCTATACCGAGAACATGGAACTGCCATAAATTGCCAGCAGAAGGCACTTTTTCCAGTACCATAGGCTTTACATAAAAAAACATGAGCAGTTCTAAGCCGAAAATAGCCAAAAATGGTGTGGCATATACTAGCAAGGCCGCTTTTGTACTTTTATTCATAAGGCTCCCTAAGTAAGTGTTATTTATTAATTAGACTCAATAGATTCATCAACACATGAAAAGTGCTGTTTAGTGGACTCTATAACTTCTTCATGATATTCGCAGTATTGTTTAGCCACTGCATCAGCTGTCGTTTGATCCATTGCTGCAGGCATATGCAAAATAAAGGTACTCAAAAATTCATGACTCGGTACATTTGGTACTAACGTAAAGCTTCCTTTATGAGCCTTAATCCACTGCATTACCTGTTCAGGTGGCATTGCTGATAAATGTTCTAGCGTCATATGATGGGTTTCCTTGAGGATATTAAAAAATTTACGCTTCTGAATCCCAATAAAAAAGCGTAGGAATGCTGCAGTCTTTGTCTAGCCCGTTAAAAAATTCTGCCAGCTCTTCGTTGGTGTCCTCGTCCTCTCCCTGGCAGCTGCGAACATAGTCAGAAATGATTTGTTTATTCTGCTCAGAAAGAATACTTGATTGCGTTGTTACTACTTCTAAACGGTCTTCGTTATCGACTAGCACTTCTGATTCAAAGATTTCTGAAATACCACCAGCAATAAAGTGAGTAACATTAATTCGAGGTAGCTTTGCTGCCGTAGTTGCATTTTTCATTGTATTTACCAGCCCCTGAATGACCGAGGCGCGTCTTCAAATCAATAAGGGTGTATCCCTTCCAATAGTGCTGTCTTAGAGATTCAGCGCAGTGTCTTCGGCTTCGATAATTAATCGCTGCATCAATCGAGAGCGTGACAGTGCAATGCCCATGACTGTATCAGTTAGGCTGATATCTACTGATTGCTCGATAGCGTCGTCATTGTCGGCATAGGTATCAAAGACGCATTCCCTAGATGCTTTAGAAAACACATCTAGGATAGCTTTCAATTGAAAATTCTTTCTTACAAGCAATTGTTCAAAGCATTGACCAAAACCAACTGTGGTAAGGGTTTCTTTGATGATGCTATCGAAAGCAAGCTGATTGACGTCTGATGACTCATCGGCACGAGCGATAAACGTAGAAACTACATCAGAAGCGATTTTTTGCGTGGTATTTAGTTTATTTGACATTGTTTTTTCCTACCCCTGAATGGTGACCGAGGTGCGTCTTTGCTATGTGTTTATATTATTTTATGTGCGCACAAAAGTAAAGGTTTATTTCATTTTATTAGCAAAGACTATCAAAACAAAGGCGATGAGCATCCCAATCTCTTGAATAAGGTGTTTTAAGAGAGTATATTTAAATTATAGTGTTTTTATGGAGTTTATTGTGCCTACTCTATTAATAGAAAAAACGAACTCATCAGATTCGAAAAAAGCTAAGGTTGCATTATCAGTATTCTTTAACATCATGGATGCATGGCGTGTTAAAGCTAAAGATCAAATTACGCTGTTAGGTAGTCCATCTGAATCAACCTATTACAAGTGGAAAAAGGGGAATGTGTCTTCGTTATCCCCGGATACCCTTGAACGCATTTCTTATGTCATGGGAATTTATAAAGGATTGGGGATCTTATTCCCCACCCGCGAACAAGCAGATGCGTGGCCTAATAAAAGTAATCGCGACTTTAACGGGTTAACAGCAATGGAGTACATGCTTAAAGGAAGCATGATAAATCTGTGGGATGTAAGGAGATATATTGATGCACAACGTGGATGAGCCGTTGCTGACGTTGCCTGACTGGGAGAAACTTCACCGTTTAGTTCCTAGCCACTTCCCACTTATTAATCTTTTCGAAAATGTGGCCTCGCCGGATGAGCTTGAGATCGTCTTTGAAATAGAATCATTGACGAATGATAGATTACGCGATGAAGCTGGCGATCTGGCATTAGTTCCACCAGAGGATAGAATTTCTGGCCCAGGCACCACCCCTATCATGGCTGCGTTTACTCATTTATCACTACCCAGTAGATTTACAGACGGTATGCATTACGGTGTTTATTATGGCGCCAAAGATCTCGATACAGCAATTATAGAGACCATATACCATAGAGAAAAGTTCTTATCGGCTACCAATGAGCCTGATACGGAAGTTACGATGCGCTGCTACATCAATAAAGTTGCGCTAACGTTACATGACATTCGACCTGACACGTATGCTAATCTACATACTGAAGATTATGCAGAGCCGCAACGTTTTGCGAAAGAGTTAAGGGCTAAAGGCAGCAATGGGTTGCTCTATAATAGCGTAAGACATGCTGGTGGAGAGTGTATCGCGGCATTTAAACCTCGTACTGTGACGATCCCTATGCAAGCTGGTCATTACCGTTATATATGGTGTGGTCGGAAACAAAAGATCACTAATGTCCTTTCAGTGAGTCAGATAAAATAGCCCTACTGAGATTAGCTCAAGTAGGATGGGAGTCAGGTTTTAAGATGACGATACAAGACAGAATAAAGGCCAGAGTGAAGTGCTCTAAGCGATCTGTTTTTATTCGCTCTGATTTTAAAGACATAGCAGACTATGACCAAGTAGGGCGTGCACTTAGGAGATTGACTCGTAACGGCTTGCTAATGAAGATTGGTTATGGCCTGTATGCACGAGCCAGAACTAATCGTATCACGGGAAAATTGATGCCTGACAACGCTGCTGGCGCTGATGGAGTGCTTATTGAAGCAATGCAGAGGTTGGGTGTTGAGTTTAAGTTAGATAATTTGTCGAACAAGTACTTATCAGGCCAGAGCACACAACTTCCTGCCAACGTGAAGATCACCCCGTTAGATCCACGCTTTACCCGAAGAATTGCTGTAGGGAAGCGGTATATTAATAACGATCGATAATGCTTTGGTTGTCGATATTGCCAAAACTATTAGCTCAAAGTTCCCGGCAATTTCTATAAAAAGAGGGCCATTGACTGTCATCAAAAGCCCTTGTCGTATTAAGTGGATAGGTTAATCATGCGTGCAACGAACTGGCACCTCATTATCGCCTGCCGCCATACTCCACTCATAGCCACAATCACTGCACCGGAAGCAGTCACTTTCTTCTTTTACATTCTGCAATGCCTTACGGTGATAAAGCTCATAGAGTGGGAAATGGAATCGTTTGATTCCACTGGTAAGCGCTTCTTTAGGCGCCCCTAGTGCTTTAGCTGCATCAAGAAGCATGTCTTGAGTTACGTCTTTGTGAACTTCACCATTTGAAAACAAAAGCCGGTAAGTTTTTTGATCTCCTGTCCATGTGAAGAAATATCGTGTCTTTATGCCTAAAAGTTGTCTAAGTAACATTTCAAGTTCGTTGGTCTTGGTTGCGTGCATATCGTTATCCTGCCCCAGAAAGACCGAGGCGCGTCATTTAAGATTAAGTGGCGCTTACGTCCTACTCATACGTTCAAATACTTCTGCAGCGATTTGATGACGTGCTACATAGAATTTTGCAGATAATAGTAAAAGGCAAGACGTGAAGCTTACATTGAAAATGAACGTTGCAATAGCTGATTGAAAAACGGTGGCTATGTTAGCAATAGTATAGGTTGCACCGATAGCTGCGACATACTTTGGCTGTCTGCTGACGTTATAGGCGAAGATGAATAGCGCAATGTGAGAAACATTACTCAATACTTCTCCGACCAAGGCGGGTAAGCCTACTAAATCGGCTAGTGCCTGCGGTAGATCAGCGGCAATGATAAAAGGTACGTATAACCCAAGGAAGTATCGAGCGATGCAGTAGAATGTGGTAACGATGTTCATGGTTAATTCCAACCCCTGATGGTATGACCGAGGTGCGTCTTGAGATGTATTTATCATATTATTCGTGCGCACAAATATCAAGCAGGAATACTAACTTTCCCTAATATGCCCTCTTGGTGTTTTAGTAAACCCCATATTTTCATACCAACGCACTAAGTTATAAGTATCTAGTGGGCTAAATGAATGTGACCTAGCGTACAGTGTAAGTGTCACGGAGTTCGTGTCTGCATAGTCAAGAAGCATCTTCATAGTTTTTCTGCCAATGCCAGAACTTCTGAAACCTGACTCAACTTCTATATTACCAATCCCTAGCGACCCATTAGCATCGTTTAAAAGAGTGAGAGTGCAGTGAGAATAGGCCTTTATGCCTTTAACACCACCCCATTTATCAAAAATTGCAGTGGATGTATCTATATTGCTATCACCAATATGAGCTTTTAAAAACTTTTGAACTGCTTTCATTTTTAACCCTGGCCTTCCACATAAACAGTTTTGATGTGAAACTTATTTTAAGAGTGTCTCACGAAGGAAATTTTCAAATTCTTTACCGCCTACGTGTGTTAAATCACCCGCTTCACATTCAAAGATAAAATACTCGCCATGATGCTCAACTTCCACGTAATCAGATAAATGCTCCCCTCTGTCGGAACTTACTTCGGCGTCATTGATTTCTTGTGACTCTACGATGGTGCAACTGTCGGCATCAATGCCCACAAATGATGTGATATTTTGGTTTTCAAATTCAGTGTGATATTTGGCAAAAATTTGCATAACTAATTTCCAACCCCTGAATGGTGACCGAGGCGCGTCTTGAGATGTGTTCATTATATTATTCGTGCGCACAAAAGTAAAGGTGGAATCGTATTTTCTCACCACCAGCAATGCGATTAACGTGGTCTTGTACTGCAGACATTATAATTTTAGCCAGGTAACCAAAGTGAGCGGCGCTACGGTTAAACCTTTCATCGTAAAATCGCCATACTCATCTCGATTTGAAATATATAAGCGTTTTTGCGTTTTAATACCGGCGTATTGAAAGGCAATTATTGATTGAATGAGCTGGTGGGATATGTAAGAAGGCCCAGAAGAAATGAACCGGTACGTATTGTTTTGATTTGTTGGTATTACATAATTAGTCGAAAATAACGATACAAAGTATGCATTAATGATATTATTTATGCAAAACTCAATGCGATTTGAACATCGCGTTCAGGAACATCAATCGCTATATGGTGGATAGAATCATCACTGATTTAGGCGCAATTCAATGTGTAGCTAAAGCGGATAGTTTTCACCATTAATAAGAGGATGGTTAGTACGTGATTGAAAATGTATTTCTTACTGTAATTTCATTAACAGAAGCATTAGTAAGCGATCCCTTTTTGCTTGGAATGGCCGTCGGTATAGCTTTAATTGCAGCCTGGTTCTGGCCAAAAAAGAAAAGATGGCGCGTTAAGTCATCTTATAGAGCGCTAAAGCAACTCAACAAGATGGAAAGCCCAGCACAGAAGTTCGCTTATCTTCGTAAAGTAGATCCATTCGTTTTTGAAGAAATGATTTTATCATCGTTAAAAAAAGCGGGTGTCAAAATTAAGCGAAATAAAAAGTACACCGGGGATGGTGGTATAGACGGTAAAATATATATAAATGGTCGATTGATAATAATTCAGGCCAAACGCTATGCGAACCACATTGATCCAAAGCATGTCAGAGAATTTTCTGAACTATGTCATCGTCATAAATCTTTTGGTTTATTCGTGCACACGGGTAAAACCGGCGCGAAATCGTTGGGCAATTCAGGTAGGAATGTTGTAATTGTAAGTGGGCAGAAATTGCTATCTATGCTTGATGGCGATACATCCGAAGTGAAGGAGCTCGTACTGATAAAAGCCTAGAACAAAAAAAGAAGGGCAAGCCCTTCTTTTTCAAAACTAGGTTGGATTATTATCCATTGTAATGTTGATATAGGCGTAACAACTCACTGTATACGTGATCGTACAATGACTTCTCCGACGCTTTAGATTCATCGGCCGTTTCAATGATCTCAACTAGGTAAACATTATCCTCTTTGCCATCCCATATTTTCTGGTAGGTACCATCTTTATAACCCAGAGCCTGGCGTGCATTGTTTAACGCATTTTTTCCGATATACCAAGTAAACAGCCCCTCTAATGATAGACCGCACATTCTTGTTACCAGGATAAACAAAGGATAGTCGATTTCACGAGCGATAAAATTACCCGACATGGACTCAATTGCGTCATTTAACATGTCGAAGTCGATGTCAGTTTGTGGAATAGCATCGGTATCGCTTACGTTAAACTGTTCAGTGATAAAGTTTGATGTGGCTTCGAGATCACCATTAAAGTTGATGATTTCCTGCGCGACGATGAAATGAAGTATATCTACCATTTCCATACTTGCTTGTTTGAAATCTGGTTTAGCGGCCTTCCACCACTTCCATGACGAAATATGCTCTAAGGTCTCAAAACTTTCGACAGCTGCAGCGCGAAGATAAGGTGGTGGATTAATCAGCCAATCTGGTTTAGCTTTATCATTGGCGTTACTTTGCAATTGAACAATTTCTTTAATAATTTCTTTCATTTTGATCTCTTTATCTAATGGGTTTAGAACTTAGTAATAATTACCAAATTGGAACGTTGCGATACACCCGCCGTTAAATGGTTTTAGATACATTGGAATCCCACCCTTGCTTTTCATCCAAATATAGTCCGAGGTTTCAGCTTCAAATTCAAAACCCTTCATTTCACTGGCATATGCCGTACAAGACTGAGGTGTGGTAATAATTGATGTTTTCGTTACATAGCATTTATCTGAGTGCTTTCTAAATTCAGCCTCAATGAAAACTGAATCATTAGTGCTTCCAAATGTTGCAGTAAGCTTTAAAAAATCATCCTGGGTATCTTCGAACCAATCGGTATTTACCCGGATATCATCACCCGTTGCCTGATCGAACGCTGATTTGATGGCTGCATCGCATCCATAGAATTTTTTTTGATGAGCTTGCTTAACCACAAAATCAATGAATTTAGGGTCACCAGCGTCACAAGTCATAGCGGCTAGTGAAAGTGAAATACCTAATAAAAATTTTTTCATGTCTTCTCCATTAACAATGCATAAATATCAATTTAATTTGTTAACTATGCACAAATACATCTATTTACGCATAGTTTGATAGTGAGTATACCTGCTCCAAAATAGCGTGCAAATTAAGTATTATTCTCTACGTGGCCACAAATGATATTTAAATTAGCCCTATGCTCACAGTTTGCTTAGTTCAATGATGGCCAGATCTACACTGACACCTTTAAATTCTTTTTGTGCGACCGGTGTGATTTGTTTGCTCATTCCCTCTGCATAATAATTATTCGCTACAGGCAATGTTACCAATCCAACTATCTTACCTTTGTCAGCAAGAAGAGAAATTGCAGCATCCAAATGATGAACTGCACGCCCCTCCGAAAAAGGCGGGTTCATTAGAATCCCTGCAAAGCGTGTATTTGTCTTAACTGTTTTATGTGCCCATTTGATAAAGTCATCACATATGACGTTTTTAAAGCCTTTTTGCTTTAAAATTTCGCAATGCAAGGATGATACTTCCACCAGCGTTGCATCTTTACCTAAATACTCTGCTAATGCGCCCTGCCCGGCTTCGGGTTCTAGTAATAGACCTTGTACATTGCCCAATAGATCGGCCATTCTCTTAGCTAAGGGTGCCGGTGTTGGATAAAATTGATGGCTGTACTTATCTGGGATACGTCCTTCAAAGTATACTTGCTCTATGATAGGCATGGGATCATAGTCAAACTGAAACTCATGGTTTTCTAATGCTATCCCGCCGATGGCGATAAGAACGTCGCTTACTTTGGCTAACAAGTGTTTGTCCATAGAAAACGGATATCGAGGTGTTACCCGATTTTCTATTTTGTTACCACGGGATAGGTTAAAACCAGGTTTGCCTTTCATTTCGTAGGCGGGTTGAATTTGTCCTAGCTCGTTAATAACGTCATGATTAAGCAACGTATTTGACAAATTAACGTGTTTTATTTTTTTCTTTTGTTTGGTTCTAAATTGAGAAGGAATAGCACGCGGGTAAAGCATGGCTAAGATCTCATTTAATTGCCAAGCGATATCGGGGTGTACCTCAATATGCGCAGTCCCTTTTTTGTAGACACGGATACGTAAAGTACCGCCATCAATCTCTACCCATTGACCAGTGTGCTGCATTAAACGATTAACAAGATCATAGGAACTCACCACATTATCATTTTCACGTCCTAAGAACCGTCCGACTACAATTCGAAGATCGTTGATGTAACCGCAACGTGTCGAACAAGGAAAACCATCTCTATGAATATCACTAATGATCATCCTTTTATAGAAACCTTCTGGGGTATTAGTAACGTGAGACTTCGATAACGCATTAAATACGCCCTCCACCCGCTCTGCTATGAATTTGTCGCGCTCTAACAGTAAGGTTGATAACGTAGAAAAAAGGTTCTCTAGGGTGAAATCAGGGAAATTAAAGGCTTTTACGTTTTCCCTCCACTCAATACGTCTGTTATTAGGCATGTGAAATTTAACATCAGTTAAATCTATAGCCTTCTCCCAATACTGCTGTTGAAGAATTTTTTTCGCATTTTCTAACGACGACCCAAATAATGAACAATTAATTGGCTCATTGAGATCTTTTAGTGAACTTCTGAGCAATAGAGAAATGGATAGTTTGGTGCTGGGGCTATTTATCATCTCGTGGGTCTTGTTCAGAGACTCTTCTTGACCTCTGAACTGCCACCACAATTGTTCAACTTTTGAATCTGATGGGGTCGATAGCATATTTGCAAAGCGAGCGGGTAGTTTGCTATGCGATGGTAATGAAAGTGCAGTGTTATTCATCTTTATTCCTGCCCCTGAGAAGTGATCGAGGCGCATCTTAATAATTAAAATAGTTACCAGATATTAATTACTACAGTCGTCTGTAATAAAAATATCACCGACTTTGATATCATGCATTACGCTGCTTTTTTTATATTAGAGAAAGCAAGCAAGGCTTCTGCGTATTCTCTAACGAGTGCTCTTTTAAGGTTATATCCATTACCTTCATCGTTAACTAAATAACTCTTTTTGTTCTGCTTGACTATTTTGTTGAATCCTTTTTCAACAAGCGAGTCAACCCATGCCATTGCTTCAATACCATTTTCAAACTTATCAAGAACTTTTTCTTTTACATGACTCAATGTGAACTCGATTTCTTCCTGTTTTCTTTCGTTGAGAAGCTGTTCAAGTTCGATTTGACAATGCTGAGCTATAAGGATGTCTATCCCTTTCTTCGTTAAAACAGTGTCGGTGTTAAGAAGCTGGCAAAAAGCCTTTTTTGAACCATCGTTGAAACCTTTTCCATGAGAAAGGTATTCAGATAATAAACGATGCTGTTTTGCGATGAAGGCACTAGCAAGCATTTCTGACCAGTTTGAATTTTTGTTCGCATCATCGTGTAATACCAGATCGATGATTTGTCTGATTTCAGTTTTAGTTTTGATGGTGGTTGTCATGGTTTTTCCTACCCCTGAGTGGTGACCGAGGTGCATCAAAGTCTTTTAAAGATAATATATTCCGTGCGCACAGTTGTCAAGCATTTGTTTACATCCCTAATCGTTCATATTCCCTTGTAATATCCCAACCGTTTGATTCAATAATACGCGTGTAAAAATCATCAACGGTATAGTTCGGATCTGTTGGGGTTAAGTCTGTGTGAAGACTTTCAGCGCTAGGAATGCCAGATTGGAATTCTTGTATTGTTGTAAAAACATGATCATCTTCTGTTGGGAAATCATACTTTTCAGCAAATTGTAACGCTGGTGTTGGTAAACCAATTTCTTCCGCAATAATGCACTCACCATCTTCTAGGTGTTCGGCAATTTCATTGAGTTGTTCATCTGTAATTTCGCCTTTTAAAACGTAATTAATAGATTCTTTGTAGTTACTCTCATCAACATATTTCAGAGTAATAAGTGTGTTTTTCATAAGAGCTCCTAAGATAGTTGTTAGAAAAATAAACCTAGTTGGTAAAGGTGAAAATAGCACAAGAGGACGGTATATTTTGCATATTACATCTATTTTATGAATAATCCATTGTGTTTGCCAAAAACTTGTCTAAGCTTAGGTAGCTACAAGGTACTAACCTGCTAACTGGGTTGAGAGGCCTACTTGCGGCCCACATTTTATGTGGGCTTTTTTTTGTCATTTTCTTTAAGGACTTTGTATACGTAACCTGTTGTGCACTCTAATGTCCGGGCGATATTTCCAACGATTTTGGACTCCGGGGTACCATTTTTTATGTTCTCATCATAGCAATCAATAATTGACTGCTTCTTACTTGTCGGAACGTGCACGCGTTGCTTTCTGGCGCCTACTGTTGAATTAATGCCATTGTCTTCCAATATCAGATCAATCATCTTCCTTGATATACCGAACGATGATGCAATTCTGGATTTGAGGCCCCGCTTATTTTCAGTATTTGAGAAAATTTCAACAATTGCTTTATTTCTGGCTGCAGTATCAATCGGCTTAGGCCTGGGCTTCGCATTCTCAAGATGTTTCCACCGTGACAATGTAATCATCATCAACCTACATGTATCAATTATTGATATTCCTTTAGATGAATAGAAGGTCTCATCATCAATAAGTCGTTGATACTCAACTTTACTGAGTTTTGAAGGTGGCGTCCTAGACTCAAAATCACGCTCTTTACGGGTATCGTTACTTAATACAATCCCTTTGTCATACAACGCTTTCAGATCATCAACAAATTGCTTACTTGTGATATCGAGATATTCGCAAATAAGATGAGGTAAGTGATCGCATCGGTACAATCTTTCAAGTCTTCGCCAATACGCTACTCGCGACTCTTCATGTAATTTCACATAGTCATGTGGCGATAGAGATAGATCTGCATTTAAATCGTTTATGCTGGTTGTAAATACTTTCATATTTTTACGCCACAAACACGAATTCTATTGCGGAATGTCTAAATCCATATACACGTTCCCCGTGATGTTTTGAGCGGAAGTATTCAACATGGTTATCCCCTGCCATCGTCAAGCCTTGCTTGTAGTGTTTGCTATAACCTAAGCTTAATTCAATTTCTTGAAGTTCATCATGGTCAACGTATTGAAGAAAGGTGCTACGTTCAATAGAGGTTCTATCATCAATAAGGCTACAAAGCCCACCATCAACGTGCACATCCGCAGAATCCCAGCTGACGCAATTGTTAAAAAATCTGTATGTACGCTTGCTCATTTTTATACTCACAATGTGAATGTGAGTGTTACAGTAAAAGTGAAAATAGGGAAATGCAACTGTTATCTTATGCATATGTGATACTTTTTAAGAAACACAAAAACTATTATTAAAATCCTTGACCATATCTAATAGGTATGTATAATTACTATTAAGTTGGATACAACGAATAAACAAACACGGTGCACCTCGACCATTTTCAGGGGTTGGATATTTTCATGACAATGCAAACAGTTAAGCAATCAATCATTACCAAAGACGATCCAAAGTTCATTGCGTTTAAAGACGATTATGACCGCATGATGAATGGTCAGACAAAACCAAGCAGTATTGTTGGCCGCGGCTATAAAAACCCCAAGCAGGTGGCATCGCAATGGCTTATGCGTGAAATGTATAACGTATTAAACGTTTGCAATAAAGTGTCACAAATACATGTAGCATCATCCGGTAAAGGCTTTAGTAGTGAATCAAGAGCTATGCAAAGCAAAACCTATCAGTCACTTGTTAATGGTGAATACAAGTTATTAAACGGTTGTATTGTATCTGGTTATGGTGTATTGCCTACCCCGTTGGATAACGGAAGTTTCATGATTTACGTCGAATATCAACGCGCATAAGGAGTACATGACAATGCAAGAATCGAAAGCCGTGAAGTTAGCCAAGTCTATGATGGATTGTTTTGATAGCCCAGAGGATGCACACAGCGCTTATAAACGCGCTATGCAAAACAACTGTTCAATGCGTGATTTTGAGAAACTTTGCGAAGCCCCGGTGTCCTCATCCAACGAGGTTTCAGTTAAAGGAAATAGTTTAAGGATTGAATTAGATAACGGTAAGTACACCTATATCTTTGATCAAAATAAGCACATAGCATTACGTCATGGTGAGCAGTGGCGAGATTTGACAGGTGACAACCTTATCCTTTCCATGGCCTTTAAAATTGAAGACTTACAGGAAAAGGTAACGGAACTATCAAAGGAAAAAGAGGTAATGCGACAAGCTATCGAATCCGCTGTGTTTGATCATGCTAATCTTGGCGAGGTTCAAATAGATACTTGGCAAGCACTTGATAGGTTAGCGCTTAAGACAAAAGAATAGGACAATCACCATGCTTGTCATGTGTTAAAAGTAGCGTTAAATCGCTACTTTTTTTTGTGATGGACAAAAAAAGAATGATTCTCCTCTTGATATTTGTGCGCACAAATAATAATGTTAGTACATACCTACGACGCACCTCGGTCACACTATCAGGGGTTGGATAAAACATATGGCTACTACAGACAAAAAAATGGATGTGTTTACTTTTCAGTTTGTTTTAAAGCAACTTAATGCGCCGGTAATGACATCGTTGCCAGTAAATTTATTTACGCCGATCACCGTAATAGATGTCGAGCAGAGTTCATTTGATACGGCCAAGTACCAGGCTAATAAATGTTATGATAATGTCGTAAATACACTGCTTAAAAATATCAATGAGGAACCGGAACTTAAACTGTGTATAGGGCTGCATCAGATCATAGATAAACCTGAACAAATTGTCGAACATTGCTGGTTTGAGTACGACGGGGTTTATTTTGATTTTATATCTGAATTGCCCAAAGGGAAATACTTTAAATATCAGTCTTTAAATCTACTCGATTTATACTCAACTATGGAAGAAATGCACTGCAAAAGCGTCCCGAACATCATTGAATTGAAAGCATGGACTCAACATAAAAAAGTTAACTAATGGATTGATTACAACATTAATGAAAGGGGTAAGAGAAAGCGATTAATTTTAGCGACTCTTGGTGTTATTGTTATTTTTATACTTGCAGCCGGTACCGGGCACTACACCAAAAACTACCCAGGTAATACGTTGTAATACTTCGTCAAATAAAGAAGTCGTCTAAAATACGCATCGTTTAAAATACTGAGATACATATTCAAGACGACTTGGTGTAGTAATGTTCTATATGAAGTAGGAGTCCACTTACTTGTATGCTCTAAATGTTAAGGTCTAGGTAATGGGTTTTCCCATTGATCTAACTCCACATTTACTTCTTGGTCTTCACGAATAATCTTTGCGGCTTTTAATTTTCTGGTTACCGCGGGTATCGATTCGAGATCAACGAGATCAAAGACTCTTTTAGTTTCTTCGGTGTCCAGTACTCTTTTTAGCTCTCCGTTTTTGCTATCTAATATCTGAACAAACGGACTGCCATCATTATCATTCACAACGATGGATAATGTATTTTCTTTATTCCAAAACATAAGATTTTGGTTTGTGAATTTAGCATGTTTCTCTGTTTTTCTTTTAACTAATCCTTTGAATCCCATTACTAGCGTGGATGGCGATAACCGTGAATTATTTATCTGGTAACTGGCATTACCGACAACGGAAACTACATCACCAATAGCCCTTGTAGCGTTAACCCACATACTATCGCGTTTTTCAAATGTCTTTAAATCACCGACATGTTCAGAATGTTTAAAGAACTGCATTAACGCGGCCGGTGATAAGTTACGGATGCTATTTTTTTCTGTGTAAGTTTTCAGTTCTCGTGCTGTTATTGGATTAACAGTCTCAAGGATTTGCAAAACAGCATCTCCCATCGTGATCCGGGATTTGATATTGTGGAACTTATCCGTATAGAGGTGTTCTTTTAGTGACGTTGCAGGTTTACCTATACCCCAATAATCTTTCATTTTTTCAAGGGTGCTCTTTAAACCTGGTGTAGATACCTTTTTTAATAATGATGTAGCTAGTTTAGAAAGACCTTGGTGGTCAGCAAGCCAGTGAGAAATATAGCTTGCGGTTGATGTTACTCCAAACTTAGCTAAATTAGTGCCAAAATTCAGTAGATACATTGCACCAGCAGCCTGCAGCGCTATTTTGGGGTACACAAGTGTATCTTTGATGAAATTAAACATTTCACTATTTTCAGGCATGCCTACTGTGTGACCAAGATAGGTTAATGCTGCAACACCAACAGAAATAGCAAAGCCTTTTATGTATTTCTCTTCACTCATTCGATAATGGGCTGCAGTGGTACCAACATACTTATCAGCAACTTCTTTGCCTTTTTGCCGGATTGCATTTTGAACGTTTGGATCTTTATGGCCTGCATGTATGGCAACAGAATTTACAGTGACCGCGCCTTCCAATGCTTTAGATAGACTGACAAGCTCGACATTATCGTGATCTTCAGATATCGATAGTAGCACCGGTTCATTGTTATCATCTTTACCGATACAGAGGTATTGATGACTTATATGAAAGTTGCCAGCAAGAGAAGATATAGTCCCTTTATCAACAAAAAGCATTTTTCCAATAATGCAATCGCCGCTAAGTGCTTGTTCTACTTCCAGCTCAAATGGGTTCTGAATATCTTGAATGAGATCGGTTTGAATCTGCGTAAATGTTGTCATGCTTACCTCCTTTGCTATGCATAATACATCATTGTTGTGCACAACAAATCATTAGAGAACGGAATTATCGAATTAATTCACTACATAGCAAAAAAAGAATAAATAAAAATTGCTTTTCGTGCGCACGTAAATTATTATAAGCACATCAACGATGCACCTCGGTCACCATTCAGGGGTTGGAGTTAATTATGTTTAAAAGAACTCAGCAACGCTCTTCGTATATTCAAACATGGGGAACACAACCCGTTGTTGGTGAAACTATCAACTACCGAAAAATCCGTATTAAATTAATCTCGATTGATGGTGATACCCTTCATTGGGAGCAACTTCCTTGGTAATACCAAGGTAACTTTTTTCAAAATAATATAGTGCGCCTCGACTGTCTGGGGCAGGAAAAACGATGAATAACAAGTATCAGGTAGTAGCAAGAACCGGTTTCAATCTTGGGTATGCAATCCCTTCCTCTTTCAATTCTTACGATTTAGCCAGTAACTGGGTCAGCCAACAAGCGCCTGGTGTACAAATGTATCTTTCAATCGTGCCAGCACAATAAGGAATTATCATGCCTACTAAAGCCCCATTTAAATTCATGTCTGAAGATGAAATAAAGCGTGCCGTTAAAAGAGGTGACGATCAGTGTATTGTTATCGCAGAGAATAGCGGTACCCTATGTTGGGATATTACAGACCCAGAAAATGAGAAGACATACCAAATCGAAAAAGGTGACCTGTTATGGTGCTGGAATTTTGTTGAGCGTGACGGTGAATACTTCCACGATTATGCGAACATGGCGCCTACCAATGTAAAGATAACGACTGATGTTAAATTACGGTTGGTATACGTGAGTGATACGCCGGATGAAGACGTTCATTTTAAAACCACCATCGACAAAGGACCTAATTGGGCATGAATCAAGCACCTAACATCTTAAAGAAGACAAAAGATTTACTGGTTATTGCGTCCAATGATGGCAGGCATTCCACCCGCGTTTATGAATTTAGGAAGCTGAAAGGGCGTCCAATTGAAATGCAGACCAGGTGTACAGTGCACGGTGTGTATAACTCATGGCAGGTGGCCAAAAACTTTTGCCTGAAATCGCTTATCAGTTATGAGGCGTTAGCCGCACATTTCGGCCAAACGGAATACCAATTTTTTAATGGGAAAATATAACATGTCAAAAATCGACTAGCGTGTATATTGGCCGTACACCTAGTGCAGATTGTTGGCTTTACACAGAACCCAAAGCAGAAGTGATGCTTGGTTTGCTATGTAAGATAGAAAAACTCCGCGGTAGCCACCCTCACCTACGGGTCACACAGTAATAGTCAGCGCAGGGGCTCCTACACCACCTGCGCCTATGAGATGAGCGCGAGGTAACGAACTCATCTCAATACTTCTATCCTATATTTAATCCTTTCATACAAACAACTTACTTTTTTTAAAAAACCCTCTTTCGTATATCTATTGGGTATGTATAATTAAGTCTCAATCGGGTGACTCCTACCACCTGCAATAAATTTACATAGCGAGGTTAATACCATGTCTACACAAGAAACTAAAATCGTACACATTGATTGCGCACCTACTGTTGACCGTTTGCGTTATACGGATACGCCAAGCAGAACGTGGACAGCAGAAGATGAAGCCCGACGTATCGTAAAAGCAGGGTGTAATTATTCAGACGTAGCTGAAGTCATGCTAGGCCTGTTATGCGAACTGGAAAAGGCACGCGGCAACTATCCACATGTGCGTGTAAAAGAGGGTTATCAGCAAATCAAATCTCCTACTCAACCTTAACAACGTATTGTTTAACGAGGTAATCGTCATGGGTTGGACATACGGTAACGATTGGCGTACTAAAAATGACATCATTGAGCATTGTACGCAGGTGAGCAAATCACTCACAAAGTTAGATCATGCAGTTAGAGGCAATAATCTTTGGTTATTACTTCAGGTAAATGAAGGTGAGCGCAAATGCGATATCTTTGTCACGTTAATGCTTTTGCAAAAAGATGACGGCATCTACGGCTATAAAGAGTTTGACGATACTAGTCAGCCTTATCACTACAATTGCCCCATTGGGTTTATTAAACGTACTGTAGCATCAGGTAGAACGCTTTCTGATTGTACTAAAACATGGCATGAGAAAGTATTTGAATATCATGCCATGCAGCGTGAGCGTGCCAAAAAGCGAGCTTCTGTAAAAGCCGGAATGAAATTGAAGTTCCAAGGTGTTATCTACGAGCTCATCAGCAAGTATTCAGGTAAAAAAGGATGGTTAGTAAAGTCGCTGTCTGATAACGCAACCTATCGCATGAAGGCTTGCCAAGTATCACTAAGCCAAGTTGTTACTGGGTGAATAAGCATGCCCCTTCTCCTACTGGGGCTCAAAACAATTAAAGTCGAGGTAAGTATGTCAACCCTATTAATTAAACAGCCTGTTTTCAATGTATGGGAAGATCAAAACACGAACCGTTGTATCCACGTCGAACTCAAAGGTTTAGGCATGGTGTCTATTAACCGCACTAGCGCTATCTAATACACTAGGAATTGAGTAGAAAATGAGTAAAAAAATTTGGAACGTTAAGTTTATCGCTGGTAACCCTGAGATCTTTACTGCTGTTAAAATTGCCGATAAAAGTCCGTTTACTCGTGCAGCTGCTAATGAGGCTTTTGAAAATTTAGCAAGTAAAGGTTGGCGAGTATGGGTAGAACATGTTGATACCGGTGAAAGAATTGCGGAATCATCTGCAGAAAAACAGTACTCAACTCAATGAAATCATAGTAAACACGTTAAGGCAGAGGAAATCATCAATGGACAGTAAATTACGCAACAAAAAATTATACATGGAAGCACGCCAGATAACGGGTGCTTCTCAAAACGACTGGGCACGTCTTTTCAACTTAACGCCGTTAACCGGGATTAAGCATGGTCAAAAGGGCCAGCCTATTGTAGCCGCGAAGGAAAGTGGTACCAAAGGCGTAAATCTCGCCGAAGGGTTGGCATCAGAACTTTTGCGCTTTCTTGATGAGCAAGGCTATGATGTATTGAAGACGCAATTTAATGAGAATGGTCAGATAACGTCTATCCCTAAGAAGTAATCTAGCGAGGTATAAAGTATGGCAGATGATTTATATGCGCAGTATCAGGAAGAGTTTGGCGCGAAGTTTGATCTAGGAATAGACCTAAATGACTTCCCTGATTTAGTCGATAAAAGCTATTGTCATGATGTAGCGCCGTCCTTTTATTTTAATGTTGATGGGCAGTACTACACCCTGTGGATTGACCATGAAGAGCCAGCAGAACGTGAATTCCCAGAAGCGAAACGCTTTACCATCTTAAAAGCGTACAATGATGATGAGAACGGCATTAATATCGTTAATGAGTCTGAACCACCGGTATTTGAAACAGAATCCGTCGAAGAGATTCAAGACAAACTCAACGACATGATGGATACTCGCCCTATCCTTTCCATGTAAATTGAGCGGCACGACTTGCAAACTTGCCGCTCTTAATGTTGCATATTTAGTACGATTTGTGCATCATAATCTAAAATAAAATTTGGATTAAAACCTTATGTTAAAAAGTGCGCTACTAAGTAAACCCGTTAAAACATCACACCCTTTCTTTCAGCGCTTTACGGCGCTGTTTGAGCGAATAAACCATTTGCTGACACGAATCGATGCCTGTATCGATTCTATATCCGAAGCACTAGCAACGAAATATTTGCTGCCGATGGTCAACGATTTAAATGAGCTGTTATCGGTATCTGGCGTGTATCTTACCGGCCTGAAATCTCAAAAAGGTTCTCAATTGGCCAATGATAATGAAGATGAAATTAACTCAACTTTAGAACTTATTGAAAAAGCTGTCATGGATATATCTCAGCAATTCAATCTTACGCTAAACGGAAATATTGAGGTGTAACATGTATAGCACTCCTTCAGCCTTAACAAAATTACGGTCCAAGTTACGCACGCGAGAAGGTGCAAACACTTTTTTTGCAACATCACTCAATCTTGCATTAGGTACCATGGCATATGGATTGGTCACGGAAAATACCGATATCCTTATGAACGGGGCTTATTCAGGTATTGCAGTGGGCGTGCTGATAGCGCTCGAAAACCACCTGCCTAACGTTGCCTTAAAGATTAAAGAAACGTATTTAGCAAATACCCTTTTTGAAGAGCGCGAAGCCTTAGTTACGGATATGGAAAAAGCAAGTAGCAATATATTATCAATAGGCACAAAGGCTTTTGACCTTGGGGTAATTGATGCAAGCATTCTTAGGCGGTTTATTAAGATTGATGCTATGCCAGAAGGACGACTTAAACAGCAAAATATTTTGGTTGAAAAGCTGCTTATGAACGAGCGTGTGATGGAAATGAGCTTAGATGAACACAATGCGCCAACGATGTAAAAATTAATAAGCACTTGACTTATGTGCGCACGGAAATTATTATTATCATTAACACGGCGCACCTCGGCTTAGTCAGGGGTAGGAATTTATCATGAAAAATCTTAAAGCTAACACTCTTATTTCACTTGTAGCCTTTCAAGTGTTTTTGCTAATCACAGCTAACAAATACGTGTTAATGAATTACCTTTCAGGTGATGCTATGAGCGCCCCACTTATGTTTGTCTTCTTAAATGTCGGTATCTGCGTGGTGTTTAAATACATTACTGAAATTGTTGCACATTGCTTTGATAACTATCAGGCAAAGCAAAAAATAAGCGCAGTCAAATTATAAGGACAATGCCACCAGCATGGCAATGAAATAGAGGAAGTTAAAATCATGGCTTTTAAACTTAGACATAGCGCCTTTTGTGACTTATGTAAAAAATCTCAAGAAGTGTGGGCCTTTGATGAAGAGCACGCGAATACCTTGCTCAAACGAGATCATAATTGGAATGCAGAAGGCAATGCCCATGTGTGTACCTCGTGCAAAGCAGATGCCACTCAACCTGAACAAATTGCATCATAACCAGTTAGGAATTTAAAATGGGCCACTCAATGGACGTAGTAACGAACGATACGATTGCAGATGATTTATTCGAGGAACTTGAGCAGGAAAACAATGAACTTATGAAGCGTATTGAAGCACTCGAAAAAGAAAATGCAGAACTGAAGAGTGCTGAAGAAAAACTTGTGACTGTAGCTGATTACATTGCAACTGTAATGATTGAGCAGAATATCGAAAACTTCACTACCAATAATTTTAAAGTCGATGATCGCCAGCTAGAGCTCACTTGTCGTTTTGTTGAAGGTAAAACAACGGCAGATGTACTTGATGAGCAGAAACAAGAAATTGTGAAGCTAAAGGGTAAGGTTGATGAATGCCATGCCCTTCTCAATGAACTAGATGAAAACGATCAACTGTCGGTAGAAGGTAGCGAACGCTATCACGAATGGCTTGATATTAATGAAGAAGCCGATGTGCACATTGTGCCTGGTATGCATTAATACGATTAAGGAATAGTTTGTAATATGAAACATAAGACGTTAAGAACGGTTTTAGACCTATTGCCAATGGTCATGCTCTTGTTGGGTGGTTTTCTAGGGCTGCTTGATTACTTGTTTATTGGTGGTGGTTTTCTTGTTGCTATGGGCGGCGTATTCATGGCCTTGGGTATTTTGAGTATCCTCATACCGATGCCGTATAGCGATGTAGAGAAAAGACGCTATGCGAAATTAAAAGATGCCCACGACATCATGAGTAAGAAATCAGAGGTTTAGAGCCAGTGAATAATGTTGAACAACTTTTCGATAAGCTTGTAAATGCGGTAGGTGATACTGCGTTAGCTAATCAGGATAGTGAGTCATTATATGCGCTAGAAGTCGATTCAGACATTAAGAAAACCATATCGCGTGGAGAACTGTTAGAGCTTGTATCTGATAGCGCGTTTGTCTGTGATCATCCTGAAGGAACCTGTCATCAAGCGGTAGCATATGAATGGAATAACCACAGTGAAGATGGAGACAAGGTGTTCACGGGTATGGCTCTCAAAAAAGGTAAGTGGTTTAGGCACAGCTGGATAGTAGATGCTAATAAAAATATCGTCGAGCCTTGCACTGAATTAGCCGACGATTATTTTGGTTTTGCGCTCACAGAACAAGAACGGGATGAGTTCATTAAGTATTGGGGGCAGACATTACCTGTATGGGCAAAAACAGATGAAGAAATCCAACAAGTTGAGTATTTGATCACTTCGACCAATACCCCTATTTTGCGTCCTTAATTACTTCTTGATTTATGTGCGCACATAAATTATAATATTCACATCAACGACGCACCTCGGTCATTTCAGGGGTAGGACACATGCCGTGAGCGAACAATTCTACTTCTACTCTTTCACAGATAAACGCTGTGTTATCCAAAAAGCTGAAACCCCCAATCCAGCTTACCTACTGTCATTTATAGGAAACTTGGAGTCCGGCAAAGACTTAAGAGATTTAGCGACTGACAGATACGATGAAAACAAGTATTTCGTTACTTCTCTATTCGGTAAAGACGCTGATAAATACAAAGTGGAAAGCCGCCCCATTACCAGTTTGTTTGATGCCGTTTCATGGGCCGAATTTATTCAAAGTCAACAACCAAGAAAAACAATCAATATATGGCGTTTAGAATGTAATCTATCGGGGTGATGTTGTATGAAACAAAAGGTAACAACGCTAGAAGCAGCTGAAATCATGTTGAAATCGGGACAATTCCACACGGCTTCATCATTAGGTAAGGCTCTGGGTATACCTGCCTATAAAGCATCAGGGCTACTTTACAATATACGCCATGCTGATAAATATCAGACTATTGAAACCGCTAAACCTAATCGACAAGTCAAAGTGATAGACATAGAAAGTCGAACCAAAATAGCGAATCTATGGGCAATGGCGTTAGGTACTAATCAACAATTAAATAGGAATGAGAGACATGTGTGAAAAAGGGCGATTTTTTGTAATGCTAAATACCCAAAGCGGTGGTTTTATTCCTTTAATGCGCTGTACAAACATTGCGACAAATGAGGCTGAGTTTGCAACGTTCGATAATCATGATGATGCTAGAGAAGGCGCACTAGAATCTGTTTTAGGCGAAAAATTTGGGTTTGAAGTTTTTGAAATGGTAGCGGGTAAAAAAATGATTAAGTCTCTATTGGATATTATAGAGGCACAGAAAGAATATATAGATGCCTTGCCGGATGAGGTAGTTGCGAAGTTACCCGCTATGCCCGGTTTTGATCATGACTGGGCTGATGAAGTTATTTACGCCGCAAAACAAACATTGAAATTGTAGATTTCACAGAGAATATTTCCATGGCCTTTATGAAATTTCCGAAAAAACTAAACATGAAAGAGGTCAAGCTTCCAATCGGCACTCGAATCAAATTTGTTAAAGAGTTGTCCAGTGGGCCTGATGAGTTTAGTCCAGGAAACCTTTATGCCGAAAAAGATGGTCTTGGTGAGGTTGTCGGTCATGACTGCTGGGAAGGTCATCGTGTGAAATGGGATAAATGGCCTCACCCGTTTGGCGCTGTGCACGGCGAAGAATTTGTACAAGATCATGATTATCACAAGAGTTTGGATCAAGATAATGGCAATCAACCTGTTTAGAAAAGCACTTGATGATATGAATTTCGATGATGAGCCTTTGCTTACGAAAAAACAGGTTGAGCACATATGCTCGTTTGAAAAACGAGCTGGTCAAAAGTGTCATTTTGAAAAGCGAAGCAAAGGTGATAGAAAGCGCAATCCACGTTGGAGAAGAGAATGAGTGATGAACTGCTACACAGAACCAAAGACCACCCAAGAGACTGTGTACACGGCAGTCAAATAGGAAAATGCGATACGTGCGATCTAGATGACGCTGAAAATCAGATCAAAGCGCTTGAGTTGGCACTTGCCGAAGCAAAACAAAAAGTGACAGAACTTGCTGCACATAATGCGCTATTGATGCAGGTATCTTGGGAGATGAAAGAAGGAAAGCCGGATGCCTTCTATAAAATTAAGGATGCGAGAAATACGACGGCAGATGATGCCCTTGCTGAGTTCTCGCGCTTGGAAAAACGCAAAGCAATCTCAGAACTCAATACCTACTTTGTTAACAGGGCAAACCGTGAAGATGTAATGCTCGATCTTAATTTTCCAGATTGGTGTAATGATTTCATTAGCTTGCTCGCTAAAGACTGATCCGTTGCAGCAATTGTACTTGATAACTTAGCCTCATTCGCGTTACTGCATAATAAAATTCACATTGACTTATGTGCGCACACAAATTAATGTAAATTACATCTAAAGACGCACCTCGGTCTAGTTCAGGGGTTGGAAACCAACATGATTACTCCAATTTTATCTCAAGAAGCCGCTTTTGAATTTTTCACTGGTACACCTGTTTCAGAAGCAACTGATAGCGACAGCAATAAAACTGAAGATGCATTACTTAATTGTGCACGCGCAGTCTATTTAGATGATGCCACCCGCGCTAAATTAGTATCTCTGGGTCTTGTTGAATTAGTTGCTAATATCAACTCTCTTGAAAATGCGGTATCTGCTAACGACTGGTCTTTGGAGAACTTGTGAATTAATCTTTATTTTGAAGTGTCTTATGCGTATGTGTTTTTTTAGTATTAACAACAGGTAGTAGTGGATAACATGTTTAAAAAAATTGATGAATGGGTATCAAAAAATCCAGGTGAGTTTCTGACATTATTTTTTATTGCTATAACTTTTGCTGTCCTGTTTCTGTTGATGTTAGTGTTAGCTGGTGATGTATTTTTAAGAAAAATATAACAGGGTGAAAATATGGAAATGGTTCAGATAATTTTATTCTGTTTGTTTACTATCACTGGGTGGATTTGTGGATTTATTACAATTCGAAGAGCGTTTAGCACCGAGAAATGTTTCGCTGAGAGTCAACTTTTAATGATGAGTGCGCTTTTACTTGCACTTGTGTCAATCAGCGTCCCTATCAAAGCAGTTCTCTTACCCGCTATAGAGCATGTCATGCCTTTTTATAGTCAAACGGTGAATTATGTTGCTGCATATGTCGTAAGTGCTTTATCAATTTTAATCTGGACGGTTCACCCTCTTGGTATAGGTGCGGCCTACATATATAAAAAAGAGGCGCTATCTACGTAAATCTGAGTCGCATTTGAAGACGCAACTTTACATGATTAAAAACAGTCATTATGCTGCATATTAGTTATTCATTTTGCAATTAGTTCATTAAGCGAGAGAGTTATGGGAATGGTATTAAGATCGACAATTGATGTCGGTATAAATGCAGTAAAAACCTATTTAGAAAGTAAGAACGAGACGGGTTTGGTTCCGGCATTGAAGTGTATTGCGCATCATTGTGATGTTTTTGTCATTGAGGTTTCTTATCACGAGCCAGGTATCGATTTGACCCAAGTTTGTAATGGTCTTGCAGTCAAGCAGTTCATTACCCCTGTATCTAAATCCATTTTTTACGTCAGTAAAGAGCCAATATTGGTTAACGCCGAAGAGGTTTATAGTAAAGATACTGTGTTTTCTGAAGATGGCTTCAGGATGAATAGAAACGCCAGTGTGTTGCACTACGTCGCTAAGCATGTTGATCATGTGGTTTTCAAAGATGAATACGTTGAAAGTGCGATGAACTTTTGGCTTTTAGAACATCGTGTAGCTGCCTTATATCAGAACGAAGGCTATGCTGTATTGGAAAGTTTTGAGAATAAGGCATTGTTTGTGTCTAAAATCACTGCCCACATACCAACGGCTATTTCTACTTATTGTGTATCTGAACACTTACAAGTCGAACACCCTTTGTTGGATGATTACTTATCCAAGAAAAGCGCAGCCTAATATATAACAAAAAAAGCATGCTACATCGCCTGCAGCATGCTTTTTATGACACCTCATGGCGCATTACATTGTCATAGTGAGTCCCTGTTCAGGGGCAATGTTGAGAAGATCATTTAAAGCGGGATCTACAGTTGTAATGGTGTAATTCGCCTGGTAATTAATATGGTCTTTCCCTAGCTCTATGTCTGCAGTCAAACCGTAGTCAGGTGCACTGAAACAAGCAATCAACTCCGTTAAAAACACTTTGTCAGTGTATTTGTTTAGTTTTTCTTCCGTACTTTCATCAACCACCAGATCCCAGGTAGGAAAGTGATGCTCATGCCAGTCTACGATTTTTGTAATGATGAATTGCATATTGAGCTTTTCGTTATCTACATTGAGTACGAAAGGAAGATTAAGCGTTAGTTTCCCTTCAAGTGGCTCTTCATCATGACCCATAGGTAAGCCCGTATCTTCGTCTACGACGAATGTTAGATCGTCATCTGTCCAACAGGCTGGTGATTCGTTTTTTCGCGTAAGGGTATAACCGTCTTGTGTAACAAACGTTGCGGATGGCTGCTTCATTTGGTTGCTAAAGATTAATGCATTGTACCCGGCTTTTGTATATTCGTTATTAGCCACGTACCCTAATGATTCAGCTTTTTTAATAAGCAAAGTATCCTCTTCATTGAGCGCCTGTTTATGAATGGCTATTAACGTTTGAGTTAGTTTTTTAAATTCACTATGTGAAAGCTTAAGGTTATTAGTCATCGAGTGCACCTGAAGAAATGATAATGCTTATAGTATATTCTTTGTGCAAAACTTATCAAACAAAACAATAGTTGTAAGCTAAACTTGATTATCGCAATGACAAAACGAACCTTCATCCTTTAATGCTTTCGAATTTTCACAACAGAGTAGATATTTGCTGTAATCAAAATGTACTATTTCACCCCGCCCATACATTGCTGAAAGCGTTAGCCAATCGGCTTTCGTTAGTTCTGCCTCTTTCTTTTCTTTAAGCGCAAGGTATTTGGATAGATCTATATTTTTAATCGCTAACTTTACGCCTTTGCTATACACATTGATTTTGTGTTCTTTGATAAATTCTTCCAATTTAGGCTGCTTCATCATGTAACTTATATTTACCCAGCAATCAAAGATAAATAACAAAGAAAACGAGCTAAATAGTAACATCGCCAAACCTTCAATGGGTGAGATTGACTCATTAGTAAAGGTGCTAGTCCAGAAAGCCTTAATCTCACTGAAAAAAATGGATGATATTAAAATTAAAATAAGTAAAACAGCGGCGCTTACGTTTTCATTTGGTCTTGATTGGCATAGGGACATCAGGGTCATTTTAAATGGCTTGGCACGCTCGTAATCTTCAACCACCCAAGTTGGTAGTGCGTTGTTTAGTTCTTTAATTGGATCAAAGTTTTGCATTTGTTTAGCCTCTAACATTATTGATACAGCTCCCAAACTTTTGAGACCTCTTCCATGTTTTGGAATTTGTTAGTTATTTCGCAATCAAACGAGAAAACCTCAAATGTGTGATAATCTTCATTTTGCTCATCTCGACAAGCAAAGGCTTTATTAACATCGGAAAAGATTTTGAATACCTTTGATTCTTTAGGGGAACGGCCTTCCCTACTAACACCGACAATGAACATGGTATTCATGTTACCTATTTTTTCGACATCGCTAACAGTATCTAGTTGAGCTGTGAACCTGCCGACCAAATCAAAAGTGGCTTGATGTTTAGTTCCACTAGAAATTAGCGTGTTCATGGCCTCTTGTGGGCAAATAAAGGGTTCTATACATTCTGGTGGTCTATCACCAACGTTCATGCTTGAGTCGTGAATAAAATGAAACTCACTCGTATATTCGCTGCTAATTCTGATCACTATTTATCAACCTCTTATTGTTGCATCAGTGTTTTTAAAAACACTGGTTTCGTTGCTGCTTGTTTTTTCCAGTAACCAAGAAACACACGCTTACCATGACAACTGCAATCGAAAACGTCTTGGAGTTGCCCATTCTTCACTGCTGTTTAGTGACCTTTAAGTGCTACGACCAAAAGGCCACTTGGTAGATCAGCATCATTTAATCTAACGCGGGTGGTTTTTCCAACCTTAAGCGCAGGAAACCAGGTAAATCCTAAAGATGTCAGGAAGGATTTAAACTATTTTCTTTGCGTGTTTATTCCAAGGTCAGCGTTACCCTCGCGCTTTGGTGTTCGCTTGCTCGCTCTCTGTGAGCCTGTGCCACGAGATAAAACTTGATGGATGACCTCATAAGCATGCGGAAAATCTTGATCATACAATTCAGGCCAGATTTCTCTTCGTTGCGCTTCGATGTATTCGCGAGTGTGTTCCATGCTGCACCTAGCTTAGAATTAATATCCAGGCAGCACCGGCAAAAATGATGCTACCCATTAGTAAGAGACGTTGCGTTTTCTTCTTATGTTTGTTTTTGTGTAGGCGCTCATTGATATAAAGAAGTCCTAACATCACAAAAAGTAAGCTTAAGTAATCGTTCATAACAACGTAAAAAGTTAAGGGGCAACTGCGCTACAGTATACCCCGTGTTGGTTTATGCGAAAGACAGTTTGCCGTTTTCAATCTTTGCAGTCAGCGTTTGCCCGGCCAGTTTAGTCTGTAAAACAGGCGGTAGCTGTCCAATCATATCTGAAAGCACCTGAAGAGGATCGTCCTTTATAAATGCATTTACTTGTTGGCTCAATGCTCTGGTATCAGTGTGAAGTTCTGCATCTAAGTCCTCATCAAATTCAGATTGATATCTTGATAATTGCAGTAGTAATTCACTTTCGACGTGCGCAGTTTTACCAATGACTAGGGTAGGCGTTAATTCATCTTCGCCACAACGAATTGAGATATCAGACTCAAGACAATGATCCCACAGTGCAAACGAATTACTGTTATCAATGTTTACAACTTTGCCTGATGGAATATGCTTGATCGTAATATCGCTGTCGTAAACTAACGCAACACCGAATTCAGAATATTGAAGCGAATAATCAAGTAAATTACCACTTTCAGTTGAAACTTCAAAATCATCATTGTTGCATTCATCGTCAAGAATAATGCTTTCATAAATCCAGTGATTCGGGTCAAGCTGCGTATTTAACATAAGCGCATTAGAAAAATGAAAGAAATGATGGGCAAGTATGCCTTTGTTCCACATATCATAATCGCTATAAATAATCTTATCTGCCACTTCCTCTCTTTTTAAAACTTCATAAGGCGAGTCTGAAATCATATCGCGGCAAGAAAGAACAGGGGTAGATGAAAACGCTACACTGGGAAGGTAATCGATGTCATTAAGTAATGTTTTGCTGTAACGAATAATTGCTCGGAAATGTTTTTCGACAAATGCGATATCATCTTGTAGGTCGTTACGTAATTCTTCAAGTTTATTCGCCCAGTAAGCGTCTAGCCATTTATCGACCTCTTTCTCGAACATTTCAGCATTGATAATAGCATCCCTATCTGGCATACGTAATTGGACACTGTTGTTAAGAAATAGATAGTTTGAAAAGCTCTTGTGTTTACCAACACGCAATTCCTGGCAAACAATGGCAATTTTATTTGAAAATTTATGTTTACAAACAAGCGTACCATAAGGAGTTTCAATAGTTTCGTACTCTTTTTCCAATAAATGAAGTGCTAATTTATTTTCCTGAAGCTCTCCATTGAAATAAATGTCTACACTTGAGAATAAAGCCAAGTCACTGACTTTATCTTGAATTGAGTAGTCTGAACCATCTTTATTAAAGTCAATTAGCGTAATGCGCGTACCTTCATTAGGGCAACTGGCTGAATCTGTTGGCTGACCAATATCTTCAAAGTTAAGTGCAGTAGCCGTATCGATAATCAAGGATTTCCCACTACTTTCAATGACAACTTGCTTGGCGGCAAACAAGGTAGAAAAGAACCCCATCCCAAAAGGGTTTTCAATGGAACGCGTAGCATCACTCCACCCGCTATCTGACAAGGTAATTAAATTTTCGAATTTCGAAACACCTGTGCCATTATCTTGGATTTGAAGGGTGTTACTATCCATATCGAAATTGATGTCAATGCGTGTTGCACCGGCTCGTCGGCTGTTCTGAATTAGTTCAGATATAACCTTTGATGAATCGGTCATTACTGAAGAAAAGTTTTGAATGGTTTTTTGAGCATTAATTGAAAGTTGCATGGTTATTTTCCTACCCCTGAACTAGACCGAGGTGCGTCGTTGATGTGTTTATATTAAATTATGTGCGCACAGATATCAAGTATTTTTCTCAAATTCCGAGTGTATTTCTCCGTTAATCCCTATTCCTGTGTTCTTTTAGGTTTTTAAGAAAAGATGTGGCCTTTTATATGATTTTCTTTTTTATTTTTGGCTTTCCGGTTCATAGAAATAGAAAGTTATTCCCAACGCTGTTAAAAGACAAGCCGCGAAAACCGATATCATGAAAGGGATAAAACCAAACGGATATACAAAACCTTGATAAAACTCCGCATAACAAAATACCCCATAGGACAATGAAAAAAATCCGATGGATGAAACGCCAATTCTAAAAAGCGGATTGTATTTTTCCTTTGCTTTGGCTATATGACTACCAAATGCAAATATACCACCGATGAAAAATAACATAAGTAAAAAGGTTATCATCATTGCATCAATGAGTGGTATGAAATAAACAGCCGCAGCAACTATGAAAATGGCAGTTGGAAAAAAATATTCATTTTTCTAATCATTATATTCATCCGAAGTAATAGCTATATAATTCCGGCTCTTTGACTTTCCAGAACGTGACATCTTCTGAAAAAAAACCATGTGACAAGTCCATTCCGCACGCAATGAGAAATTCTTTTTCTTTTCTTTCTCTATCTAGCAGCATGATAATAACCTTATTCTTCAATGAGTCCAATGAGATGATTTGACGCTGCTGTATAGGTGGGAAATTCACCAAAATATACGCCATCAATTTTCAATTCAATGACGGGTAAAGCGTCTTTATCACGTTGAAATGGGGTGAGTTCTACGTGAGCTTTGCCAGCTAACAATTTTTCTTGATAATCCATAATAATCTCCTACCCCTGATTGACCGGGGTGCGTCGTAACTGATGAATATACTATAATATGTGCGCACAGAAATCAAGTTTTTTTAAAGTTTTTATTAAAATACGCCTTTGAGACCCACCTACTGAGTCGATAAACCGGCTATCAACTCACCAAAAATTCAAAGAGCATGCAATATATATTGATGTCTTTTCATATTTCCTGGCAAGGAGTGCATGAAAGTAACGACAAATCCTGAAATACCCAGTGCGTATCACTTTGTGTGACGATGAATTGCTGTCTCGAAGTATCTGATGGGGTGCTAATATCAACTTCAACAAATTGGCCTGAATCATTTAGATCAATGAGTGATACTATTGAAACTGAAGCATTGATAACTTCTTTTGTGCTTCCTCTCAAAACGTCATGAGACGAAGCCCACTTGTTCTGAAAAATGACGCAACTAAGCGCCTCTTCAAGTGTTATTGCCCTACCTTTAATGTATGAATTTCTTTTATGGACAGAAAATTTCAATGATAGACAATTTTTTTTCAATGCAATCAAGTGCGCATCGTGTAGAGGGATAGCTTTTTTCATTGGAAGTTGCCTACATTAATAATTGATTAACACTATAACGCAGGGCATCAAAATGTTCACCATGAGACATTATAATGGTGATCTTTTCCTTGATCGTTTTGTTGCCCACAAAGTTGTTTTCTTTTTCGATTTTTCGCTTGCAGAGAAAAAACTTGTCAGCTTGCTGAAATGATAAAACCTGTAGATTTGACATGGTTAGTAGTCCTCTTGAAATTAGGCGTGCTTTTAGCTAATTCATCAAGATATGCAAATCCACCCGCTTCATAAATGAGATTGTTCTGCTCTAGTGACTCTGACACCGTGATCAAATCAATGGGTTTGCTTTCGCTAAGCAACTTGATGATTTCTTTGAATATGAGTTGGCGGGAGCGATTGTAAAAATCGGAGTCTGTTACAAGTTCTGTGACTTTATCCCAGCTATCTGGATCGTTAAGCATGCTCCCAATAACGCATTGCTCTGCTTCCATCGAGTGCGGGGGGGACTTTAAGTTTTTGGATATTATTAGGTTTTTGAAGAAAATCTGTCTGAATGACACCACCTATAAGCATATTATATATATGCTTAAAGGTGGGTAACAAATAAAGCTCTGCAAGATTAAAGTGTCAGCGCCTATTGGGTTATTAAGCTCTTACCTTTTGTGCATTGAGAGAAGGGTAAAGCAGATCGTCTTCGTCTGGTTGTTCGAAATAATTAACTTTACTGTCCGGCGTGAATACCAAACTTTTTTTACTTTTATGAATGTGCATTAATGTATCAGAACCATCAATATCAATATGGAGACACGGAACACCGTGATTGACTTCAATCAATACTCCCATGACAGGTTGGTCGTTATCGGTAAGAAAATCAATACCGATTTGATTACCTAGCTGAACAATCACGTCATAGGTTGTGTTGTGCGTGGGTGATTCTAGCGGTGAGCCTTCTGGTGTGCGCCAATCTACCATGGTTAATTGTTGATTAGTGCCATGGAAAGCACTTTGGTTGCCCTCATGCTTATTGAATAGGTGTTCAGCAATGGTTTCCATGTTAAGCGAAGCTTTGTCGCTATCTGGAACATATGACTCTGCAATTTTCACCCAAGAGGCGTGTTGAGTATTGTTCAAATCATTGAAAGACACTTCCTCTTCTACTAGTACACCATGCTCTGCTAATACTTCTTCTAGCGAATCAGCCACGTTTCCGGCTTCATCATTAATTTCTATGCCGTAATCCTTAACCGACTTTAGAAATGCTTCTGTAATTGATTTGAGGGCTTTTTTTGCTACTAACATAATTGTTCTCCTAAAAAGTGAAGCCTGAAAGGTCAGTTCCTAAATCGTCCTCTAAAAAGACGGCGTGGTACTTCGGCATGTTTTCATTGATAATGGCTTGAACATCCCTTCTCCAATCACCTTCTTCGGAAATTGACTCAATGTGCGTTGGCTCTTTGTCTGGTGTGTCTTCATCTAGCTCTGTTCTGAAAGCCATGATGTGAATGTAATTTCTATCTGTCATTGGTGTTATCCTGCCCCTGTAGACCAACGCATCTTGTCTAATATGGTTAGAGTACATAACGGTTCTGCCTTAGTTATTAATCAAGAGTTTATTTCTACTTCAAAAGTGTCGAAACGATTGGCTTCTTTAAGAAACTCTTCATCAGTCATTGAGTCTAACTTCTTTTGAAAAGCTTGTTTTAAAGCAGCACCTGTAACATCACTGGCATTGCAGCATGAGCTTATAATTTCAATATTTAAATCATAAGCATGGTTATATCGTTGGAGAACTTCATCGCTGGCCTCATCCCACAATTCCATTACATCATCAGGCGTTACCGCAGACTCTGGTGAGAATTTAAAATCATAAATGTGATCTTGAATACCAGATTCCGACGTGTCGCTTCCTACCCAGTTTTCTACTTGTTCAAAGGTAAGGCTGGTATCGTGTGTTTCATTAAGTAATGACATTAATGTTTTAATGAGTGCATCGCGTTTAGACATGGTTTACTTCCTACCCCTGAGAGACCGAGGAGCGTCATTTGATAAATTTTGTTTAACGGGTCTTAGCAACTGAAAGCGATGAATTCACATTCTTCTTCGAGTGCTTCAGTGAATACGTCTTGAAAGTGTTCCTTTAGAACGGTACACACATTTTCATATGTGCTTTCTTCACACGCTCCGATTTCCACCCACAATGAGTCGCCATTACGGTTTTCTTTTAGTTCATTCTCAAGAACTTCCATGCCTTCACGAGAGATTACTACAGGGAGATATTTAGCGGGATTAAAGGTTTCTTGTACAAAGCTCATGTGGTTGTCCTACCCCTGAAAGACCGAGGTGCGTCGTAACTGTTATTTATAATAAAAAAGTGTGCGCACAAAAGCAAGGTTTATGTTGTATATTTTCGATAAATGTATCGTTATTACGGTGCAATATTCATCGTGTTTTCATCATGCAAAGACACCGTTGCATTTGGATAGCGTTCGCTTAGCTGTTGTGTCACTTTGTCGCACACAGCCCAGCCACCATCACTTTCGATATGAGCAAAAGCTTTGATGTGTTCTGGCTCATTACACAATGTCTCTGTAATAGCATCGCATGCAGCGCATGACATGCGACTAGCTAAACCCTTGCCTCTTAGTTCAGCTTTAACATACACATAGGTCAACTCAAGCTCAGTGTGATCATCGTTGTTATCCAGCTCAAAAGCGAAGCCACCAGCAAATTCGCCGTCTTTTAAAATGGCTATATCAAGCACCGTTCCACAGTTGCGTTCTTCAGTGGCCATGTCTGCTAATGTATCTTCACCAGACTCAAGGTAATACGCATGCACTGAATCTAGATCAGTAACTACGGTGATGCCACTTTCGTTATTGCTCTCATTGTTGACTTGAGTGATTGGATGGAATGCCTTGATGTCTTTGATGAATTGTTCACGTATTACATCAGAATTTTCCATGAATTCATCTGCAGAAACATTCACTTTGCTTGGAAATAGATTGCAATTAGCAGCTAGATGCTCCACCGCTTTCTCTGACATTTGATTGATAATATATGTGTCATGGTAGATGGGGTTAACGTAAACATGTTCAATATTGATATCTACATGCGTCATATAGTTATCAGTATCAAAAGCAAAAGCACCTATAAGTTGATCGTCTTTCATTACGGCAATATCGAGCACGTTACCACGTTCCATAACAGCCATATCCGTAAGCTTTTGGACATCAGATTCGATATAAGCTAGTTGTACTGAATCCAGATCAGTGACAAATGTTAGGCCATCCACTTTTTTAGTGCTTGGATTTAGCGGGTGGTTATTGTTGTCAACAAAACACTGGAAGTCGTTCATCTTCATGCCCACCAGCATGGCAGGAGAAATATCATCATTGTGATAACGAATTTCAGATGAAATGGCATCAATGCCGCGATTAAACCGATCTGTTGCAATTTCATCGGCCTTATTGTGCGTATCAGCGATAGCTAGGATTTCAAGCGTAGCATTGTCATAGACAACACATACATGGCGTCTAATGGGAAGTCCATTGATAGGGTTAACGCCACCGTCTTTAGGGATAAGTGAAGAAGCCATAATACGATCCTATTGAAAAGCAAGTACCGTGATTATGGCTTAGCTTATAATACAAGTAAATGCATAAACTATATTATTTATGCACTACTCTATTTTGCTTAATGCAAGTTCAAGTATCTTCCTTTTGCTTGCTTTACTGCCGAATGCTAACTGAAGATTTTCTAAGTGTGCCTGGGCCTCATCCGTCAACTGTGAATCAATCAACGTTTTTGCTGAAGCAGGTTTTGGCATTAGATCGACTTCAGTTATCGACAAAATAAGTGTTGAAATCGCATCACGTTGATTAAAACCAAATTCTAATTGAAAATCGTCAAGCTCTTTCTTCGTATGTTTAGTCGTGAAAACCTCGAAACGGTTTTTTCTATTCTGCGGCATAGGTCAACATTGCGTCGTATTCATCTAGCATACTCCTTACATCACCAAACTCGCGTGCTTGGATAGCTTTTATGATGTTACCTGTAATATCTACTACGTTTTTTATACTTAATCCCACTTTTCCTGTAATTTGATCACTTCTGATTTAAGGTGCTCATGCTTATGTTCGGTAACAAGACCAAGCACTTTTGAAATTTCAATTTGCTTTTCTTTCATACCTTTATCTAAACCTTTTTGGTATACATTAGCTAACGCTTTCTCATAATTTGAGAAGCTGCAACCGTCGGTGATAAAAGTGGGAAGCAACACAACGTTATCTATTTCATCATCTACAAGACCGAAACGATCTTCAGCAAAAACGAGATAGCCGTTTAATTCTGGTACTACAGAGTTAATCCATTTCTCATCGTTTTCATTGAACTGAATCTGCAGTTTCTTGCGCATTGCTTTTTTGATTTCGTGTTCTTTCATAATGGAAATTCCTTTAAGAGGAAGGCATGGCCTCCCTCTCAATGTTAATTAATGAAAAGTGGTGTTATCTTCAATCCACTTACCGCCAATTGGTGGGGCTAAATTGCCAAGCTCTACATCTTTGGCAAATTCTGCATCGACGCACATAGCACGGATATAAGGCTTATGCTCTTCAAATGAAACGCTGCCAAATTCAGACTCGAAGCCTTGAACGTAAGCGTTCGCATAACCGTCTTCGTCAAAGTTTGACGTTAGATACACTTCCCACCCATTAGATAGGATGTACCAACCAACAAAAGTCGTTTCTGTGTCGTTTACAATCGCTTTTTTAGCTTGGGGATTTTGCTGAACATCAGTCATTGTCGTCTCCTTAACATTCAAATTCGCTTAACCATTGGTAAATATCTTCGGGTTCGTCATCTTCATCCTCCATATCTTCGATAGGAATAAATGCACCGTAGTGGGTTGAGCAGAACCATCTGCCCTCTTCCTCTTTGATAAGAATTTCGCTCCCCCTGATGTCGTCTGCAGTGAATTCATCAATTGTTGCTACTGTCGCTACATGAGCGAGAAGTGAATCAAGTGAATCAAATGTTTTGCAGTCCACCAGCTTTGATTCATCAATAGGACTGAGCGATGCAAAGAAATGATTATTCTTATTTGAGATAAAATGTTGTGACATGTTTTCTTCCTACCCCTGAATGACCGAGGTGCGTCGTTGATGTGTTTACTTTAGTATATGTGCGCACACATTTCAATGGAAATTTGCAAATATATGCATATGGGTTATTCTTTATGCAATCTATGATATGGACTAAAAATATGATCACTAATCTGCATAAAGCAACAAAGTTAGACAATACACCTATTACTGAAGAAGATCTAAAAGTTGGACTAGAAGTGTATATGAAACACGGAAGTGGCGTTATTCGTTGTAAATGTATTTTGGATCATGAAGAACATGCAATATTTGAGTCAATTAATCCTGATTGGCCTATGAAAACCATCATGCGAAAAAACGTTGACGATTTCACACTCGGTGACTTCGATGAATTGAAAGACGCGTTGGAAGGCTTTTCTTGTCAAAGATTAGCTACTGACGAGCAAAGAGCTGTTGTAGCAAGGGCTGATGAAATGGGTTATGCGAATTATATGAGTTACACGCAGGCAGGCTGGACCGAGAAAGGTATCGAAAAATATCGTGAATTAGAAGACGAAAATACTTGTCAGCCGGTCATGTAAGGATAGCCAAACTGAATTAGTGTGTGTCATATGCTGCAGCTGGAACCGTTTCACTGACAGGCATATGACACTTTCGACATCTAAATACATAGCTGTTATCAATGTCTCTCGATTCTATTGATATCATGCCTGTCACGTTCGTATTTCCTATTTCGGATCTGCATTACAGTTAATTTTTATCCTGAAAAAATAATGATTGTTAAGGAGTGAAAAAGTTTTCACTTCCCTCAATAAGCTCGTTCCATTCTGTAGCGAGTGCAATAATGTTATTTGACTCAGAGTGGTTTATTTCGCATACGTCAAAGGTTTTTTCTAAACAAAGTGGATCGTTTGCAATTGCGTTAAGTGCATCACGTAGACTGTTATATCCAGCACTACCGTAGTGTGAATCAACTTCATCCCAGACAAGATTATTAGGTTCGCCCCAGGCCTCGTACATCTTGATGAGATCGACGATATCTTTTTTCACGGGCTCGCGAAAGCGATCCGCATTAGCAAGCAACTTAGTAATAAAGCAGCTGTTTACATCTATGATGGGCACATTCCATTTAGGCTGAACTTCTGCTTGAAGATTGTAATTATCAAAAGATACGAATTCTAATTTGATATTACAGCCATTAGATTTAATGAAAGTGCGAACAGCATCTCTATCAGACCTTATTTCGCGCAGGAAAGTTAAAGGACTGGCAACAAGTTCGCCCAAAGAATTAGAACTGACTTGTGTTCGTACAGCTCGATAACTCTTTTTGTTTGGACAAAGAAAATCAATATCAATAGACGTTCTGTATTCGTCTAAATCAAGAGCGATTCTGGTACCTCCACCAAAAAGGATATTGTGTTCTTGAAGGTAAGTTAAATTGAAGTGAGAGAGTGCGTGCTTGATGGCTTGATGATGTAGTATTGACATACTAAGCCACCATCAGCACACCGAAGCCGTATTCATCTTTAAGTCGATTAATAAGGGTTGTTTCATCAGCGGTAAGGTTTTCTTGGGCAATATAAGGCCAGCGCTTTTCAATGATTTCGAAAGCATCTTTTTCATCGATTGTATTTGCACGCCAATCCCAAAAGATATCTTTTAGTGTTGGTAATTGCTGAATAACAAGCATTGAATATTCCTCATGTTGATAATGTGATCATAACACAAAGCTTATTATTCAGCCAATATGCGTTGTATGATGCCATTACGCCGATTTCGGAAGTTTGTTTTCTTCTCTGTTGTGATCTGTCACGCTGGCGCAGAAAATATGCCATTCCATGTTGTTGTGAGAAATGACAATACCATCTTGTACGATGACGCGTTTTTGCCCTTGATAGCCAAGGTTTCGTGCATAGTCTGTGCGATCAATTTTCATTACATCTACCTCTACTGGTAAAAACAAGTTTCACACATCTGCTAAGTATGCAGACAAATTTCCTTTTAGAAATTAATTGGTATTAACATTCGCCTTAGTTAGCTCTGTGACATCTCCGAAAACGTATAGCAGCGTTAATTCCTGATCTGCCTGGGACCAATTATTTGGGTTTAGACTTTGGCAAAGGATCAAGTTGTAATCGTCCTTATTCTTGGTAGCTTCAGCAATTCCTTCGTTTTTCAGCCATTCTCGGTGTGCTTTTAGCATTCGGTTAGCTGATTTGTAGATCTTAGGGTGTTGTTCAGTATGTCTTCCAGAACGCGTCACAAATATATCGTTATGTGCAATCATTGTATTGATCATAGAAAGTCCACCCGCTTAGCTGGCTTGATGCAGATAATTCTGCATTGATGACAAGTCAAATGATGCAAAGCCACCGGAAAGCATTCCCATGTTTGCACGATATTCAATATCCATCAGCATGCAATCTAGCTTCGCCTCTTCGAAAGTGACAGCTTCACAAAGAATATCGTCGTCAGAAAACAACGGTGGAATTTCATCGTCGTCTGTCCAGTAGTTCATCTCACGGAAGATATCTTCTGGCTCCATCGCAACGCCAAGGATGGTTTCTCGCACAACAACCGTTGATACGTCATAGCACACTGAAGGGCGTGGTGCCTTAAGCAGCTTTTTCGCGTAAGACATTGCTTGTTCGCGATCACACGTGACTAACTGGATGGTTTCATTAATCATCTCGTAGGTCCACTCATTGATCTGGTGAACAGTGTATACATGTTGTTCGTTCATTTGAGTAAACCTCGTTGATGATATTCACTTAGCTATATGCTGGGGCGATTTGTTCAATTTTTGCGTTAATTATTTCGTGATGTTCAAAGCTAATTAGATTGTTGATTGAAAAGCTTTCAATATCAGAATCCGTACTTGTAAGGGTTACCTTGCCAATGAAATCGCCTTGTCCTTTTATATCGTAGATATCGACGTCATATAGGTATGCATTGCCGTCAATATTGATAGAGTCACTTAGTGCAATGACAGCCGCATCTCTATCGTTTTCTTGAATTGTGGTGCTGATGGCTACCATAATTACGAAGTTTTTCATCTGCTTTGACCTAATTCATTCTTGTAATCGTGGCTACGCTGTAGCCGCGATTACTTCGGCTTGGAAAAGGGCTTCAAGTCGCTTGGACATAACCACCATTTCAGTTGAGTGTGTGTAATAAGCGCTTATGAAAGACTTTGCTTCTTTACAAAAGGAAGCGGTTACCTCCCACCCGTTCATTGGATGGCGCACATGTATTTCATCGAACGCTTTTTTCCATGCTGTCTTGATGCCGTTAATAACGTCAGTAAGTGGAGCATCGGTTTCGTCGTTCACGATGCTAGCTACCTTTGATAGCGTTGCGTGATGCTTTGCCCAATGTAGCGTTTGTTCTTCACGTACACGCTTATCTAGGCGTGCATGTAGCTTGTTCATTAACGTATCGAAATCTGCTTGGCTCATGATTAGTTCCCCGCATAGCCTACGAAGGGGATGATTTTCTTGAACATATAGAAATTGGCATTCGCATACGCTTTATCTTTTTGAGATAGCTTGCTGTTACCGAAGTTGTTCTCGCCTATTTCTCTTGAAAGCGACGTAAGCAACGTTCCAACGAAATTGTCTTCTGTGCCCTCTTCGATGTGCTTCTCAAGGTTTTTAAGCGTCATCGTGTAGATATGAAGCGATGCTTCTTCGTACTCAACTTTCTCAACGGCTTTGTTAAGGTGATTAACCACACTAATGCGCACTTTCGTATTATCTCTGTCAGCGTGCGCGTCTTGCGCTTTTTGAGAGTATTTTGCTACTTGGTCGTAGTAGCTGTTAAGTGCTTTAGTTGAAGTGTCTATTTCTTCTTTAAGAAAATCGATGAAGTTTTGCATGATTATTATCCTACCCCTGAATGAATGACCGAGGTGCGTCGTTGGTATTTACTTATATTATTTTATGTGCGCACGAAATTCAAGTTTTATTTTAAGTTTTTAATCAGGCCTGCACGGTTAACATATTTAGGCCAAAAAACGATTTCACGAACCGGTAGATGTGCTGTTTAACCTTTTCGCAAATAGCTTGATGCATCGGGTATTCAATGCTCTGCCCTGTGATTTCGCTCGTAATTTCTTCGCTAAATGGCGCGGTATTAAAATCAGCAGGAATGCCCATCAGCGCTTTTAGCATGTCATTTGATGGCATGTAATAGCGTCCATTCATGTAGACATACACGCTGTCTTTCACCTGTCTAGATTGTGATTTCACAATAGTTGGCACAATAGCATCACCCACGTTGATAACACGAATACGGCCGGTATCAATGCCCTTCTGAATGGTTTTGCAGTGCGTTACGTCGCGCAGTTCATTTAACCGAGGGGCAATAACATCATTCCATGCATGGGCTCGTCGAGCTACTGGTGTTGCTTTGATGTCATCTAAACCTAATTGTGAAGAAAATAGGTAAGTACGTACACGCTTAGTCATGCCATTAAAGTCAGCAGCATTATAATTATGCGTTTTTACTTCATGCCCCAACCACTTTAATCCAGTGGAGAGTAAGCGACATTCAATTGATTTGCCGAAGTTCACTACATTCTCCACCAGCATAGTCGGCGTGTTTGTCATGTCCGCTAATTCAAGGGCTGGGATGAACATGTCAATGGTTGTACTTAAATCGTCAATGCTATTATCTTTTAACGAATTAGATTTCATATTAGTAAAGTCATCACATTGCACACTTATATGTAAATGATTGAAATCAGGCAATAAATGACTGACTCGATAAAAATCAAACTCATAGATATCTTCGTTGAATACCACTTTTGCATGCTTACTGTTTAACAGTGCGCACAATGCACCTGTATCGGTTTTGTCGTTGTGTTTGATCACCGTTTCACCCGATACTTTATCAACTGATTTTTTAAAATCACGCTTCTCAGGTGGACGGTATTCGAGAATGCTGGTGGTTTTAAAACCTTCGTTCTCCATGGCATGAATATCAACGCCAGCAGTACATGCGGCAAAGGTAGATAGCGGCTCATTGAAGTTAAAGCGTGTGGCCATGCTCTGGAAGCTGGTTTTGTAGTTGTATCTCGCTAAATCGATATATTCGTGACTATCTAACTCAGGTGAGCGCGGGAGCTTAGCGTATACAAGGTTGTTTGTTTCTTTGATATCGAAACCGAGTCGGCGTAATTGCACACATAAAATGACATATTCCTTTGAATGTAAGAAATCATCAGAGGTATTTAGGATGATTGATGAAAAGTGTGATTGCTTTGTGATTTTAATCGCCTTTAATATCTGCGAGTAAAGGCCCTCTTCATCTGGCATGGTCATATCAAAGTGAGCACCTGATGGATGCTTAAGCGCGATTTCTTGATATTTGGTTGCTGGTCGAACCCATGCTCCGTCTTTTTGAAACGTTACATGTACGTATTCAGCATCACCGATGGTGGCATTAATGTCGCGCTGGTGACGAATGTCAACAACAGGCTCGACGTAATCACGGTTCTTATAGGTACGCTTAGATACAACACGTGTTTTCCCGTCAGACAATGTTGCTGGTCGAATAAAGAGCGCAGACTTGTCACTATGTGCTTCTACCACCATTTTAGTGCCTTCACCAAGTGATGATACGTAAAGCTCTTTAGTAGAAATAACAATTTTTTTGCGTGGGCTGTCCGGGCTTTCTTGCATGACTTTTAAGCGCTTAGTTAGCGCTTCAAGGTTGCCTAATGCATGTGCCAGTGCTTTATGAAGTTTTGTCTTCTTGATTGAGAACATTTTTATTATCCTACCCCTGAATGGTGACCGAGGTGCGTCGTTGCTATGTGTTTATATTATATTATGTGCGCACACAATGCAAGTTGTATTTATTTTAGTTGCTAGTAAATGCAAACACTATCTATTGTCATCGTAATCCATAGACAAAACGTTTGGATAAGTATCAATCAGGGCCCTGATGAGAGACAAGAAACCTTTATATCGCGGCTGGTTTAGTCTTCCGTCAAGTATGTGAATCTGGCGATTAGGTCTTTGCTGCTCAAGTCGAACCAACCTGCCTAGTCCCTGCTTAAACTTCATCATGGTTTCCATGAGTTCAATATCGCTTGTATTGTTATCGAGCTTCATCATTCGTAGGATGTGCGACAAGGAGTTGTTGGCGCCAAAAGGGATCTTAGGGATAACTAGATCAGTTATAACATTGTCCTTTTCAAATATATCTTCATGCCCTAATCCGATACTTTTACCGTTTATATCCAAACCTACCCATGCGTTACCGACAGCTAACCACAAGGGTTTGGTCCCAGACTTAGTTAGCTCAATGTATTGGATTTTCTGATCATTCAATGTTGTATTGTTGTTGGCCACAACTAAAGGGATATCAGTCAACTTTCTTTTAATAATCTCAGAAACCGCAATGCAATCAGCATAAGCCGTCATTAACACAAGTGTGCCACCCGGCGCGTTGGTGTAGACATTAACGATCCTTTCTGCGATGGCGTTATCCCACCTGCTTTTCTTTTCTGACCTTTCCGTTTCATTCCCTCTGAAGCTTCTTCCAACTGGTGTGAGATCATCAGATAGCTGCTTATCAGCTGGTGGCATGTAGACTGTTTTTACAATGTCTTTTGTCCACTTAGCAACAATTGGAGGGTACTCGATACGGCGTTGTCTAGAGATCCCAAGGATGTTTGATATATAGTTGGAGCTATAGGTGTTATAGCGTTTGATGTATAACGTTGCAGAAACGATTGCTACCGCTTCTGCCCGTGCCCATATATCACTAAGGTAACCTAATGTATTGGTTTCCCCGGTATTGATTTGCGGATAGTGTCGTACTGGCGAAAATGAAAGTATACATGCGAAATTACGCTTACCAATTCGATTCAGAGACGCCTTTAATGCAATTAATTGTTCTCGCCACGGGGCATCGATTTTAGCTTTTTTTGTATTCCCGATAAGTGCACTGCATATTGTATGGAGCAAATAATTATGATGTTCAGTTTGATTAGATAAGACTAATTGTTCAGTTTTTATTTTTTGTTGCGAGTCAATTAATTCAGTTATTGCGTTCTCTGCTTCTGAAATTTTTGATTTAGTCGCTTTTCCGGTGCCGGAATACTGTTTTACATCACGAATTATTGAGCGAAGTGAGATGTTTTCGCTCGTTACATTACACATCGCATTCTCAAGTAAATGTCCTTCATCAACGAACAAGTATTGGTAATTTGGCAATAAAGACGGTGTGGATGATCTGAGTGCAGCCATTCGGCATTCATTGTATGCTAACCGCGCATTTGAGTAGGCTTCATATGCTTTATCTTTTTTATCACCTAATTCTAGCTCGTCATAGCGTTTAAAACGGCGGTCTACTTCAGCGCGTAACGATTTTATTTCATCGATAACATCAAGCTCTAGATCTTGATGTAAACGCCTAAACTTTGTATCAATGCATAGCATAGTATGAGTGACAAGCAATATGGCATGCTGAGTATCATGTGACAGCGTAAATTGTGCCTGATATGCTAAATATCCTTTATCGTTGTCACTGACATTGCTATTCAGGGTTACTTCTGAATCTATAACCATTGGTTCACATTCTTTGAGTGAAGCTAATGACATGGCAGGAAGATAGTCAGGTTCGTTTTCGTTACGCCCTCCCCTATTTAACCATGCATCGATGCGATCTCTATTAATAGGTAATTCGCATGAATCGATCCACGCGAAAAGTCGTTCCGAAGAAACAAAATTTTGCCTACCGATTATGAGATAAAGCGGTGACATCTCCACGTCTTTTGCGGTGAGGTTCCGGTAGTCAGCAATATATTGTTGAATATTGGCAAGGCTGTTTGTTGAGATCACGCATACTTTATTTTCGTTAAGTGCACGCTCATTAGCCTGGCTAAGAATAGCAAGACTTTTTCCCACCCCTGTGCTTGCTTCAATCAAGCCGACCTTCTGTTTTGTGATGGTGTCATCTAAGAAACGATAGAAACGCTGTTGTTCGTCGCGTACTTCATAGTTCATCGCATTTAAATAATCTGACAAACGTGTTTCTTCATTTTCAATAAGTGAAAGATGCCAGTCATGATTTAGTGCGCAGACAAGATAACCAAGTGCGATAACGGCTTCGGGTGTTTTATTTTGTCTCGCGTGCTTAATGATTGCTCTATTGTATTTGTTCAATATGTTAATGGTTAGGTGACCAACAAAATCATTTTCTGATTCCAACCTCACTGATGCAGGTAGTTTATTTTCAATAATGGCCCTTTCAATCAATTGCTTCGCACATTTTTTTGTATGCGTTATTTGTGCATCATTTAGTTCGTCAAATGGTGTGTTTGGAAACAAGTTTTTTGTCAATGTTTCTGGGATTCTAATTGAAACAGCCAAAAGTTCATTCCTATGGAGTTGACTTTATAAATTCATGAGAATAACCTTAGATTAATCTTCAATTATGGTCAAGCAACATGCAACAGACATTCGTAAAGTTCACCCTCCCGGCTGGTACATACATCCATGCTAATGAAATGCGTGAGGCAGTAGCAAAAGGGTTGGATGGGCAGATGTTTCAAAGCAAACCGGGTTTGTTTAACTATCTCACTGAAACGAAGACTAATTGTAATCGGCCTGAAAACCGATTTATTGGTGGGCTTGGTTGGGTTGGCTTTGTCAGTGATAACGATCCGTTGATGACAACTCAAGTTGTCGCACCGGCAATTAGTTTTCTCATGGGAAAAGGCTTTAGCCCTGATACGCGTGTAGGTGAGAAAGATAAGCGAGCTGTATTAACAGATGAGCCGAATGTCTATCGACTTACCGGACTTATTGATCAGCGGGATAAGCGCAGGGAATCTGAAACCGGTGTCGTTGAATCCGCTGCAGATCTAGTGAAGCGTCATGTAATAGCTATGTTCGAAGATGCATTTGATAAAGGTGTTATTGATTCACCTTTCACGGATGATGATCTCAATATTATGGTCTTGGAATCACGTCGTTCCGGTGAATCAGTAAAATTTAGAAACGGTGGGCAAAAAGCGGTAGCAAAAGTAAGAGCAACATTTGCTATGCAAGTAAGACTTGAAGGTATTTGGCAAGCTGGCCACTTGCAGTCACGAGGCTATGGCCTTGTTTATTTCGTTAATAAAGGGAAGCACACCCAATGCCCGATTTAATATATCCCTCAGAACTCGTTATTAAAGGCGCAGGCTTAGCAGATTCCCTTCCTCAAGGTGTTGAAGCTGAAACAACTGGACACTGCGGTATTTGTGGTAAACCCCATGATGAAGGCGATATGGTTGATTTTTTGATGCTAACGAAATCCTTCACCGTCGAAAATGTCATTTTTGATCCGCATGCACCTTATCGTTGCCTACACTGTGCAGCCATCATGGATGAGAAAGAATTCATCTTTAGATGGGGTAGCGCTGTCGTTACTGCAGATGGACTCTATCCATGCTTAAAGCGCGTGCACCGGGGATACTGGTTTTTAAATCCACCAGAGCCACCTTTTACGTTTTATCTTCAAGTATCGAAATCTCAGCATGTAGCCTGGCGATCACCCGTTAACTATTCGAAAGATGTTGTGTTCTTTAGACTCGGCGAAGATGTCCATAAAATTAGAACACAGAAAATTCAAGATGGTCTTGAAGCAACTATATCTCTGATTGAAGCGCACAAAGCTTTGCACGCCAAAAAAGCTATTAAAAGGAAACCAATGCGTACTGCTTTGTCATTTTGTGACATGAAAGGTCAGCGTGTTGGTCAAAGCGAACTTTATCAATGGGTTAATGAGGTCGTAGAACTCATGCCTGAAATGCAAGCGCATGTTAAACAACTCTTATCTCTCACGAGCAGCGAAGCCTACGCACTTGATTTCGTTCTAACTGAGAATTTAGAGCTGCCTGAACCTGTTAGAACAGCAAATATTAAATAAGCGGAAATGACTATGACTAAATTCCACGTACAAAATAACGCAATTCATGTGATCCTGAAAACCACCAGCAATTGGAATGTGGCGTACCCAGATGGTGCTGATGAGAACAACACAACATTGACGGTAAAGAAACGAATTAATGGCAACAATGTTCCTTACTTCCCGGCCAATGGTTTACGAGGTCGTTTCCGTCGTTACATTGCAAAGCGAGCAATAGATGCAATGGTCAGCACGCAAGGTCAATTATCACTTGAAACGCATATTGCTTTGCAATCTGGGTCATCACATACGCAACCAGACAAGGCTAACTCTTCGATTGAGGAATTAGTACGCGCATCTGAGCATATTTATATGGGCGTATTCGGTGGTGGGTCTCGCATGTTGGAATCACGATATGCAGTAAGTGATATTCATCCGATCCTGAATTCAACAGTGGAAAATGGTGTAGTACAGGCACCACTTGCATTAGTACAAGAGATCATAGAGAAGCAAAACTTTGGAATCGACGGTGATGTAAAACAGCTTCAGCCTTATCAAATCGTTGAGCGTCGTAGTTTTATCAAAGTAGACGATATTTCTCGTGGTAATAACATCGTTGATGTTACACAAAATGTAGAGGGTGGTGAAAGCGCGATTGCAGATTACCTTGAAGGAGTGTCGAAGAACCAGCAAGAACGTAAAACCCAGAAGAGTAAAGGTGAAGATGTTGCAAAAAAACTAACGTTAGGCAACATACTGGGTGTTGAATCAATCTGTGCAGGCGTTGATATGCACTTTAGAATTGATGTCTCTCCTGATTTAACAGAAGCACAAGTTGGCGCTCTATTAGTTGCGCTTGAAGACTTGGCGAACGTTAATTATCTGGGTGGCTGGGGCCGAACTGGATTTGGTCGCTTCAAAATCAGTGCAATTCATGCTGACTTACCGGCATTGGACATTAGTGAGACTATTGTTGATGAGCTATACCAGGGTGAACACTTCTCATTTGATTACACATCACTTTCTTCATTGACTGCCGAAGCGCATGAAGCTATTCAGGCTATCGATAAAGAAGAAATGATTGATTACTTTACACCACGTGAAGTTGCCATCAAGCGTGGTAAAGATAAATTAAAAGGGTAGCCAATGATGGAACCGCTTAAGATTACATTTGAGTTAGGTAGCGCAATTTGTCTGCCTAAATACCCGCTGCATTTGGATGCGTTAATCGCTTATATCAACACGCAAAAAGGGTTGATTACATTAGAAGAGCCGCACTCACGAAAAGCTCTGCTGGCACTTGCCGATGATTTACCATTTGAACGTCACGGTGACGGCGAAGGTTGGATATATAAAGCCTCTGCGCTGCAGCCAGTTGGAGATTTAACGCATTCATCACGTTTTTATACAAACAGGCATGATAAGGCGTCTATCGCATCAGCAGTGAAGAACAATCAGATCCAATTAAAGCGTCAAGCAGCTTCGTTAGAGAAGATGAGTCATGCTGGTCAATTAGATTTTAACCGCGGTCATCAACGTAATGCGCTTGTATATCACAACATTACCTATGTTGATAAGATGGAAGCATATTGTATTGGTGACAAAGCGCTTATAGAAGAAGCTTTATCGTCCGGGCACCTTACTCATTTGGGAAAACTTCATCGTATGGGATTTGGCTTCATCAAGCAGGTTGAGATTGAAGTTTGTAGTGAAGCTAATGAATTGTGGAAAAAACGGGTAAAACCTTTTGAAGAAAAAGGAGATATATCAGTATCATCTCCACTGAGGCCTCCCTATTGGGATATTGGCACAAAAACCCTTTGTTATATGCCAGTAAATTTAATATAAAAAACAATGACTTATTTTTTTCGTTAAAAATAATGATTTTTAGCGTATTTTTATTTAACCCTTTATTTTAATTAAAAAATAAGAGAACTTGTTTCAGTGAGTCACCGCATAGGTGATTTAGAAGAATCGGCGTTGCGTCGCGAGTTATTGTAATACGTGAGTCACCGCATAGGTGATTTAAAAGAATTAAAGATAACGCTTTCAACGCTAAAGCGTGTGATTCACCGCATAGGTGATTTAGAAGTGCATGCCTTCATTAACTGAAGTAAAGCACACGTGATTCACCGCATAGGTGATTTAGAAGGAATCACATTTGAGAGACTTTAATCATGCTAAGTGAGTCACCGTATAGGTGATTTAGAAGTTGCAAAAATAAGCGTGAAAGATACCGATAAAGTGAGTCACCGCATAGGTGATTTAGAAGAAATCACATTTGAGAGACTTTAATCATGCTAAGTGAGTCACCGCATTAGGTGATTTTAAATGATAGAGGTGCGTAGCACGGATATCGATAAAAATGTTTCACCGTTTTGGTGATTTTAAATTAAAAAGGCGGTAACCGCCTTTTTAATTAACAATTATAAGTAATTTCTACAAATGACTAAAAGACGTAACTTACGCCAAGTCTTACAAGAGTCGCTGTATCGTCTGTCAATTTATCGTTAACGTGGTTAGATTCTAGCGTTATGGCTGTGCTGCGAGCTGCTTCGTAGCGAACCGTCGCAGTAATTGATTCGGTCTCAGAAATTTGCCCGGCCTGAACCCCTGCTGCAAACAAAGCAAGTTGTTGAGAAAAATCATCAATCGCTGCCAATTCATTGATGTCATCTAAGTAGTTAACATCACCTTCACTTTCGAAGTTTTCATAAGTTAAAGCCGTGGTCCACTTACCGAAGCGATAACCGCCTGTTAAGTAGTACGCAGTATCTTTACTAGTAAAACTGTTTTCAAGATCCGTAACAGTAAATTCGGCACCGGCAAAGAATTTACTGTTGTCATAAAAAAGGCTAGCTCCAACGAATGTACCTTGATCGTCTTCTACTAAAATGTTGGAACCAAGTTCGGCAAAACCATAAGCATTCACCGCTTGGTTAAAGTCAGAGAGTTGCTGCAAAAGCGGATCTGTGTTGTTCAGATCTAATGTTACATCACCAAACCCATAAACGGCGCGAGCGGTCCATTCAAAGTTAGTAGCCTCAAGAGATAGAAGCGTTGTTTGATCAACCGTAACCTCCGTGCCTAATGCTTCACCAGATACGTTTCCGTGAGAAAGGGCAAGATTGTAATCGAAACCTAAGCCTGAAAATGCTTTGTTAATTTTGAGGCCATCCATGTTTCGGTACGGGACATCATAGACCAACTGCGGCGCTGTTAACCAGTGGTATGAATAACCAACGTCAAGTGATGCAGAGTAAGCAAACAATGGCATGCGAAAACGACCAGCGGTATAGGTCATATCGTTGTCACCGGCGTAACTGATATAAGCCCACTCAAGTTCAGCATTATAGTCATTATTACCACGCGCAAGAATTTGAGCCGTCGCGGTCATTCTACTGTTGATGTCGCTAGAAACCTGAAGCGCGAAGAGACTGTCATTTGAGTAATCGATATCGCCAGTGTAGTTGTTGAATGATTCATCATCATTCGTTGTGGCCCCGGCAACAAAGTTTGCGAAGCCATTAATGCGGATATCTGCGCTGGCGGTAATTGGCGCTAAGAGTGTTGCTGCCAGAATGCTTGTTGCAAGAAGAGTTTTTTTCATCATTTAACCTTATAAATTAATAACTTTTACTGAATCGTCAACCAGGTTTGAATCGACATAGCCTATGACATTTGGATTGTTTGCCACCAGCTTGAGCAACTCGGATTCCGAGGTAACTTCTTTTGGGGGGTTACCTGCCCCGGTGAAAATTGCCTTTGACCAATACGCATTGATTTGTGACGAGCTACGACCCAATATATTCGAGTCGAATTCACTACGTGTTTCAGAGCTGGTCAAATTAACTGGAATTACAGTATTCCCATCAGGGAACGCTTGCGATTTACCTAAGAAAATTTTGACAATTTCTTCTTTATCCAACTGATTTGTGTTGCTCTTATTAATGATGACGGATACATCAGCAAACGCAGTAAATGAAAGGCACAGCAATGCACCAAAACTTGTCAATTTTTTTATCATGGTTTTCCTTTAAGGGTAATGTTGTTGGGGAATGGTTTTCCAAAATGTTTAATAAATTTTCTGAAGACGTCCATGCAAGCGTTTTATACATATTTATTAATAGATATGCAACATTGATTGCAGTTATCAAGGGACGTTAAAGTGATCGATAATGTGCCAAATTGCCATTTAAGGGCCCTCTAATATCATTAAGGTTATTTAATTACTGGTTTGGGATTGCTACATGATCAGCGTCAAGTTCATGAACAATACAGTCATCATCAAATTGCAAATATCAGGTACTGGGAGATAATTCTATATTATTACCCTAATTAAATTTGTGCGCACAAATAAAAAGTAGTAATATAGTTTTATATCGATGCACCTCGGTCCAGTCAGGGGTAGGAAAATACAGTGAAATACAACCTTGTCAGTAATAGCGTCTGTAAAGATGAATACTCTGAACTCTTAGCAAGAATAGATTCCAATAGTGATTATTGGAGAAATGCAACGAGCCCTGTAGAAAAGAAATTGAGAGGGCAACATTTCACGCCATTGTCGATGGCAGTCCAATTATCTGTAATGTCTTCTCCAAATGTTTCAGCAAAATCAGTTATAGGTGACCCAGGTGCCGGGACAGGTATTCTATCAGCCGCTCTTGCGAGCAGACTTCAAAACCAAAATTTATCGAAACATTTTTCCATATACGGCTTTGAAACAGATCAAAGATTGCATGATGATTTAAGTAGAGCTTGGTCGTTCTTCTCATCTCAAGCAGAATCAAATTCTGACTACGAAATACAAAGTGATTTCACGGTACATGCAAAGAGTTTATTAGAGCGTGGGGAGATTGACGGGCTTTCGAAACCGGATTTTATTACCACTAACCCACCCTACAATAAACTAAGCAGTAAAGAACCTCTTTCTTTATTGCTAAAGAAACATGGTATATCGTCACCCAATTTGTACTCAGCATTTATGGTGCTAGCCGCTAAATGGGTTGCTGATGATGGGCATTTACTTGCGGTGTTACCCCGCAGCTTTTGTTCAGGCGCTTATTTTAAGGATTTCCGTAAATTTCTGATGGAAAATCTTAGTATTGAACACATTACACTATACAAATCTCGTTCGTGCTTCAAAAACGTTTTACAAGAAAATATCCTCTTCTATGCACGTAAACGTAAGCAGGTTGGCCGCATTCGTATCACGGTGGCAAAAGATCCAGACTCTAAGCCTGAATACGATTTAGTGCTGCCTTCAGCAGATATTCTAAACGAATCACATTGGTCGCTACCAAGGACAGTGAAAGATATCCATCTTTACCTCAAAAATCAGAAGCGCAATAGGACATTTCCTGATGCCGGATACAGATTGAGTACGGGTAAACTTGAGCTACATCGACAAAGTGGTCACCTTACAACAAAAATTGTTTATTCTTCTGACTTTGATAATGCCGGAAACTGGACCTGGGGCGAGAAAAAGAAACCTCGATTTTTAGAAACAAACAGTAAGAATAGACTTAGTTTACCGACGTCAGGTGGTTACGTAGTATTGAAAAGAATTTCTAGTAATGATGGCGATGAACCTAAACGCTTAATGCCAGCCTGGTTGTCTAGGGCAACTATAGATGACGATGTAGTGGCTTTAGAAAATCACGTACAGTACATTCATAAAATGGGCGAGCCACTGTCGGAAGTCGAAGGAAAAGCACTTGTCGAATTTCTATCAAGTGACGAAGCACAAGCAGTAATGAGAACGATCAACGGCACAACGCAAATTAATAAAGCCGACATGGATAGACTTAACATTCCTTGGGGGTAATTCAAATGAAATTAGAAAGAGTAAAACAATGCCGGAAGTGCCCATGGAAAGTGGCGGTAAATCCTAACGATATTCCGAATGGATACAGCATTGAAAAGCACAAGGAACTCATTAGCACCATTGCAGATCCAAATGACATTGAAGGGCAACTGCAAAACACTGAGTTGAAGGTGATGGCGTGTCACGAGACAGAAAAAAGTCATTGTGTAGGATGGTTATACAATCAGTTGCATAGTGGAAATAACATAGCACTCAGAATTGCTATGATGTCTTACGAAAACGCGGGTGATATCGAAGTGTTCGGCGAGCAGCATAAGTGTTTTCAAGAAACGTTAGGGTGACATAAGAGAAGCCGCGTCACTTTATTTTTGCATAAGTGCTATTATTTATGCATAATATTTAAGGAGATAGATTTGGACAAGAAACGACTAGAAAGTCACACCATAAAAAATGTGAAGTATAAAGAAGAAAGAGGATTAATCTTTCTCATGCTTGAAGTGAATGAGTTCAACTTTCAGTCGAACTCAGAACTTTTTTATGATGTTACTGGTGATGAGATCCTTGTTGTAATGAAAAATAAGGCTTTCATCTTATTTTCTGAAAAGTTCAAGCTAACTAATAAGGCTATTTCGAAAAAGTTAGCCGACCAAAAAGTTTGCGAAATTGTCATTAAACATGGTGAAGAATTGCTCAAAGGGAAATTCCTTAATAGAGGGTTGTTCACTTAAATAATCAATTCATTAAGGGCCGATCATGAAGATAATTAATAACGTTTTACTTACTACGGCCCTTCTTTCCAGTACGGCATTTGCGCAGGAAGTCGCAATTATAGACAGTGCTGACGCTGGTGGTTTCCAATCAATAGAATTCGAAGTGGTCGATTCTCAGGTAGCAATTGATGATTTAACATCAGAACTCGACACGCCAAATTTAACTAAACTCTCTCAAACAAATTACAATCTACTCGCGGATGAGTTAAAAGGTTACTCATCGTCGGACATAGGCCCAAGTGCAAGCTGGTTAGAAAAAGAAACTGGCTATCATGATTTTGAGACCGGTGAATCAGTCCTCTTGGGTGATCTTTTCAATGAAAACTGCCTTTGTATCGATGAAAATGGAAACAAAGTGTTAGTTGTTCAATCTCTCGATGACGTAAATAAGCTGGAAAATGAAAAATTCTTCAATGGCCAGGATAATGCGGATTATATTGAAAGTCTTGCTGAGCAACACTCTGCGCTTAAATCGGGGGAAGGTTTAGCCGCTTTTGTTCTTCAGGATGAAAGCAAACAGGATACGGTCCCAATTGCAGTAATTAGTAAAACTGGAATGATGTCTTTGTTTAACGGCCTAGAGGATGAAGCGGATAGCGGTAAGCTAAATGAATACACAACCGGTGCGATGCTATACAACATCATTCAGCACGAACTTTTTCACAGTACGGATTACATTGCACACGATGCAAATCTGATGGATAACGCGTTTATCGAAACGAAAGCTGAAGCAGTGGGTTTTTTTGAGTCATCTAAGCAGATCATCGAAGATGGTATGTTGTCTGAGCTTCAGAACTACACCGATGTATATAATTCATATGTCAGCTCATTAGATTTTTATACGGACAGTCAACAAGATCTCTTTAAAGATATGGGTGCAATGTACAGTGCTGTAGAGAAAAATGATGAGGCCCTGTTAGGTAATATTCAAGATCCACAAATAGCCCAGTTTACAAAATCAATATTGGACGGTGGTGTTGACGAAAATACAGTAAGTAGGTTGGCGCAAGGCGTCAATTCGTTGAAGTCTCCTTATCTTTTTGCAACCGCTTCTGCAGAAATTGTTGAGCAATTAATTGCTGAACCTGAGCTTCTCGCTGAAATGGATGATGATAGTGTAACTGAGATGAGCATAAAGGTTGCTTCAAAAATAATTGAGTCACAGGAGAATAGTGATTACTTCAATATTGAATACACGCAGAATGTTCCTGAGAATGTCACTATCGGATTTGACTTGGAAATGGATGGTTATGAATACGATGAAGTCGCAAGGCACCAGTTCAACTAACCTAGTGCCAGCGATAATTTATCAATAATTTCTATTCGCAGACAACGCCGTCTTTATCTGGATCGTACATATACTGATAGGCAGGGTGGTCTTGGGTGACCGGCGCGATGCCGTGGGCTCGTGCTTCTTTACAAGTGATCTTTCCATTTCCATTATCATCATAAAGCGTTAATGCACTTTTTAGCGAAATATTTGGCACCTGCACGTTTGATATCGCATTTAAATCACCCTGAACTGGTCTGCCTTCAAACATTATCATTTCAAAGCTCTCGCAATTTCTTAAAGTATTTTCCAGCGTCCGAGCTTCATTAATATCAATTGTTAATTTGTATTTTTGTCGAATTTCAACAATACGGTTAGAGAACCAGCACTGGTTTTTCTCAGGCATCCATTCTGCGGCATCAAACCCGCATTTGCCGCCAGGATTGCAACGGTTAACTTCGGGTGCCGCCAATGTAAGATTAAGCGGATCGATAGCGAACTGTTTTCTTACTTCAGGTGATGCTGCACACAAGCCGCTATCGTGCCCTTCACTTGTACTAAGTATATGTTCTATATCGGTTTTTCTGTCATTTTCGAATATTCTTCCAGTGTATGGACCATATACAATTCCACCCATATTGGCAACAACAATATCCTCTACTGACTGTGGGTAAGGGTATTGAGATTTTTTATCATAAGGCGAACAGCGATTTTCAGGAGCAATAATCAATCCACGCCAAGTATCTTGAGCAAGCGTGGTGTTTGATGCCACCAGCAGAGTAAATAAGACTGTAATAAACTTCACAATGTCGTTCTCCGATATTAAAGGGTTTTGTCGTTCACCACGTTTACGTGATGTTCAAGTGAATTTAGAGACATGTATTCGCTAGTATCGTCCAGTGTAAGGTATATATCACCTAAAGCCTCATCTACTTTGGTGTTATGTTCATAACCAACAATGTTGATGTAGGCTGTTGAATCAATACTGTTTAAGATTGATGAATCTAGAACAAAGTGGAAATTCCCACTAAAGAAGATTTGAAAGAAGCTTCTTACTTCATCCATTTGGTAAGAAAACTTGCAGAGGAATTGATAACGGCCTCCTTTTATTTTTCTTGATGACAACGTATTAGGGTCTATTGCCAACGGATAAAATCTATCACCATTTTTAATGAAAACAGCAGTGAAGTTTAAATCACTCATGCTCACTTTTTGGTTGAGCTCTATTACTAACGAAAGGTTGGCTAACAGGTTCTCTGTTTCCGTCATTGGCTTTATTATGATTGCACTAGATTGCATGATAAAAACCTGCCCCTGATGACCGAGGCGCGTCATATACTTATTAGTTACACAATATTTGAAGTTTGGCCTTCAGTTGTTCTAGAGCAGCTTTATTGAGGATCACATCGTTATCGCCATCCGTCAGTGTCGTCTTGCTTTCAGAATCAATTGAATTTATGAAATGATTGATTGTGTATTTCATCGTTGTTTTTTCTTCCTGCGAAAGAGACGGTGTTGTTTGTGCATCAGATTGATCTGCAAACCGGCTAATGTCATGTAGCGCCCTACCTAGATTCCAAAATTTGTTGGTCATGATTGTTAATGAAGCGGTATCTACAATCATGCCGATTGGAAGGTCCTCGAAGTCATGACAAGCAAGTTCTGAATGAAAGAAGTGCACAGCCGCGCTTAGTGTTTTTAACTCTCGGCAACCAAATCGAATTTCTTCAAAGAGTTCGCCTTCAGATGGCTCTCTTGATGATGTTTTTATGCAAGGTTCGTCGGTATTACTGAACATGTAATCGACGATGAAGTCTTTGTCTAAATGCTCGCGAAATAGTTCATTTAAGCCGTCTGCGATATTGTCACCGTTGGTTTCAGCGATAGCGAGTTTAACGTCGATGACTGCGTAATTTTCATTTGCGATGATAGCGTGTGGCATGGTTTCTTTCCTACCCCTGACTGACCGAGGCGCGTCTTAACTTTTATTAATACTAATATATGTGCGCACAGAAGTAAAGGAAAAATGATTATTTTTAAGTACTTTTTAAAATATAAAGACTTGACATTCGTGCGCACATAAATAATATTGTTATCATTATTGTGCACCTCGGCATTTCAGGGGTAGGAAATACAAATGCAAAAACCACTTATCATATTGCCTTGTTCCCAAGAAAAACTTTCTGTTCCTGCCAGAGCGATTAATCTCTATCAAGGAAAGGGATACCTTCCTTTATTGTCAAAATCTACGGCATCCGTTGGTATTGATTATGATTTGGCGATCCTATCTGCTAAGTACGGATTAATTCACGCTAATGAAATGATTGAGCCCTATGAACAGAAGTTAGAAAAGGATGCAATGGAAGGTTTTATCAAGAGCAATGCGCGTAAGGCAAACGCATTAATTAGAAAACTTAACCCTACAAGAATAATTACATGTTTGCCGAAATTGTATTTAAACGCATTGACGTCAATGATTAATGAAGACAATGCTTTGATTGAATTAACAGTTCCACCAGCAGGCGCCGGTATTGGCTCCCAACGTGGCTTCTTAGCGAGCGCTTTAAAGGCACTTGAACCGAACTATTTAGATATCTTTTTCTTCGGAAAAACACCTTCAGGCAGGCTGGAAAATTCAGTATTTGTTCGTATTAGACCGGGTACAAAGTTTCGTCCGTGGTTAAGAAATGATGTTGAAAATGCATACTCCCCTGTTTACGGAGATGTCGTGACAGCTGAAAAATTTATTAGTGATGGAAATGGACAACGTATTGTTGATACCAATGGTAATAAATGGAGAACGGACCAATTCAAATTTGGTTTAGACAATGGGTTTTCTGATTTCATTAGTACTTATCTTCACGATAATGTAGAACGCTATACAGATGACTACCAGGTGATCGAGTTTAGTGAACTGGAAAGTAAGTTCTTTGAGACGTTTGACGAACTCGCTGCTTAGTGGGAATAGTATAGATTTTCAGCAATAGTAAAAAGGGTTGTTGTTTTAATGCCCTTTTTCCGCAACTCAAAGCGCTTCCCAAGTTTGCCTATCAGCCTCGGTGACACGTCGCTCCCGGTCAATTGTCTCTCTCTCATGCATCAGTAAAGTGTCTTTATGGATTTCACAGCAAAACGTTCTGGCAAATCTATCTTCACGATAGACAGCTCTTGAAGTTTTTGGTGAGCAAAATGAGCACCACGGGCCTATTTGGTTGCTTTTTAATTTCTTCAAAGTCTCACCTTAATGACAATGAGCTAGCGCGGGGCAAAACTAAATTGATGCTCTAACGAAGCTTCTGTTGCCAACTGTTTAGTGAACTTCTTATCTAATCGAGTAATTAAGCTTGAAGCTCGCTTTGCTATTTCACTGTAGGTGCTCAGCATATCGCTTTGGGTCACCGACTCTAACATAAAGAAAGCTGCACTCTCGCATTTATAGTCTAAATCAAACATTTGCCCCTGCATTCCGTGCATATAGAAACTATCGACTTCTTTTTTATTCGGATGGTTACTGGACAATACATAGTGAGGATTTAATTCATGGAATGGCACAATGCTTTTTCTCGATGGATCAAGCTCATCGTTGAAATAATGCATCTTCACAGAATCAGCATTGGTCCCGGCGTCAATATTACTAATACGATGGAAAAAGTTTGTATCATCCTTACACTGCAGCTGAAATATGTTACCGTCTTCACGCCAAGCCTGTCGTGATTCAGGAATTGTACTTGAATTCTCTTTGATGTATTCACGAAATGAGCTTATAGTCTCACTGCCAGCCCTCAGTAGTGCTTCTTCGACGTCATTTTGAATTGCACTATCAAAGTGAATTTTAAGCGTGGGCTGTTGTGTTTGGCTATGATTGAAGTAATAGGTTGTTACTTTTTCCCGCCCATACTTATCCGTAAGTGGTTCAATGAATTTATTTATTATATCGAAAAATTTCTGAGAACTACCCCACCCTGTCATGGATTCATTCATGGAAAAATCGCATGACATTGTTTTAGTCGAAATCCCATCAGGCATTTTATCTTTTGCTATCTTTAAGATCCGCTCATTCACTTTTTCTTTAAAGATTGCGTCTTTCATCTTTTGATCTAATTCGTTGAAAGGAAGCGCACTTCTGATTTCAGCTTTTTTTTGTTCAACCTCATTTACAGATAAGGCCGCAGTGAATGTTTCACACATTTGTTCGAAAGAGTCATGGAGTTTATGACGTTGGCCAGATAAGTATTCCGTCGTATCCTTTGCGTCTTGAAGGTTTTTTTGACTTAACAGATAGACGATGTGATTGAGTTTCTCGTTATCTGGTAAACGATTAATGTCATATCGTTCAAATTGTGGGTTCTGGTAGGTCATAAATCGGCCTCATTAATGCTGCATACATAATATCATATATGCATTTTATCGATGTGCAAACGACCTAAATTTGAGCCTTTACAAAATTAGGTGGCCTGCTGATGATAATCGAACAAGCATGCGTATAACCTAAAGAATTTACTGCGCGGCCAGGTGTCTCGCTTTTGGAATGATGTTGGTCTTAATATCATTGCAGGCATCCCATAAAGCACTAATCGGTATATTAATAAAACATGTCTCGACAATACCTGGTAGCGGTAGGGAGTTATCTAGGCCTGTATATTCAAAATAAATCATGAGGAGATCTGCGTCTATATAGCGATTAAGTGCACTCATGAAATCTTCACACGCTTTGATATCATTTAAAAAGTCGGAGATATTCTGCTTCTTTTTACCACCCGATGCTTTTACTTTCGAGGCCCACAATGGGCTAGGCATGTAGTGCGCGAGATATTGATTAGCAATACTCACGAATGCTAGCACATTTGCTTTACACGTAACGTCAAAGTCATCTTTAACCTTAAGATTTGTGATTTTAGCGCCAAAGTCACCTTTTTCTATGACGGCTGATTCAATATTCAAAGAAGACATCAGTACTTTTAAATTATTCAAAGCACGCGAACTCGATAGGATTGGCATGATGGCTGTTTGTAAAGCTGTAGAATGTATGTTTTGCATTTGTATTTCCTACCCCTGAATGGACCGAGGTGCGCCTTAATTAATAGTCATATTAATATCTGTGCGCACGAATGTCAAGGCGAAATTTAGTTAAAAAAAATCCGGCGTGAAGCCGGATTAAAGTCAAGGAAAACACAACACACATAGTTTTAACGAGAGACCGCCTTAGCTATGCACATAGTATATATTTTATTCATCATCAAGCAATACTTATTGAGCATTAAAATAATGTTAAATGCCTTAATTAGACATAAAACATTAGTTTTAATAGGTTTATATTTTTTTATGAATCAAAAAAAGCCTTGCTTAGTGCAAGGCTTCTCATAATTCTACCGTAATCGGCTAAGCCGCTCTTGAGGCCCAGGTTGCCAAGTTGGTTTTAATTGCGATATCAAGCTCAGAACGTAGTAAACCGATATTGTGGTTTATAGATTGGGCTCTATTACCATCAATGTTGTGATAAAACGCTTTTGCATTAATTGCACGACAAAAACGCATGGCATACTCACTGAAATCATCAGTATGGCCTTCGTTATGAATCATCTTTAACATTTTACGATTAATGGTTCGAAGGACTTTGAGAGATGTTTCAGCTTCTTCTAATGAAATAAGGTCAGTCTTTGGTGATATTCCAATATGAAAGCCATAGGTTTTATTTTGACGCCAATCCATTTGGCAGGTCAATTTCAGGCCGCGATATTGGTGCTTTTGGCCGTAATAGTTATCGTAGAAACCAAAAGTATCGTAATTGCCGGTTTTAGCAACATGAACCACCTGCAGAGTAATATGCGCAAATTCGTTGTGCACACTAAAATCATTGATAAGACGAACTGCAACTGTTTCTTTGCCGGTTTCAAGTAGCTTTGTGAGTGTTTCAAAATCCATGGTCTTTTCCTACCCCTGACTAAGCCGAGGTGCGCTGTAACTGTTATCAATATTAATATTTGTGCGCACGAATGTCAATAAGTTTTTATATTTTTAGCGGTGTTACTAGAAAAAATGACACCCTTATATATTTGCTTTCGTTAGAATCGAATAATGTCCAAACATTAAAATCTTTATCATGGATGGCACCATCTAAATGGGATTTAGTAAATTCAAAGCGATCATCTTCATGGATGATTTCAATCCCACCAGCCTCTGTATCTCTAGCATCCAGGTAAGAGATAAAAGCATCGTCGATTGAGATTGCATCCGCTTTTTTAAAAAGTGATTTAATCATTATTAAATTTGTCATGGTCTTTCCTGCCCCTGATAGACCGAGGCGCATCGTTATCTAATAATCGCTAAATGATTAATCAAAAAACACTGTGCTGGTGGTATGATGCCCTGCACGCCATAATCATTAAAGGGTACTTGGAGTTACCCGATTTACATTTATCATACATACCCAATAGGTATAGTCAAGTGATTTTATCCAGTCCTAATAATTATTCTTTCTAGAAAATTGAAAAAGTAGAAGCTATATTTTGCATATGAATTCATCTTTGTGCATTAATGCTAACCCAAGACCTAAATCATGACGCCTAAATTCATTGAAATTGTATTAACTTATATAGACAATAATGAAAAAACGATCTCGATGGTCGTTGAGAATGATCAATCAGAATCCAAAGAGAATATTGCCCATTTTTTTGAAGGCTTTATGCCAAAAGAATTATTTTGGCCAAGTGAATATGAATTGCCTAATGTACTTTCACTTGTGGGTAATGAATCTGACTATGAGCCCAAAGTAAGGATAATAGAAGTTAATTGTTCTATGTCTGGGAAACTTAGCTTGAGGCCTGATCAATACCTTATTGATACCAAATTTTCAGCTATCTATGAGGCTGGCTGTACTCCACAGTGGGTATTAAGCTTTTGACGTTATAGGCTATTGAAAAGGTGAACGTCTTTTCCTTGTATTAACGCGTAATTATAGGGCGATCTGTTTCCAATCGGCGCTATTGATTCTTTGATAACCTTACCAAACTTATCTCTCTCAAGTGTAAAGAAGCTATCGCATAAATAAGGATTGTAGGAGACAAGTAGAGGTTGGTTTAATGTCGTGGTATCTAACTCTTTTGTGAATGCATCAAAAAAGCTTCCGCGTACATAGGCGTGCACTTCTTTAGATTGCGTTTGTTTAATACGCGCATTTGCAGACTTACCTACATGAAACGATGGTTCAGCAATCAGAATAGCTCTGGCGTACCCTGTTACCAGGCCTTTGAATTCACCTTTTCTCTGCTTGATGCTAAATAAATCAGTTCTATTAAGATTTCGATAGCAATCAACCACATCATTACGAGAAGTAGTTCTTGAGAACGTAACACCTTTTCGCATCATGCTAGTACTAAAAGCGTTATCAATAAGAAGTGAGCACATTTTATCTTTCCATAAGAGAGGGGTGTATCCCTCTCCAAATTAAATGGTTTACGATTGAGGAAAAATTTCTGTGAACAAATCCCTTACCAGTTCCCAGTGCTTTTCACATGGGGAAAGCCACTTGAGTGCATCAATGATAAGTTCTATGTCGTTAAACTTGTGGTGAGTCCACTCATTGTATTGGGCTTTACCTTCGGCAAGTAAATCCCATACGTTATCTTTTGTAGGGTTTTTCAAATCGGTAATACGCAAACAAAAGTAATCGGTGATAGCCGTGCGATTGTCATCTTCGTTGCTGCGCTCTGGTTGAGATATAGTGGCTACGCCGCCACATTCTGTAACAACGACGATTTCATTAGTTAGTTGAACAAGTCTGAATTTCATTGTGGTTTTCCTACCCCTGACTGGACCGAGGTGCGCCTTTTATCATCTGGCGGGTGGCATAAACCACCCAATTCATAGTTAATTCTACATACCTAATAGATATTTGTCGAGAGGTTTTCTAAAATAATAAATAGAACACAAGAAGCACTGTTACTAGGGCGTTCGCTTTCTAGGAATTGATCAAAGTCAGCTACATCATAATCTATTCCACTTTCCGAAATACCAATAGCCATGAAAAGCGGCAGTAATTGGCTTTCAGTAGGGCTGCGATTTACTTTAGCTTCGTAAAGCGCTACACCTTCTTCCACCCGATTTCGCTCACGCTGCTGCGGACGACCCGGATCAGCAGACCAATCGACGGCTTCGCCAGTTATATTCGAATCAATCATTGCATAGCGCACTGTCGATTCCGCTTCCATCGTTGCGATGAAGCCTTCCAAATCAGCGACGGTTTCGGCAGTTACTTCAATTTGCCAAACGTCTAATTCCTCAATTTTGCCAATAACAGTGCCGCCGATAAGCGCTGCAAGGCGCACTGCTTCTGTCTTTGAACTGACTTCTTCGGTAATTGCAACCAAGATATAGTCGCTAATGACTTCGGTACCCAGTTCATCGGCAATTATACCGCTTTCTGATTGCGCAATAAGTCCTTTTAAAGTGACTTCGAAAATGACTGAGTTTGAGATCTGTTCTTGATAATTAAGGCTGACCGCACCTGTAGTAGCCTCTGCTGGGATTTTAAACGTGAGCTGGCTGTCTGTAACGTCATCTGCACTGATTGAAATTCCGTTGAGTTTGAGCTGGGTATTCGATGGAATCATTGAGTCTGCGGTTACTATTACTTCAGTGCCAGCAACACCAAAATCAGGTGATAGATTTACAATCTTAGGAACAGGTGTATTAACAACCGTTACCGCTAGTTGTTTCTCTGTGGTCGCACCGATGGAAGGACCGTCGGTTTGTTTCCAAGCATAGCTGCTTACACTGCCGTCTTCGTCGCTGGCAGTGACGCTCAGCGTTACCTCAGTGTTTACGTCAACGCTGATATCTGCGCCTGTGTTTGCAAGAGGGGGGCGGTTAGGTTCGTCCGTTGAGCCACCACAACCAGTGATGGTTAATACACTTGTCGCGAGACTCGTACAGATAATTTTTTTTAGTAATCTATTTTTGTGATGTGTATACATACATACCCCCCCATGATGTTTTATTGTTATTTGTAGAAATTGTCTCTTCAATCGGGTTTTCATTCTTCTCTTTGAATTTAGCTGCATTGTTAAGCAAATGCGAACTGCTTAAGGATTTTTGGCTATATTGTTTGTAACACCTACCTTGATGACAGACATTGAAAATGAACGTGCTACATAGAAGAACGCTTGTTCACTGTGGCGTTATTGGAAGGCAAGTTGTGCGGTGTTGCATTGAATTCAATGGCCTGCGCGAGTTCTCCTCATATGACCAGCTTTTTTACAAGGTGTAACGTTATAGGCAATGTGCTTGCCAAGCGGCTTCATTACTTCGCGGTATTCTGTTTTTTTATCCCTTCAGCATCAAAGACAAGCCTTAAGCAAACATTTTGGCTGCTTAGAAATTCACTTTGTTCTGTTTTCAAATCACTCAATCGTTTATCCCTTTCGTGCTTAGAATGATTTTGATATTTTTATTTGAGTGATCGGCATTGATTTACCGATCACTTTGTAATTGTTAAGTGGGGCCGCAACCACTTCTATCAAAGGCGCCCTTTGGCAATTTCCAAGATGATGCCTTATCAATAATTGGAAGTGTGTATTCTTTCTTTAGTGATTGTTCAAAAGCATCTCTGTCATCGATAAGCATTGGATTGCCCTTGGCTGCGACATCTAGAATCGAGATCTTGTTCCTGTTGATAGTAGTGTCAAACTTTTTTTCGTAGTCGGCTATTTGATCAAGACTACCTGGATAGTATTCGTTGAGTGTAGCCCAAATATCTGGTCCATTAAAAATGCATTTCATGCAAGAAGATCGACCCCAACCTAGTCGGTAAGGAACAGGTGCAATTACGCCATGTCTTTTTAATGCATCCCACACGCGTTCTTCTTCCCAATGAAGTACAGGACGCCAACTATCAACATAACGCCCTTTTCGACCATTACGGCAATCAGATGAATGAATCTCAAATTGATTATATCTTGCACGGTTTGGACTCTCCTCTCTGCGTTCACCAGACAATACCAATGTTTTCAAATTTAAAAGTCGGTCTTGGTTATTAAGAGCGCGTCTACCTACGTCGATTTTTAGTGCCGAACTACACCAACGAGTTTGTAGGTTGGCTGAGACTTGAGGGAATTTAAGTCTTGTTGAAGGTTTACTTCTTCTAAGATCCCTATCGAGAATAATGATTCCATCTGGTGTCTCCACATGGTGAGGATGCCCGTAACTATTATCTTTGAGCATTTCACCTTCGAATCCATGACGAAGCCATGAAAAATAAATCGGAATATTGAAGGCTTGTGCTAATTTTTTGGTATAGTCCACCATAAATGGCCAATCCATTTGCAACGCGCTTCCTTCACGCCCATCGACATCGTGATGCCACAGTTCGATTTTTGAAATATCTACACCTAAGTCGATAAGATGCAACAAGCTAGCAAGTGAATCCTTACCAGACGAAAAAAATATTATGAATTTGTCATAAATACTGAGATCAATATCAGGTGCCGAAAAAAAGGTGCCATTTTTTTCAGGAATTGATTTTTCTGGGTTTACGAATTTGTTTAAAGCCGGAATGACAACAGCGTCATCATAAATATGTGACATTTTCTTATCCTACCCCTGACTGACCGAGGTGCATCGTTGATGTGCTTATACTAATTTATGTGCGCACAAAATGCAAGATTTGTTCATGAGAACGTAACAGGTTTTGTATAGACCTTTTGATTGGGGCCTGGGGCCGTAATTTCGTCTTTGGAGAAAGAGACTTCCTTATTATACCAATTACCGTCTTCATCCTGTGATGGAATTGAGTGCCAAATGACGTTGTTTTCACTATCTGTATCACCGACGTATTGACATACACTGTAACTGACGTGTTTATCGAGAAAATAATGATCTGCGAAATTTTCAACCGTTGAAAATATTAAAATTGAAATTCCATCAAAGAAGTTTACCGTACCATCATCATTCAATGTGGCTTCTTCATCATCAAGAATAATAACTTTCTTCTCTTTCTTTATCTTTTCGATAAAAAGCTCGCGGAATTGCGATTTATCTTCCATTTTATCCACCCCTTCCAGTGATAAATAGTTTTCTTGGAATTTTAATAACAGCATTTGTGCGCACACATTTCAAAAGTATAATAGACTAATGTATGAATTATGAACACTGCTAAGTGGTTATATAATGTAGCCCCTAAAATCTAGTTTTAAAGCCATGCACGAACGCTGCGAATGCAAAGCTTTAGCGTCTTATGGTGTTGATTTACAGATGCTAAAAAATGATTTTGTGTATCAGCAAATGATCCTATACTTAAAATTTGACTCATCTTTAGAAATACTTGTAAGCCAAATTGAAGAAATCAATGAAAGCCTTAGCAAATACTACCTTGCTGATTCGCAGCTTGCGAGTCTAGATTAACTTTTCTTGTACATCCTGATCGCTTCATTTAGGTCACTTGTTTCAAAAGCGCCGATTAGTGTCTTCTCTGGATATTGTTCAGAAAATCGTTTTATACAAACTTCCTTTTCTCCCATGTAGTGATAGCCTTCAAAGTTTTTGTCTTTAGTTTGAGTTAAACAAGTAATTGGTGTTGGCATAGTAATTACCTCTATTAGAGTGGTTTTGTATAGTTTTGTGGATAGCCCATGAATTTTTCGCAAAATTCAGGGTGTAAACCGCCTTGAACGACGCCGAGTTTCATTATGTCTTGCACGAGGCCTCCAAGTTTACCGGGCCTGTTAAGGCGTGATTTTGTTGTGAAATTGTTGTTCCCGTCTTTCTTGATAAGTGTACTTAACATCCCTTTGAAATGAGTTTTATGTGGGTTCAAAAGTGAGCACTTATCTGTATTGAATAGGCTACCATTAAGCATTAGGCCCCTAGAAGGCAACTTTAAAAAAGCCTTCTCGTTTGACACTGTAGACAGTGATATGCTCAGTAATTTCTCATAAGGAACCCTTTGTGAGACCTTTTCACATTGACTAGGGTTGTCTTCTGATTTTTTAATACTTCGAAAAATAGCGCGAGCAATGTCAGGAATGATTGCATTTCCAAGCGAATTGATCCGTTTGGTTCTCAATTTGATTGATTTAGGATTATCAACTACCGCATTTTTCAAATACCAATTAGGATCTTCACTCGTCAGAGGTAGTTTAAAAGGCAATCCCATTTGATGCTTTGCTTCTTTTCTACATTCAGAAAAAGCATCAAGTTGATACCGAGCAATGTTTGTGTCGTTTCGATAAACAACTAGGTATAGGCGATGCCTGTAATGAGGGTAGCCAAACGCAGATGCTGATATTGTTTCCCATTGGGCATGGTATCCAAGTCTATCAAGTTCTTTCAAAATTACACATAAACCGCGCTGCGATAACCTTTCAGAATTCTCAAAAACTCCGTACTTGGGTTCAAAATCTTCAAGGAGTCGTACTAACTCTTTATAAGTAGAAGATTTAGTGCCGTTAATGCCATTGGCATTATTAGGATTAGCAGGGGCGATGTCTTGGCATGGCCAACCACCTGAAATTATATCTGGCCAATCTACGGTTCCTTCCATAAAGTCTTCATATGAATAGGTTGAGAAGCCCGTTTCTTCAACAGGAACAATGTCCTCGTGGGTGAAGTTTGGGTTTTGGTGTTCAGATATGCCCAATGAAGCGACATCACCAACGTTATCGAGATTAAGTTTCTGATCGATATGCCGACAATTAAAGCTCTCCGTTTCGGAAGTTACAATTGTGTGAATTCCTTCGGCTTCTGCAGCAAGATGAAAACCACCAATGCCTGTAAAACAATCAATCATTTTCAACATAATCGTTACGCCGCTTGTTGCTTGAAGAAAGAAGTAGAAAACTCTTCGAAACTAACTCGAACATTTTGCTTATCTAATACAATTCTTTTAGTCGCTATGTTTGTACCTGACGATTTAAAGGCGCCAGCTTCGATATCGTCTAAACTTGCATTACAAGCTTTCAACCATGCTCTAAACGCCTCACAGATGTTTGTGCTACTGTGCTCCCAGTGCGTTGAGGTAATGCATACTACACGTCCTGTGTCTTTTAGCAGATCGACCATATGCAGGAAATGTTTGATGTCTTGATTTTTTGAAAATGGCGGGTTGGCAATAATTTTATCAAATTTTCCTCGCAGCTCCTTTTCAGTGCATTCGAGAAAGCTTTTTGTATACAGTGGAATATCGAAATCATTTGTTAACGATTTGATGTTTTCAGGCATGATTTCTACCAGTGTACCGTTAGCAGATTTCATGTTTGCATATTTAGCAATCATTCCTTTACCTGCGCTAGGCTCAAGCCATCTCTCACCCTCTTTTAAGTCAGAAAGAAGCACCATTTGTTCTGCTTCGCTGCTTGGTGTTTCAAAAAACTGATATTCCTGCTTAATATTTACTTTGTTGCCGTTTAACAGATTTATAAGTAATGCATTGATATCCGTAAATGCTGAAAATTCGAACCCCAGCTTTTTATACTTACCACCCGCTTTTTCCATCATTTTCTTTATAGCTGCATAGTGCTTTAACTTGGTTTCAGGTAGGTTGAGGCGTTGATTTACGTGGATAAGAGAAGCGATTTCATACTCTATTGAATCAATGTCGAAATCATCCTTAGAAATTGCAAGGGTCTCTGTATGTTCTATGGTAGATGGTTTAGGTAATTTGTTGTTATGTTTTAGGAACCAAAAATGTTCATGTACAGCACGTAAATCTTTTTGAATTTTAGTTTGTAGTTTATGTGTACCAGGTTCATAACCAATACTTAAGAGGAAAGCGTTTTTGTTTTCATCAAAGTAGTTACTGAGGGTTCCATTTTGAGATGCGTCTACAAGAAATGAGAAAAAAGGATTTTCTGCAAATGGTCCATCATGCTCATAGCTGAAATTAAACTCAACTTTACTGGCTAAGAATGAAAGATCGAAATCGGTTTCCACTCCAATGCATTTGCTGATCCTGCTTCCAACTTCTGAAATTTTTAAATGCTTCTTAAAGGTATTCGTTGTGTAAGAAAGTAATGTGGTTGTCGAAGAACCACAATCATATAAATATTCAGCAAATGCGTTGTTTTTAGTAAGCAATCCACTGATTTCCTTAAACTGCGAGATGTGTGTTATTTCTGTGAACATTTGTTTATCCAACCCCTGACTGGACCGAGGTGCGTCGTTGATAATTTCATAATATTTTACGTGCGCACAGATGTCAATAAAAAACATCAAATTAATTTATTGTTAATTATGTCACGTTGAAATATAGTTTTATTGGAGGTAATGATATGCAGAAACATTATTTTAAAGCTGAAGATTTAGCCGAACTTCTTAGAAACTCATCGCAATCTAAATTTCCAGAGCGTGACGCCATACTGATTTTGTTTTGTGGAGCTTTAGGCCTGACAAGACAAGAAATATCTGGTCTTACTATATCCGACATTATGACCAGTGACGGTACTTGGAAAGATGCTTGGATAACCGACAAAAGATACGCTTATAAGGGTGTAGAAAGAAAGGTATTTATGCCACCTGCGATATTCACCTATCTTGATCATTATGTGGAATGGTTATATCAGTTAGGTCTTTCAATAGATAATGAAAGCAGTTATCGCGGTTTTAAGTCCGATTTCATCTTTATCAGAAACGACAACAAGACCCCTTTTAGTTTATTGAAGAGGAACCATTCTAGGGCTGAAGGCCTCAGTAGTTATCATACGCGAGCATTGGACGATAAGTTAGAGTCCTTACTTAATAACTCATCACTGATTGGTAGCACAGCCGCTGCTTTTAGAGATGGCTACATAATGCAATTGAATGCGCTAGGGTTACCCATTACAAAGATTATGGCCCTGACAGGTTTTAAGACACGTAATTCTGTTAAGAAGAAGATTGAAAGGTTGTCATGTAGTGTAGATGAAGCATCAAGCTTGATCCTAGATAGGATTAATCAATGTAAAAACATAGAATAAGTAAATTTGCCACTTTCCATTGTGCTGCATATATTATAATATTTATGCATTGATATGTGCAGGATAGAATTATGAGCCCAACCCAAAATTCCTTTCAACATTCAGCTGCGAAAATGTTATGTGCACGCTACGGCATGTCAATAATGTCACGTTCAGCTAATTATGATTTCATTAATTTAGTATCTGAATGTGGAAATGTGTCTTGTATTGTTCAAGATGACTGCTTTCAAATGGGGTTTAACCAGCCATATGGTACGTTTAATTATTCAAAGATGCATTTAAACCATATTGGCACCGCTTCTGACTGTGCATTTGAGCGTTGTCTTCGGTTATCTCTTGCCTCGAAAAAATCCGATTTAGATTTCAATGATTCCATTCATGATGATGATCTTGCTTACCGTTTAAAACAAAGCGCCGATGTAGTTCCTAGTACAAAAATGATGTACAGACATTTGAGTGAACGCGTGTTGGCGCTTGAAAAAATGGTCGCTGATGTATCTGGTGAGAGTGAATCAGAAAAAGTGGTTTCTTATATTAGGACAATTCCAAGATTTGAGGTTCGAAATTATCCATCTTCAAATTCAGAAGATACCAATAAATTTAAAGTACTTTATAAATGGTTAAGGGAAGCTCTAGATCGCGTTAGTGAAGAACTCTCCTATGGCATGCCGCTTGAAGAATGTAAAAAACCCCTTTCCAAGATGACAGAGAGTATTTCAAGCGAGAGCAGGGTTAGAACTCGAAACTTGTTTGATGGTGTTAACTTCGAAGAATCTGAATCAAGTGACGATATCGAAACCAATGAATTCACTGCTGAGAAGTTACTGTAAAATGAGCAAGACTACTTATACTGTTCAGTTTCAATTGAATAGCTTCGGTGAAGCGCAAAAAGACGACATCCCGGCTGATGTCATTACTAGATTATGTGAACACAATTTGATTTTGGCGATGGCTGGCCAACAAATAATGGTGAATAGCTATGATGAGAATACCTTTAAGATATCGGTTGGTATCTCGTCATCTGAAATCGATGGTGTAAGGATCGACAAGCAGACATTAACAGAGGCCCTATCAAAATGTGCCTTAATCTATGGGGAGCCTGAAAGCGTATCTGGGTGGCAACACTATCCTGCCGAACTAGCATATTCAGATGATCCTGAAGGTGATTACTTCGATTTGAAAGAAGTAAAGTCAAAAGCTTTAGCTTTCAAAGAATCACCTATAGACACCGTAGAAGACGTTGAACTCAAGTTTTATATTAAAACTCTGCAGTGCTTCATGAATAACAAAGGTGACTTTATTGAACCGCTAAACAGGCTAATGACTATGGCGGCATTAGGTACTAATAGCGAAATATTAAAGTTAAAGGCATTTTTTTCAAATTCGACAGTAGAAAATGTTGCAGTGAATCAAAATGAGATACAAAGCATTTTGCACGGCAACGCGAGTTCTAAAATCCTCTCTGATTTCTTAGAAAACACCAGGGAGTTACCAAAATTAGTAAACCATGAATGGATAGATAGCAACTTCCAACATGCTTTTGTAGCAGCCCTTGAGCAGCATGTCGATGAAATGTCGAATTCAACTACCGCGGTACTAGCTTGGATGCTAAACGATTTGGAATTTGTCAGAGCAAACAAGGAAGCATTGCAAGACGGTTTTGCTAATTTATCATTTTCACACGTTGTAGATCTCTACAAGCCCGAAGCAAGCACAAGAAGTCAGGTAATCATTCAAGCGGCAGAAGAATTAGAAGCCCTTGATGACAAATTTTGCAGTTCATTAAATCCATTTGGTTGAAGAAATCATGCGTAAATATGTAGAGTGTTACCTAAACACATTGGTAGGCTTAGAGCCTGAAGCCGTTAATAAGAGTATAGCGTCAATGGTTAAAAAAGCGTTGGTGAATACAACGCAAGAACGTGCTGAATACTTCGTGAATGGATTAACCTTCGTTAATAAACAAGATCCAAATAGCGCGACTTCTGAGGGATACTTATTAAACCTTTTGCAAGATTTGACAGGCCTAGAAAAGGAGACTTTAAAAGGAGCGGTAGAACGTAACAGAGACCTGTTAAAGATGCATACAGAACTTATCATTTACACAGGTAAGCTAGTGGTTTTCGGGAACGATATGGACCGTATGATTGATACATATTTTGAAGAAGCAGCGCCCAACCTTGATATACCCAGCATTATACTCATCAATAAAACACTCAAAGAAGTTGATAACGGTTATATTTCAGAAGACGACCTTAAAAGTGCACTTCATCATGGTGAAATGTGGGAGCTAATCCAGGATAGATATAAAGCTCTCTCTGATAATGACGATGATAGAGCTAAGTTAGTGTCCGGGATCATTAATAACATTTCTGAAGCAGAGAAAGCTATTAATGACAAACGATTTCAAGAAAGCATGTCGCCATAAAGTAGCAACTTACCCTTTACATCTGTGCGCACACATATTAATATAGTTACATAGTAATGATGCACCTCGGTCTAATCAGGGGTAGGAAAATTTATGTCTATTCAAAAAGCACAACCTTTCATTAAACAAGCTTTAAAGCTTATCGAGCAATGCAGATTTAGATACGGCACACAGTCATTTTTTTCAGACTTTATTGACCATTGGGCATTTCAGCAGTCAGGTCTATATCCACCAGCCAAGCCGATGCCTGATGACTTAAAGCCATTATGCTTTGAACTATCTAATGTATTAAGTGAAGCACTTAAACTAGCCCCTTCGGATGATGTATTTGCACCCATACTTTGTGAATTAGGGGCAAGTAAAAGAGGAGGAAACTACTTCCCTACCCCTCCTCATATTGCAGATCTAATGGCTGCATTAGTCGGAGACCCCTCACAATATTCGAAGGACAGCTATTACGAACCATGCTGCGGTACAGGTGTATTGGCACTAAAATGGTTACACAATCGATATATGAACGGAGGAATAGAAAGTTTGGAATGCGTATCGGTTCATCTAGAAGATATCGATTCTTTGATGGTGAAATGTGCATTTATTCAAATAATACACTTCCTTAGTAACATTAATGGCAAAGTAAAAGAGTTGCGAATCGAACGCATGGATACACTGTCAATGAAATCTATGGGGCTCTTATACTATGCAACTGCTGCCTAAATGAATATATTATGATTTCATTATTTCTAGCTTACTCTTTATTTGCTTCTCCCCCGAATTGCTGATTTTGGTATAGTGAACGTGATTTAAAAAACAGCGAAGCATTTGGCAATCGTATTAAAGAAAAACGGCGCTCGATGAGCTGACGACAGAATGAACCCAACGGGGAAATGCTATTGTCCTGGCGGGGTGGTGGTTTGCCCTTTTATGAAAGAGGAAACCACTATGAATAAACAGAATACAGGCTGCGATATGAAAACAATCACTACTGAGCTTTGTGATACTGAAATGAATGCTTTGAAAGCCCTGCGAACAGACTATCAAACTAAAACTGATGTTTTTTTGAAAGAGCGTGGGTTTGGCGAGGCGATTGGTAAGTTTACGCATTTCCGCCTTAATAATGGAAATGTAGAAGTGCATGTGGATGATTTAGGCTCAAGCGGTTGTGAGGCTTGTTCTCAAGACGAAGAATTTGTGAATGAGATGGAAGAGTTATATGTGAATATTCGAAATGTAACCACGTCAATAGAGCAGAAAGCACTCCGGTCATTTGAAGCAAATTTGAAGCGAAAGTTAGCATTCTGATTTTAATCCTAAACCCCGACGGGGTTTTTTCTTGCCTGAACGTTTCCTATCTAACGCTAAAGCGCTATTTCAAGTAGCATTCTGAATGAACAAATAAAACTAATGATTAGGAATTGTATGAATGATCAGGCGTGCTATATTTATGGACATAGGTTTTCGTCACCTAGACCTGCCTCGTGGTCAAGACGGATTGGTTAACTTGTTGAACGTTTATTGTTGGCGAGCTAACGCGAGAGGCACGTAGTCTGCAATCAATGCCAAACACATAAAGGTTTAACATGAATACATTCCCACTACCGATCTATCCTTCGCAATTAGACTCAATTAAAACCAAAGCAAAAGCATTGGCAGTGCTTATTGCTGAGAAGCTTGATTTTAAGCCGCTATCAGCATTTAAAAGAAACGATTACCTATCGATTGCGCTTGGGTATAAAGGACATTCAGACCTTGTAGAGTCATCCAAATTCAGAAAAGAAGGCGATAAATATAAGCCACTTTGGGTGTTTCAGAACGAAGATATTGCATCATCTATCGCCAGTGTCTTTTCTAAGAATGTTGACGGGCTTACAGAAAAAACAGTTTTGGATGTATGCAAAGTATTAGGTATCCGTGAACGTTTTTCGGTGATGACCGGGGAACTGAATAGAATGATTGGCGGCGCAACCTCTGATGAAATTAAAGCGATTCAGGCCAATACGACCTCTCGTTTAATTATGAAAACACACTCGGACTGGGAACCAAAGTCGTATGAGGCAGCAGTTGCTGTAACCGATTTTATCATCGAGCAGTTATGTGTAAGTTTGCCAGAGTACCAATCCACATTACTGGCTAAAGGTACGCCGACACACAAGTTGCTTTCAAACTATCTTGAAGCGTGGATAGACCTTAAGGAGCAAGCAAAGGTTGCGTTAAAAATGGGAACCGATAAATCATCAGGCCTGCGACATGATCTCAGGGATATCCAAAGAGGTATGTCTACCCGCAAAAATGAAGTCAGAGAGATAATACGTATTGCTGAAAAAATTTCAGTGCCTGTTCCTGAGCTTGAACCCACACTCATATTCAGCCACCTGGTTAACGACAACCTGTATTTTTCGCACCTTCTCGACAATCCCTTGTGGTTCGTAGGTCAGAAAGATATCAACGGAATTACTTATAGGTACCTAACCCAATACTTTGCTGACTGTTCTTCTTGTGGTGGACATGCACCCGATAGAAAAGACCTTCTCGAAGTGCTTAACGACAACCAAATTGGTTCCGACGAACATGCCACTGTCGTTGAGGTTCCGTTAGAAGAGAAACTGGCTAGGGTTTTGTCAATGCCTCAACTGTGCTCCGATGTTAGAGTGGTGTTAAATTTCAAACAAGCGGTTGAGCTAGGCAATTCGGTTATTTATCAGACAACGAATTCGGCTAAATCAGCTCTCTTCAGCAAAGATCCTATTTATCAGAAGAAACTCGAAAAAGATATGGCCAAACTTCTTAAAAAGGAAGGCAGAACAGACGATCTTTGGCTACTTAACAGACTGGGAAAAAAGTAACCCAAACAACCGAGTATCAAGACAAGACGCATTATTTTAACTAATGCGTCGTTTCCTATTGCCTCTTATCCAATGCGCCTCTTAGACCTGTGAGTTTATTTTGTACTACTATGTAGTAAACCAAGTTTCCTACTAAATTATGACAGACGAAAAAATTGATTTTAATTGGCGCTGGAATCCTCCTTCTTTACGAACTGTTAAACAACCAGAAACGCTAACACCGGATGAGTTCTTAGATATGGTTGAGCGTGTCGATAACGAAGGGGTTGATCCGCTGATTGACTTGCGTAACCAGTGTATGTTGTTAACTACTTACTTTAGTTGTTTCAGAGCAGTGGAAGTGAGCCAATGGAAAGTCAAAGAAGCCCTGTATCCTGACGGTTCCCTGATGTTCGTTACACGCTTGAGAAAAGAAGGAACGAAAGGTAATTATCCGGCCATCGCCCATATACCAAATGTTCGCGAGTACAGAGAGCATTTGGAAAAATGGTTCGATGCGAGAGTAAAACATCGGATTGGGTTGGAGAAGAAAGGAGCATCTGAATATAGAGGTTTAGATCCGGAGTCTCATGTATTCCTGAGTAACTGGCGAGGAATGTGGCAACCGTTTTCGCTTACTCGCAAAGTCTCTAAGGGTAAGGAATACATGGTTGCAACGGCTGTCCAGAACCTGCTCACGAAGCTATATAAGAATTATGGGTACAACAATTCTAGCAGTACACGCTGGCCGTCATAGTTTTGCTCGATTTGCACAAAGACTATTGGAAAAGAAAGCTAACCCTGATACCTCAAGAATCATTCAAACGCTTCTCCATCATCGGACTGAAGGGGCGCAGCGGGACTATACTGATGTGGATTTTAACTACATAAGAAAGGTCGCTCAAACGATGATGCCTAAGCCGAAAAAGCGTGGCAGGCCAAAAATAAAGTAACAACATAGTTGCAACACCGGTTAGTTGTGATAATGTATGTACATTGTTGGTACATAGAGTGTGATTTATGGAAACTGTAATTCGCAAATATGGTAATTCAAAAGGGGTAATTATCCCTGCTGCGTTGCTGAAAGAACTGGATCTTGACGTTAATGAAAAGATTGATGTTAAAACAGAGAATGGCCGGATTATCATTGAACCGGTACGTCAGCCTGAGTATTCCCTTGATGAGCTGCTGGCTCAGTGCAGTCCAGAGGTGATGACTTTGGATGATGAAGACAAGGCATGGTTGAATGATTCACCAGTTGGCAAAGAGGCGCTGTAGTGGTTAAGAAGTACATTCCTGTTCGCGGTGACATTGTTTTCACTGATTTCGATCCATCTGCTGGTCATGAGCAAGCGCATAAAAGGCCAGCTTTGGTATTGTCACCGGAGCCATTCAACAAGCAAATTCAACTTGCCTTGGTTGCACCTATTACATCAAAAGTGAGAGGGCATGGCTTTGAAGTCAACTTAGGTGATGAATTGCAAACAAAAGGAGCCGTTCTTTGCCAGCAGGTGAGGACTATCGACTATGACTATCGAGGCATCAAGTTTATCGAGAAAGCGCCTCAGAACGTGATTAACGAAGCTTTAGCGCGTGTTCGAGTGTTAGTAAGCTGATATAGGAGACAGAAATGCAAAAAGTAACTTTTCCGCGTCCTGCGGATAACGTTGTAGCTCGTGCTGATGAGCATGGTTTGTGGATTGAAACTAATGGCTGGACTATGCCAATTGAAAAAGAAACTGCCCAAGAATACGCAAATTCTTTTAATCCTAGCGGTGATGAAGGGAACAAAGCTAATCATGGGTTTTATAACGTTAGCACTGGTATTGTCTTGACTCACAAAGGTGCCAAAATTCACTTTGATAGGAGTGAAGCCTTTGCAGTAATCGATCTAATTAAAGCGGCTACGGCTTCAATTTGGTAAGTAGGAAAT